>Ga0272442_10002802_pt1 | contig 24916 bp, 14 predicted proteins | sample SSMForm2O_FD_200262 | JGI IMG/M metagenome (GOLD analysis project Ga0272442, IMG submission 200262) | Marine sediment archaeal communities from Little Sippewissett salt marsh, Falmouth, MA, United States - SSM-Form-2O | ecosystem: Environmental > Aquatic > Marine > Wetlands > Sediment ... | reverse complement strand
TCGTTATGCCGAAAGGCGAGGAACTGGAACTCGATGACAGGATTCTTTTTTCCCAGCCGCCCCCTGGCTTCCACGATCTGTTTCAGGTTTTCCTTCACCTTTTCCAGGATCCCTCCCCGGCGGTACTTTTCGTAGCTCTTTTGGGAGAGGCCGTCGCAGGAAACGATCAGGTCGTCAAGACCCGATTGAACGATACCCTCTCCACCGCCGGAGGGAAGAATGTTGAGATTGGAACTGATGGAGGTGGCGATTTTTTTCTCGTGAGCAACCCGGATCATGTCCAGAATGTCCCTGTGGAGAAAAGGCTCTCCCCAGTTGTAAAGGACCAGCTTGATGGCATGGGGGGCGATCTTATCGATGATTTCCCTATATCTTTCAAGAGGCATGGATCCGGATGGGAGGGGAAGGGCGCCCTGACCCGTGGGGCAAAAGGGGCATTTCAGGTTGCACCGGTTCACCGGATCGATCACAATGTAATAGGGTCGTCCCCGAAGGCGGGATTTTCCGGTTTTTCTCTCGTATTCCACCCGTGCGAGGTTCATGATCCGGCGGGCGGTCGGATATCGAAGCAGTGCTGCGGCATGCCGCTTTACCCTGCTGTATCTTTCCCTCAGACGTTTGAACATCCCCGGAGATCTCATTTTTTCTTCTCTTTTTCAACGGGGCCGACCAGGGGACGCAGCTGGCGTTCCAGAAAGAGGTAATTCACGGCGACGATGAAGAAGAGGATCACGGCGATGGGAAAAATAAGGAACTGTCCCGTGGTTTCCTTCCGGTGTGAAATCACCGTTCCGGCGGCGAACAGGAATCCCACCAGCTTGTTTCCCGCCTTTCCGTAAAGGATTTTCCTGCGAAACAGCTGGTGGGGGACAAGTCCCGCCGCCGCGCCTCCCAAAGTGGCGAAGAAAAAGGGAACGAATAATTCCCCCTTTCCCGCACTGGCGTGGAGGTAGAAATATACAACCGACACCACCGCCACAACGCAGCTTGCCAGCCCCTCGAAGAAATCCAGGAGCTCGATGATGCTGACGATAAGAAGGATCCAGACCACCAGGAGGGGCAAACCCCATATATAAAGGTTGATATCTCCCATGCCGGGGATCTTCAGGACGATGAAGCGGATATCGAAGAAATAGATGAGGAAAGCGCTTCCGATGATGTAGAGCCACTCGAAATCCCCGGATTCGTTACGAACGTCAGAGTAGGTGGCCGAGATCGCCAGAAAGAGAGAGGCGAAAAAGATCCCTGTGGTAATCCGCTGGAGATCGGAAAGGGTATAGATGAAGTCGTCCGAAAAGAGGCCGAAAGCAAAGGCTCCGGCCAGGAGGGAAAAGAAACTGAAAAAAAGAACCAGGTGACCCAGAAGGGGGGTTTGGGAGGTATAAAAACGCACTTTGCCGGGATCGGAGACGATGCCTCTTTTTTTTGCCGCCCCGGAGACCAGGGGCGACAGGATGCAGGATAAGAAAAAAGCGCTTGCGGCGGACAGGGCTGAAAATATCCATACTCTGTTCAAACGGCATCCTCTCCGGAAAAGCTCGATACACGCTGAGTATCTATCCCCGCCCCCGTTCCCGCGTCAAGCCAGAACTTCCCCAACCGGGTGCGTTTTTTTGGTTGCCTTTTGAAAAAGAACAACTCTTTGTTTGTATATACAAAACGACACGCATCTGAAAAGAAAAGGGGTTTTTTCATTATGAACGGGAGGTTTTTCAACGGCATCTTCTTCCTCGTTGCGGCGATCATGGCCCTGAATTCCGCGCCCGCCGCGCCAACCGAACTCATCACCGCTTACGGCGATGAATTCAACCTTGCCGGACAGGCTTACCGCTTTGTCGGCGTCAATATCCGCGGGATCTGCCACTATGGCAAGGGGGACATCCTGGTATGGACCAGCGAGGGCCACATTGACGAAAACCTCGACGGCGTGGTCAACATGGGAGGCAAGGTGGTGCGGTTGTTCGCCCCCTGCAAGTTCGCCACCCACCAGGAAAACGTGAACCGCCTGAAAAACGTGCTGGATAAAATGCAAACCCGAAACCTCAAGGCCATTGTTTGCTTCACGGACCTTTACAACACCGGGTTCTGCCCCAAGGGCGATGAATCCTATTACATGTCACAACCCAGCGGCTGGACCCTTCTCGACGACACCTGGTTCAAAACCGGTTACCTGATAAACTATAAACCTTACGTGCAGCTCGCCGTTACCCAACTCAAGGATCACAACGCGATTTTTGCCTGGGAGCTGGGAAACGAACTTACGGATATCAAGGATCCCAGCGCCATCCTGGCCTTTACCGCCGATATGGCCTCCACCATAAAGGGCATCGATCCCTGGCACATGGTCACCACCGGATATATCGGCGTCGATCATACCCAGGTGGGGGAGATCCAGGGGTATAACATGTACGCGGATTCCAACATCGACTTCATAACGGAGCATTCCTATAACGGGAGTGAGCAGTCCCAGAACCACGCCGTTCACAGCCGCCTGAGGAAACCGCTGGTTATCGAGGAATTCGGGTGGGAGGCCTCCCATGGAAACCGCCAGACCAATACCCAGGCCATGATGGTCCGTTACATGGATGAGCGCATGGCCCGCGGATTCATGAACTGGGGATACCAGGCCCAGAGCTACGATATCGGCGACGGCGACAATATCTTCGGGATCGACCAGTACGCACACCCCGATTATACCCAGCTCGTGGGGGTGTACCAGACCCGTGCGGGCCAGATCGCGTCGAATCCGGTGACCCTCCCGGCCCGCCTGGAACCGATGGGCACGAATGTGGCCCTTCTCTCCACCGGTTGGCAGGCGGACAGCATCTACAGCGGGGATTACGGAGGGGACAAGGCCACGGACGGCGTGATCAGCGCCTCCAGCAAGTGGACATCGCTCGGAACCGCCCCCCCTCACTGGCTCTCCATAGATCTCGGTCAATACAGGGATCTCGATGGGTTGACCCTTCGGATGGGAGGAGCGGCGAACGAAAACATCGGGTATAATTTCAAGACCTACCAGATCCAGACCGGCTCCTCCCTCACCGGCCCCTGGACAACGGATTTCGCAGGGAACAATCCGGCCCAGTTCAGCTTCCTCCATTTTCTCTACGACACCCCGAAATCGGCGCGATACGCGAGGCTTTACATTACCGATTCCGGTGTGGATAATTATTGCCGTCTTCCGGAGTTCGAGGTATACGAGGTTTCGACATCCGTGGAAGCGTGGTGGCTTTATTAAATCGGAGGAAAGGAGAAGTGGGAAATGCGACACGAAATCCTGTACCGTCCGTCATATGCCCTCCTGAAGCTGTCCCTGGATCAGGGTGAGGCGATCCAGGCCGAGGCCGGGGCCATGGTGAGTATGTCCGATACCATCGAGATTGAAACCAAGATGAAGGGTGGCCTTTTCGGGGCCCTGAAGAGGGGTGTTCTGGGGGGAGAGAGTTTATTTTTGAACACCTTCCGGGCCGGGGCAGCCGGCGAGATCATACTGGCGCCGTCTCTTCCGGGTGATCTTTACTCGATGGATCTGGCCAACCAGACCGTTTTCGCCCAGTCCGGCGCCTATATCGCCTCCTCGCCGGAAATCGAGCTGGATACGAAATGGGGTGGCGCCAAGACCTTCTTTTCCCGCGAGGGGTTTTTCCTCCTGAAAATCAGCGGCACGGGAAAACTGTTCCTGTCCAGCTACGGCGCCATTCACGAGATCCAGCTTGCCCCCGGGCAGAAACATATCGTGGACACCGGGCACATGGTGGCCTTCGACGAGGGGGTGCAGTATAATGTCAAGCGCGTTGGAGGGCTCAAATCAACACTTTTCAGCGGGGAAGGACTGGTGTGCGAGCTCACGGGTCCGGGAAAGATCATGATCCAGTCCCGCAGCGAGGATTCCTTTATTTCCTGGCTGACCAGCCGGCTCCCCAAAAAGGGCTGATTCAAAGGGATGAAACGGTAATAGGGGCACGGGTTTGTGAAGAGAAACAGGGCGCCGGGTTATTTTAAAAATTGACAATTGCAATTCGGGGTTCACGATATCAAGTAATCGTCGTCAAAGGAATGTCAAAATATGGAAGCCAGAACTCAAAAAATCAGCCTCACTCTCTCGGATCCCTTCGGGGTGGCCCCGTATACCCGGAGCAAAAAGCAGAATGTCATCCTGACCCTTCGGGATGGGGATCGAATCTGTTACGGCGAGGCCTCCCCCTCCCGCTATTATTCCGAAACACTCAAAAGCGTGATCGAGTCCTTTGAAAAGGCCCGCGACCTTATCCATGAGGGGGATCTTTTCTACCTCGAAGAGCTGATGGATCGCGTTAGAAGGCGGATCCCGGAGGCCAACGCCTGCCGGGCCATGATCGAGATGGCAGCATTCGATTATATCGGGAAAGAGCTCGATCTTCCCCTGTATAAGCTCCTCGGGCTCCGGCCTCCGAATCATATGCAGACTTCCTTCACGATCGGGATCGATACCGTGGACGTGATGTTGGAAAAAGTGGATCGGGCCGTTGATTTTCCCATCCTCAAGATCAAGCTCGGTCGAGACGCCGATCACGACATTCAGGTGATGAAGAAAATCAGGGATCGCACCGACAAGGTTCTCCGTGTGGACGCCAACGGCGGTTGGAGTCTCGAGGAGGCGGAAAAGTGCATCAAGCTCCTCGCCGATCTCGGGGTGGAATATGTCGAGCAGCCCCTCAGTACCGGCTCCCTCAAGAAGCTGCGGGAGCTCAAGAAAAAAAGCCCCCTTCCCATTTATGTGGATGAGGACGTTCATCGATGCGACACCTTCCCCGAGCTCCTCGAAGTTTGCCATGGCATCAATTTGAAACTGATCAAAACAGGCGGAATCCTCGAGGCAAGGCGAATGGTGGCCAATGCCCGAACCTTCGGCCTCAAGACCATGATGGGGTGCATGCTCGAAACCTCCGTGGCCATCACAGCGGCCGCCCATATCGGGAGCCTTTTCGATTCCCTGGATCTGGACGGGCATCTCCTTTTGGCCAACGATCCCTTCGACGGCATGAAGGTGGAAAATGGTTATATCCGGATGCCCGAAGGACCCGGGCTCGGGGTCACGCCCAATGGATACTATAAACCTTTAGAGTAATCATACAATTCTCTTCCCCAAAAAGGAGGATCCCATGGGTAAAGTTGGATTTCTTTCAACGGTATTCGTCCTCTTTTCTGTAACCCTCCTGGCGCTTCCTCCCAATGACAAGGTGTGGGATATCGCCCTCTCGCCCCGTTACGTCTGGATGGCATGCTCCAACGCAGAAGGGCGTGCCGGGTACACGACCACAGGTGTGCTCCGGCGCTATGACCGCAAAAACCGCGAGTGGCGGACCTTTACCATGACCGATATCTTCGGCGAGGATTTCGACTGCGAGGTCACGGCCGTGGCTACCCATGGTTATTACACCATCTGGGTGGGCATCCAGCAAAAGGTCGGCGATGTCCTGAACTATGCATGTGCCGTGTCCCACGATAACGGCGACACATGGGAATCTTTCTCGGAAGCCGACGGCATCTCCGTGAACAGCGTATACTGCGTCGCCGTTGATCCTGTGACCGAAACCGTATGGCTCGGTCACGCCTGGGGAGAGTCCTATTACAGCCTCAGCCGCTCCACGGACGGGGGGGAGACCTGGACCCAGCTCGATCCCAACTGGGCCCACGGGGTCTCCTGCATCGCCGCATACGATAACCTGGTCTGGGTCGGCGCCGATGAGGGAGCCAGCATGGTTGTCTTCAAATCCACGGATAACGGCCAGAACTGGACCAATTACGAATACGACGATTCCACTGCCCTGTACGGCGATCCCTGCGATCTCTGCATGGTCTCTCCCGACGAGGTTCACGTGGTAACCTATAATTACTTTTCCCTGTACGATCAGACCGCCGGTTACTGTTACACGAAAGATGGAGGCGCCACGTGGCACACTCACCAGGTGATCCAGTACGACGAATACGCTCGCACCGTGACCGTTGATAATGGAACGGTGTGGGTGGGAATGCGATGGCACGACCCCCAGGTTCTTTTCCGTTCCACCGATTATGGCGGGCACTGGGAGCCGCACAACAAATCGAACGGCCTTCCCTACGACAATCCATTTGTGATCCGGTACGACAAGTACGCCGACATCGTTTGGGCGGGATTCTGGAGCGATACATTTACCAACTTCCAGGGGGGGTGGTGCTGGACGGACGACGACGGGGCCACGTGGCACACGGACAATCCCCCGGCTCTCGACATCCCTCCCGAGGAACCTCGAACCGCAGCCCGGTCCTCCGGATGGTCTCTCTACGATTAATACCTGTAAATGGACGTTCAACCGATACGAGGTGAAGATGGCGATCCGCAAGACTGTTTTATCCCGGGTTTTTCTGCTTTTTTTCACGATTGCAATCCTCCCGTCCATGTTGCGGGCCAACAAGCTGAATGGTCATCCCTTTGCCGTCAGCCGCCAGATTTTTTTCGAAGAGGAAGAGGATTTTCGGGGGGGCGAATTTGAACGTACCCTCTTTCATCCCGGGAGGGGAATGCAAATCTCTCCCCTGTTCGGGGACGATCCCTCTTCCGGAAGCTACCTTTCCCCTGAAATCCGTTCCCCGTTTCCAATGACGGAAATCCTGCCCTCGTGGAATGTGGACGTTCCCACATCCACCGGTTTTTCCCTCTATATCAGGGTCAGTGAAACCGGGGGGGACTGGAGCCCCTGGCTCTTTCTGGGACGGGATGGAGAAACCCCGCCCGATCTCCCGCGAAAAACCTCATGGAAAGGGGCCGAGCTGGATGTGGATTATGTCCTGTTCTCAAAGCCCCACCGGTTCCTTCGATGGAAGGTCGAACTGTATCGGGATAGAACAGGGAACGCTCCCTGTTTGAGATTGTTTTCCCTTGCCTTGGGAAACGCCTCGGGAAATAAAGAGATCTACGATTCATTCGCCGGGAAACCGCGAAAGGTCGATGGATGGAACAGGCGATTGAATGTTCCCTACCGTTCGCAGCTTTCCGATGATCCGGAAATTCCCCCTCGCATGAGAGGCGCCATTTGCTGTCCCGTATCCGTGGCCATGGTCCTCGATTACTATGGGAGAAGGGTATCCACAAGAAAGGTGTGCGATCTCTGTTTCGATCGCGACTACCGGATATGGGGCGTGTGGCCCCGGGCCTCACAGACCCTTTCCCGATTCGGTTTGCGTTCCCATATCGTGCAGATCCGGGAATTCGACGAGATCGGGGAGTACATTGCCGGTGGCGTGCCCCTGATTATCAGCATCCGGGCATACAGAGGGGAACTGCACTCGGCGCCCTATACCGAAGCCCCCGGCCATATCCTCGTTATCACGGGACTTGCCGGGGAGGATGCCGTCTGGGTGAATGATCCTTACAATACTGACGGGGAAAAAGGGCCGACGAGGTGGACACGGGAGGAGATCGGGAAGGTTTTTATCGATCGCGGGGGAGTGGCGATTATCGCCCGGCCGAGATAAGGTGCAAATCCCCTTTATGTTTACAAAGATATTCCCCCTGAATCATCTTGAAAGACTCGCTTGGATCGTATCCCAGGAATCCCGCGTGGATACCATGATTCGCTTCGAGACCTCTCCGTTTTTATTGAGAACGGCCAGGGTGGGAACCTTGAAGATTCCGAATTTTCCGGCGTATTTTCCGCCCTGGAGCTGGTTCACGTCGATTTTAGAAACGACGTATTGCTGGAGCTGGTTGATGGCCGTGGGATTGCCGGCGAGGATGCGGTCAAGATGGTGGCAGGCCTGGATCGTAGGGGCATAAAAGTAAACAAGCATCGGTTTTCCTGTTCTTGCCGCCTCTTGCCAGCCGGCCATCGGCTCCTTCCACTGAAGCCGGCCCCCGCTCTGGGACGATGCGGCGACATTCACCTGCTGGCGCGGGGCCGTGCCTTTCCAGGTATGAACCCATGGGGATTCGGGCAGGGGAACGTTTTCCGCGGTCCATTGAATGGAGAGGTTATCCACATAGGCTTTGTAGCTCTTGTTTCGATCGGCCAGGAGGATCCCGACCTGCAGCCTCTGGAGAGAGCTGTCCTCGACGGGTGAAAACGAGGTTTCCTGCCCGTCGACGTAGCAATGAATCTTTCGCTCTCCCTCGAAAATGATGGCAAACCGGTGCCAGTGTCCCAGGGGCAGTGATGCGGTCATGGGGATGTCTGTTCGCGAAATCGTGGGAAGTCCGGGTTGGGAATGGATCAACGAAAAATAAACGGCCTTTTGACGGGTGATGCCCAATCGGTAAAGGGAGGTGGGGGTTACTTCTCCAGGGAGCAGGGGCTTCATGGCGAGGACGGCCAGGCTGGGCAGGTTTTCCTGTCCGGGCGGGAGGTAAAAGTCGGCCTGAAACAGGGCCTTTCCCTTTGTCCCGAGCTTGCTGCGATCCAGCACGATATCGCTGGATATCCCGGTCAGATAGTCCTCCGCAGCAGCCGCCGGGATGGAAATGAACTCAAGGCCGTATTGTCCGAGCTGGGTATCGGTGTAATTATCGCGAAAACCCGGGGAGGGAGGGGGGACTTTCGAATAATCGACGATCCTCACGGTCTGCGAGGCGTTTCTTCCCAGGGGAAGCGCCCCTTTTCGCAATCCGCCCTCTTCCAGGTGGAACCACTCGAAAACCTGGTACTGGGAGAAAACCACGCCCGGAATAATAAGCATTCCGACCAGGATCACGGGAACAAGATAATAGCCGGATCTGGTTAAAGATTTCATTTTCACCCCCGAAGATTCACCACCACTCGAATGATTCATTCTGGTTTAGATTGATACAAATAATATTAGACTTTTGTCAATATAAAACCCGTTGATAAGAGTCGATGAAGATTGATGGTTGGCTCTCCTCCGGGGAAGAAACAAAAGAATCGTCTCTTTTCACCTTCTCCCTTGATTTTATGCATCCTGAACAGTTATAGATGAGTATGTCTTTGTAAAGGAGGTCGGAAATGAGTACCGTATATCACGAAGAGGGTTTGTCGGAACAGGCGAAGAACGTCCATCGCGCCCTCGCCAGTCTCATCGAGGAACTCGAGGCCGTGGACTGGTATAACCAGCGGGTCGATGTCACACAGGACGCCGAACTCAAGGCCATCCTGGCCCATAACCGCGACGAGGAAGTGGAACACGCCGCCATGGCCCTGGAATGGCTCCGTCGGCTTCTCCCCCAGTTCGATGAAGAACTCAAAACCTATCTGTTCAGCTCCGGCCCGATCACCGCGATCGAGGAGGGGGGAGAAGAAGGCGGCCAGTCCCCATCACAAGGAGCGGGCGATCTCGGAATCGGACCACTCGCGAAAGGAGGAAAGTAACATGGATATTCTGAAACGGAACCTGGCGCCCCTGACCGGGGAGGCATGGACGGAAATCGAGGAGCAGGCGAAAAAAACCCTTACCGGAAACCTTTCCGCAAGAGGGGTGGTCGATTTTGACGGACCCCACGGCTGGGAACTCGCCTCCATCAACCTCGGGAGGGTGGTTTTCGATAAAACAGGCGTGATCGACGGGGTGCTTTTCGGAGCCCGTAAAGTTCAACCCCTGATCGAGGTCAAGGTCCCCTTTTCACTCTCCATGGACGAGATGGACGCCATTTCCCGGGGCCTCAGGGATCCCGACCTCGAACCCGTGGAAATCGCCGCACAAAAGGCGGCTCACTTCGAGGAAAAGGCCATCTGGAACGGATTCCGGAAGGGCGGCATCATGGGCATCTTCGAAAGCGCCGCATTGAAGCCCGTTACCCTCAAAAAAGACCCCGGCGGCTTTCCCGCCGCAGTCGAGCAGGCCGTTGTGGCGATTCAAAAAACCGGCATCGGCGGACCCTACAACATGGTCCTGGGAACCGAACCTTACCAGAGGCTGATGCAGGGGGACGAGAAGGGGTTTCCCCTGGTGAACCGGATCAAGGGGATCCTGGAGGGAGAAATCCTCTGGAGCCCGGCCATCAAGGGTGGGGTGATCCTCTCATCACGCGGCGGCGATTATATCCTTACCTTGGGACAGGATTTCTCCATCGGTTATGCATCCCATAATGCCGACAAGATCAATCTCTACATCATGGAATCGTTCACCTTTCAGGTTCTCGAACCCAGGGCCGCCGTGGAACTCAAGACGGCAAAATAATACCAGGACTCCCCGCCATTGTTTCATTGAAAACGGATCGATGGGACATCTGAATTGTCCATCAAGTCCATGAGGTCCACTTCGTCCATTCCGGGAGAAACATGATCCTGTCAACATTTGGGGAAGGATACCGTCTAATAAAACAGTAACACGGAATGCCGCGGGGTGTTTATCATGGCGAAGAAAAGAGGTCTCTTCTCCCATCTCGCCTTCTGGACGGGCATTTTCCTTCCCCTGGCCGTTGTCGCGGCGGCCTGGGGACTTTTTCTTTCCAACCGGGAAGCGATCGAGGAATGGAAACACGAGGATCCCTATGCAAATGTCACCATGAGTGTTGCGGGATCCACGGATATGGATTACGAACGCACCCTGGACTCCGGCAAAACCATTCGCATCGATAATCGCGGGGCCATGTTCCTCGCGGATGTGAACGAAGATCCCTCCCTGACCGACCGCCTGTTCCCCGATTTTGCAACCGCCCTTTCCTTTGCAGGAAAAAATAACCTGGATCTCCTCCCCTCCGTCAGCCTGATCCACTGGAGGCTGAAAAAGGAGGACGACCGCATCCTGGAGGATCTCCAGCTCGAGATGCAAAAAAGCTGCCTTACTCTCCTTCGACTTCTCGACGGGGAAATCGGAAAAGGTCTTTCCGGGGATGAGGATCTGGAAGAAGCGGCAGCATTCATCGCCACGGCCCGCTCGCTTGACGGCGTTCCCCTCTCTTCCCGGCCTGAACAAATCGGGAAAAAGGCCCGGGTTCTTCTCGACGAATTCGAATCCGGGGCGCGATCCGGTTCGCGCGGTTTCAATGAATCCCTCGTTCCGGAACGGTACTCGAGTGATCCGGAACTTGCCCGCATGTTTCGCGTTCAGAGGTTTCTCATGGGACCCCTTCGCCCCCGGGCTGTTTCCGGAATGGTATCCGTATTCACAGGTCGTCCCGATCTTTCGATGCGACTCGAACAAATGAACCGGACCCTGTCCGTGATGGATAATCCCCCTGAAACAAGACATCTTCTGGATCTTTTGAAACCATCAAAAGGAGAACCGCGAGATCGAACCGGACCGATTCCTCCAGGCATCTGTTTCCTCCCCCCCGCACACTCCCCGGAAAACCGTTATTACTATAAAAAGTACGGTTTCGCCCTCATGCCTTTTGGGGCCGGATGGATGGATGACTTGGCAGACGGGATCCGGAGCGGCAGCATGGCCTTTTCCCCCACGGACAAAAGCGGGTGGTACGATTACAAGCTGTATTCCCTGGTTCCCCTGATCCGGAGGGACCACTCCCTTGCCCTTGCCACCCGGAAGATCCGCGCCACCCTCGAGTATCGGAATTTCATGGAGGACAGCTTCCGGGCGGCCCTTGCATCTGCCCGTGAAACGCACGTCATGCGGATCGAGCCGGTTTATTTCGGACTCCTTATCAAACCGGAGCCCGTGATCGAGCTCTCGCCCCACTTTTCCTGCGAACCCGCCCCCTCCGTATACCTGCGATTGTCCCGGGCCTACCGGTTTTTGCGGAAGAATCTGCCGGAGGGCATTGTTTCCGAAAGAGCAAGAGATCTCGAGGAAACAACCCGCGCCCTTGGCGCCATATCCCTTCTCGAGCTGGGAATCCCTCCAGACGGGCTTCCTGAGGGCCCCTTTCCCGAGGGTTTTCCACACAAAGATCTGGATCGGGCCGGAAGCTGGCTCGAAAAACTCGGTAGCGACGATATGTTGAAAGAGGATCCCCGTTTTGCCCTGAACGCGGCATCAGGGAGAAAATGGGCCATTGTGGGAGTTCGACTCAGAAGGCTGGTTTACCGGTATGACAAAGCTCCGACGGTGGACGGGCACGGCATTATAGAAAAACCGGCGGTGTATTATGCCCCGGTTCTTGTTATGGCGGAGTTTTCCAGATCCATCCCTCATGGGGATTTCGGGGAGTTTTGCAGCCGGTTCGGGAGCTGCCGTTCCTGCCTGGCCGCCCTGGGGGCGAGCGACCCCCGCCGGGGAGCTGGCCGCATCTCAATCAGTACGATCCTTTGGGTTTTTACCTTTTTGTGTCTCCTGTTTATTGCGTCGGGTGTATGGAACAGGTATTTTCGCACCCGAAAGTCGCCGGAGAGGAAGAAAACCCGGAGGAAGATTCTTCTCGAGATCTCTGTTTTCATCCTCGCCGGATTTCTCCTTTTCAGATTCGGCCCCACCCTCCTCTTTTTTCAGATCCTTCCCCGGGTGGATATCTCCCGCTTTAAGGTGGCGGTGATGACGCAGTCTTTATATTGCAAACGCAGGTACGAGCCGGATGGAGGTTTTTTCAGGAATCTCTCTTTCCCGGTGGAAAAAGCCGCGGCCGCGGCCCTCCGGAGCGGGTCCCGCCCGGTGAGGGAAAACGCCCTCAACCTCTGGCCCTGTGCCCATTACTTTGGAGACCTCCAAACGGAAGCCCTCCTCGAGGTCGCCGAAACCCGGGGGTATGATGAGGCGGATCTGGCCCTTTTGTCCCTCCAGGGGATTCGCCGGGTAAGAGATCCGGAGTTTGCCTCAAAACTTCTTCCCCGCGTGATGGGAATCCTGGAGCGGTTCGATGACAATCCCCGCATGGTTTTTCGCTGTAAGGATCTTCTCTGGTTTTCCCGGTATGAGAAATCTGCAGAGATCCTGGAAAGGGCGATTAAAACGGCCAACCCGGGGGAAACAGGGGTATCTGCGGGAATACGAACCCTGCTTTCCCTCGAACCGGAGATCCTCCCCTACGATCGCGTGGCGGATCTCGGTTTCTTCCCGGACTCCCCGGATCGACTCACGTCGGGGAGTTTGCCGGGGATCATCGTGATCAGCGGCCTGGCCGATCGCCTCGAAAATATCCGGCAGATCTGTTCCGGGGGCGTCCCGTGGAATTACAGGGAGTATGACCCCTTGAAGGAGCGGTGGATCGAGCGGGAGGATCTCCTCTCCCGGGAGGCATGCCTCCGGGCGGAGCAGGATATCAGGATGCCGGAAATCCTGTTTCGCATCATCCGGCAGGCTCGGGATCGCCACACTCCCTGGGTGGCCTTTCGCGCGGTTTCGTCGATGGGGCCGGAACAGAAGAGCCCTTTTCTCGACAGGTTGAGCAGCTGGTTGATCTCGGTTCCCGTGGATATTTCCGATCCATCCCCTTATATTCGCGGCATTTTCATGCTCGAGCGGTGGAATGCGGGTGACACATCGGAGGATTACTTCAGTGCCGTCAGGCGCGTTTTGGATTCGGGCCGCTGGAACGATTACCCCAATCCCTCGTACAAACCAGGAGAGAAAAATTCCCATCCAAGACCCGAGACCATGGGCGGCGTTTTGGAAAGGGAGCTGAGGAGTAGAAAATAGAGAAAAATCCGAATTCCCGATCTCGCCAGGAATGCCCCCTTTTGGAATCCTTCCCCGATATTTCTTGACTGGTGTTTTAAAACTGTGTTTTACAATCTTCTCGTGGCCGATCTTTGTCGATCGCCGCCGGATCTTGTTGGGGAGGTTTATCATGAGGGGGAGGTCTTTGATTTCGATTCTGTTGTGTGGTGCAATTTTCTTTTTATGTCTTTTCTGCTGTTACGTTCCTGCCTCGGAAGCCGCAAGCCCTGTTCGATTATTGCAAACCGATGCCACACTTCCATGGATTCGCGTTCAGGAGGGACGGGAGATAAAAATGGTTCCCGCCTCCGACCGGGCTGCGTCCACTTTTAAAAACGACACATCGACGCCCCTCTCACTCTCCCCGGGAGACTTCAATAATGACGGAGTTCCGGACCTGGTTTGTGGATTCGCCGCAGGGGAGACCGGGTTTCTGACCCTCCATCCGGGCAATCCGGAGGCTCACCTTCTTCCTGCAGGAAAACGCCTTTCCCGGGGGAGATGGAACGATCCGGAGCCGTTTCATTCGAAATCTTCCGTTTTCTCCATTCCCGTGAAGCCGGATTTCCTTTTTTCCGGGGATTTCGATAATGACGGCAACCAGGATATCCTCTCTGTAAAAAAGGGAGGCTCGAGTATTCATGTCATCCCCGGGAACGGCGACGGATCCTTTTCAGAAATCTGCGAAATCGATGTTCCGGGATCCATTACCTCGGCAGTGGTGGGGGATATCAACCGCAGGGACGGACTTTTAGATATTCTTGTGGCGGTCACGGGAAAAAACGGCCCGGAACTGCTGGTCTTCGAATCGCCCTCCGGGGCACTCGACTCTATCCCCGAACGGATCCCCCTTCCGGATGCGGCATCGAGCCTTTCTGTCGCGAATGACGGACACGATGGTTTTTACGACTGCATTGCCTGTTGTGGAAAGGAACTGGCGATTGTACACGGACGGGACCGCCGCCTTTCCCTGGGGGAAACAGCCGGAGCATGGACCACCCCGGTGAAAGTGACCCAAACCATGTTTTCCTCCAGGGTTCTGGGGAGTGCGGCAGGTGATTTTCTCGGGGGGCTCCCCCGTGAACTCGCCGTTCTTACAGGTGATGGAACCATCCATTTTCTTAAAAATGATCGGGGAAAGAAAGAGTCGTCCCTCAAATGCATCGCACGATACAAAACGACCGTATTTCTCCCTGAAGAGGAATCTTCCTTTGATGAAGCCCGGTTCATGGGATTGCGTATCTCATCCTCTCCAAAGGACGATCTCCTGGTTCTGAATGGAACTACCCGGATCGCGGAACTGATCGTGAATACCCCTTTCGACGGGGAGTCGGAAAGGAAGAGCAGGGTGATCACAACGGACGATCCCGTTCCGAACACTGGTGAAAAATGGGACGATCCCCGTTTCCATTCCCTGGATATACAAAAGATCCCCCTTCTAACTTCCGGAAAGCCGGTCGCCCTTCTCCCCATGCGGTTGAATATGGATTCCCTGGACGATCTGGTCGTTTTGCAAAAAGGAACCACCAATCCCGCAGGAGTCCTTCTGACGGCATCCGCCGCGGTTTTTACAGTGACGGATCCAGGGGACGAGCCGGACTCGGATCCGAGCGATGATATATTCTCCCCCAAAACCTTTCGATCCGCCATCGAAAACGCCAACAAGACCATGGCTCAGGATACCATCATGTTCTCTCTTCCACAGGGAACCATGCTGGCTCCCAAATCTCCCTATCCCACCCTCACCTATCCGATCCTGATCGACGGCTCCCTGGGAACCGGAGGGGGCGGCGAAACCCTTCGGGTGGAGATAAACGGCTCCTCCCTAGATGATGATATCGGACTGGCCGTGAGAAACGACTCCACCATCCTCCGGATGAGGGTGAAACAATTCAAAAATATCGGAATCGCACTGGCTGTTGCCAACGGCAATAATACCGTCCAGGGAAATGAAGTGCTTTTCAATGAAGGACCTGGCATCAACATCAATTCCGACGGCAACACGATCGGGGGGGCCACGGATCGCCCCGGCGACAATGCGGGCAACTGGGCGGCGGGCAACTTCGGTACCTCCGGGCAGGGAATCGCCATTGTCGGGGGAGACAATAACAAGGTGATGGGGAACCTCTCCGGAACCAATCGCGCGGGGGACGCTCCATCCTCGAACGTGGTGGGCATCCTGGTTCGAGGGGTTGGCAACCAGATCGGCGGGGTGAATACCGGAGAAGCTAATGTCGTATCCGGTAACGACAGGAGGGGCATCGAGTTGATCGCCACATTTCCCGAACAGACCGATGCCACACTTGTCCAGGGCAATTATGTGGGTACGGATATCAGTGGAACCAAAGTCGTTCCCGGTCAGAAGTGGGGGGGGGTCAGTATGGATGGCGGAAAAAACACAACTGTCGGAGGGACGGCCGATCTGGCCTGGAACGTTATCGGGGGCAATACGGGAAGCGGCATCTCCATGGCCAATACGAATTCGATGAATCCCATCACAGGAACCCTCATCCAGGGGAATTATATCGGCATCGATGAATTCGAGGGGATCGCCCTTCCCAATCTTGCTGGCATCACCATCGGTGAAAGGGACAACGTGGTAGGCGGGACGTCGCCGGAAGCGATGAATATTGTCGTCCATAACCGTGGTACCGGGATAAGGATCAGCGGCGAGGGGGGCGGACCCCCGAATCTTGTCATCGGCAATCGGATCGGAACCGACTCGGGAGGTGTAAACAATTGCGGCAACGGGGGAAGCGGGGTTCTTCTGTGGGATACGAACACCAATGTGGGTGGTGATGGCGACCAGGAAAAAAACGTCATCTGCTGGAACGGGCGAAATGGAGTAACGCTCGATTATTCCAGTACCACCGGGAATATCGTAAAGGGGAACAATATCGGCACGGATCCCTCCGGAACCTCGGGCCAGCCCAATGCGGAAAACGGAATCGAGTTCCTCAGGGGGGCGCACCATAATACCATTGAGAAGAACCTGATTTCCGGAAACGGCGAAAACGGGGTCAGGATCTACATGGATCCGGGAGATGCCAAGAAACGGAATTCCCATGACAACCAGCTGATCGGCAACCTGATCGGAGTCAACGCAGCCGGGAAAGCGGCCCTTCCCAACCTGCAGAATGGAATTCTCATCGATGGATGTACCTCCACCACTGTCTCCAGTACCGTTGATTCGAAATGCGTGATCTCCGGGAACGGGAAAAACGGCGTTGAGATCCGGGGAGGCGAGGCCCAGTTGAATCTGGTCGAAAAGAGTATAATCGGACTGGATATTGATGAAAGCGCCGTTCTTCCGAACGGGGAAAACGGGGTGCTTTTCACGGTCAATGCCCATCACAACCTCATTGGCGGGGGAGGAAGGGAATACGGCAATGTCATTTCCGGCAATACGGGAAACGGGGTCAAAATGGTAAATGCCGTTGAGCTCCTGACATACAGCAACAGGGTTCAGGGCAACCTGATCGGAACGGACGGTACGGGAAAAAAAGCGCTGGGAAACGGAGGAAACGGCGTCCTGATCGAAAATGGAAGGGAAAACATGATCGGGGGCATTCGGGAAAAATATCGGAACGTGATTTCGGGGAACGGTATTGACGGAGTCGCCCTCGAGGGCCTCGATGCGAGGGAGAACCTGGTGGCCGCCAATTACATCGGTACGGATATCGAGGGGAAAACGGCGATACCGAATCAGAGGCATGGAGTTTTCATCCACCAGGGCAAGCTGAATGACATCGGCTTTTCCGGCGCCTGGATGTCCAAGGCGAGAAATATCATCGCCGGAAACAAGAGCCGGGGCGTGTTCATTCTCGGAGATAAAGGGAATCCCATCACAAAGGGAGAAAATTTTATCATCGAGAATCTCATCGGTCTCAATATCGAGATAGATCCCCTGGGGAACAAAGGAAGCGGCGTTTATATCGAAAACGCCTCCGATAACAAGATCGAAGATAATGATATCGCCCATAACATCGGATACGGAGTCGCAATTGTTGCCGTGGATGAGGCGGAGGGGAATCTTATCTCTACCAACTACATATACAAAAACAGTGGACTGGGGATCGACCTGGGGGCAGATAACGTGACCCCAAACGATGCAAATGACGCGGATGGGGGCGCCAACCGGTTGCAGAACTTTCCCCGGCTGAGCGCCTTTACCAGTGGAACCATGACCCTCGTTGTTTCCGGAGTCTTTCAGGGACGGCCCAGGGCCAACCTCAGAATCGAGTTCTTTTTTAACGAAGTTTGCGATCCCTCGGGGTTCGGCGAGGGGGAGGATTATCTGGGCCGGTTGAAAATCGTGACCGACGACGATGGATACGCATCTTTCAGAAAGACGTTTCCAGGTTACGGCATCCAGGACGCCGGGGTCACAGCAACGGCGACGGATTCCTTAAACAACACCTCGGAGTTCTCCAGGTGTGCAAGAATACTCGGTCCCCTGACAGGGAAGGGATTTATTCTTTATGGTGTAAAAGAGATTCCGTGAGTGATTATTCCATGGGAATCGGGGTCGCCTTGAAATCCCAGTCCCACTCGTTGAAGTAGAGATTGCCGTATTCCCACTCGACTTCCCCCCGCTGGAAATCCACCGGTTCCGATCGGAAGTGCTTTTTCGGGGGATGAAGCTCCATCCCGTAATTTGAATTCACGATCAGGCGATAGCGGTCGAAGTTGCCGAAGTTGAACCAGCGGACTTCCGGATCGTCGGATTTCATACACCCCCGGGAGGGGTCAGCATACAGCCATCCGTACGGCTCGATGTAAAACTGGGTCCAGTCGTGCATGTTCTGCCCCCCGGGACGGAGGGACCAACCGCTCTGCCACCTTGCCGGGATCCCGGCCGCACGGCACAGGTTGATGAAGAGAAGACCCTGCATGCCGCAGTCCCCGGTGCGACGCGTCAAAGCCCTCATGGCCAGGTTGGGCACCGTGGAATACTCGATGGCGCCGGACCACGGGATCTTATCCTGAACCCAGAAAAAGATCTTTTTCGCCTTCAGGTAGGGATTGGTTTCCTCCCCGCAGATTTCCGCCGCCATGGCCTTGATCTCCGGGGTAAAAACAATCTGGGAGGGGCGCTCCCCGGTATACTTCCTGTACACATCTCCCTTTCTATCGTATGGTTTCACCTTTTCCGGATCCACCGGTTCGACAAACGCATAAGCCGTGTATTCGAAGGTGATGGAGAACGTGGTGGGTTGATCCAGGGCCGCGGGCTGCTCCAGGTACACTGTTCTCTGTTCGCATGTGTTGGGGGCGATGATCGCTCCTTTAGGATGGGAATCGATGAGCCTGATGTCTTTTTGAGTGGGGACTTCCTTCGGGAAGGGGAGCCAGCAACGAATGGTTTCCCCGGCCGCCACCTTGCCGGGATTTACCGAGATGGAGTATTCCACGCGAAATCTCTGGGGGGTTACAAGGGGAGAAGTGGATTCCTTTCGGGCCTCGAGCGCGTTTTTGGCATGGACCCTGAGGTCGGTGATGTGTCCGTATCGATCCAGCGGGATCTTTTTTCGTTCCGTGGATCTGGAGGTGCGGCGGGATGCGGCCTGCTTGTTCAAAAGGTAAAGGTTTCTAACCGCGCGCCTGAAATAGAGACGCTGCCCGTCGATAACGCGGGATTCGAGGGTTCCATCCTCCGTCCATTTCTTCAAATCCTCTAAGCTTGCATCGGGGATGTCGATCCGGAGTTGCCTGAGGACCTCCTCCTCCCCGAGGGTAAAATCGAAGCGGACCCTGCGGAGCCGTTCCGCCTCGAAGAGAAGTTCCCTATTTCTTTTCCCGGTCACGCCCTTTTCTGCTGCTTTATTTCGCAGTTCTTCCATGGCTTTTTCATACTCTCCTTTATCGATCAATTTCCGAATGGGTTCCGGTATATCGCCCGCCGAAGCCAGATTCCCGATCATGAAAAGCGAAACAAAAATGGTAAAAAAACAGCTCCTTCTCATAGAACCGACCCCCGGAAATTCTTTCTCCCTGTCAATTTATATTACCTTCTATATGTGAGGTTTGAGGGGAAGGCAATAAAAATCCCGGTCTTAAGACCGGGATGCGCGAATCTTTATTCCCATTAGTCATCGTCCCGAAATCAGCCGCGGCCCCGTCACGTTGTAGTGTCCACAACGATATTGATCCGGGTGGGGCCGTCCTCGTCGTTCAGGTTCAATATGAGGGATCTGCCCTCCTTTTCGAATTGCATCATAACCCCCATGCCCATGGTCATGGACGTCTTTTCCGTCCATCCGAGGTCTTTCAATGAGCTCTGATAGCGTTCCCGGACGGTTTCCTTCGAGTCGGGGGTTTGAAGGATGAGGAGAAATGCCCCCTGCTGGTTGCCGGACATCAGGATTTTGGCGCCGTCGTACACGGGAACGTCCTCGGGAAATCCATCCGGAATGCTGGCCCCTCCGGATTCCGTAATGGTGAGGCGTCCCTCTTCCCCCTCGATCTCGACCTTGGATTCATCCCGGTGCGTGATCTTCATCTTCGGGGTTGACGTAATCTCCGGGGTGGCGGGCGGCTCGGGCGCTTTTTTTATCGCGTCCGGTTCGGCTTTTTCAGCCGCCTTCCTCACCACATCGGCGGGTTGCCCCGCCACGGGCGAGGTATCGCCGGAACCACCACCGCATCCGAATAGACAAACGGTTGCTGTTAAACCTGCAAGAATAAGAGTTGCTTTCCACCTCATGTTTCAGACCTTCTCCTTTCCTCATCGATATACAAGGATCGTCGGGGATCTTTTCCCGGGAGTCAATGGTTTAATATGTTTTCAGTCTTATAATTCTGCTTGACGGAGACTAATACAATGAAAAATGGTGAGTTGTAATAAGGATAGATATCGATTGCGGGAGATTTATCGTGAAAAAGAAAACACGGCGTCGTTATTTAAAAACAGTCCCTTTTATTTTGATTCTTTTTGGCTTCTTTCCAGGATTGTCCCTTGATCTGTATTCGAATCAGAATCCCGTGGGGCCCTCCCGCGAAAAACCCACACGACTGACTTACAGCGATCTGGTGGGAAAATACAAGGCTTATCTCATGACGGGGGGCGATCCGGAACCGGTCATTTCCATGGAATTCTATCGGGGGGGCACGTTTTCCTGGGATTTTCAAGATAAATGGAGCTATTTCTCCGAGGGGTATGATGACGACCTTTGGTTTTATCCTATCTCCGGGAACGGAACCTATGTTTTCCATCCGGTGGAACTCACGGTTTCACTGGATTTCCAGTGGAGCGGCGACCTCCAGTGTCTCAATTACCCGAGTGTCCATGTCTACAGCATCAAATTCTGGACGATTCCACCACATTTGAAATCATATTTGGATGAATATGATTACTTTCGCGGCGGCCTTTATGCAACGGCTTATGCATGCGATGAATATGGCTGTGAGTATGTTAATGAGGATTTTGAATTAACCCTGGAGGTCGAGAATACAGATCCGGTTCTCTCCAATGGCCGGGTCGCCCCCGACCAGGGATATCCCTTTACTGATTTTTACTGGTTCGTTCATTACTACGATCCAGACGGGCAGGATCCTAAAGTGAAACAGGTATTTATCGATAGCGAACCTTACGATATGAATTTTTACGATGGCTCGACCTCCAACGGCACATATGTCTTTGGGCCCCTGAAACTTGAGGAGGGAGATCATATCTATTATTTCGATTTCAAGGATGGATATGGTGGGGAGGTCGAGCTTCCTGAATCATACGATTATCAGGGACCCAAGGTCTTGAGGGTCAACCAGAACCCCGTGATCCTCTCCGGACGAACCTGGCCGGATCAGGGCGAGATGGACACCCCCTTCTACTGGTTTATGTATTATTACGACGCCGATGGAGACCCTCCGGTCAAAAAACAGGTCATTATTAACGGTCAGGCTCATGAAATGTCCCTGAACAGTGGAAATCCCTCGAACGGCGAGTATTCTTTCGGACCCCTTTATCTCCCGCCAGGCACTCACCAGTTCTCTTTTTATGTGGAGGATGGATTTGGAGGAACTTATCGATATCCCCAGTCTGGCGAGTTGAAGGGCCCCACCGTGATCTGCCAACCGGTCAGTGCCCTGGTTCAATTGACGCAGTACGGGGATGTCTGGGGGGCGGCGTGCCACGGAGTGGCGCCCTTCGACCCCCCCGAGCAGTGGGGTTGGCCGGGATTCCGTTACGATCCGGCCAATCATTACTACCCCCTCAAGGCCGATCCGGACGGCGACGGCGATCAGGACATCCTCCAGTTCACTCCTTATGGCGATGTCTGGGTGTCCGCGAATTACGGCTCCGCCCTCGGAACTCCCTCCCGTTGGGGGTGGCCCGGTTTCAGTTATGACGAAAAGGGTGGTCGTTATCCCCTGTGTGGGGATTTCAACGGGGATGGAAGGGAGGATATCGCCCAGGTGACTCCCTACCGGGATACCTGGGTGGCGCTTTCCTCCGGCTCCTCCTTCCAGGCGCCCGTTCAATGGGGATGGACGGGTTTCAGCTTCTCCCGGGGGGAACCGGGACACCGGGGCGCCCTGCCGCTTTCCGGCGACTTTAACGGGGACGGTATGTGCGATGTCGCATATGTATCGATATACACGGATGCCTGGGTGGCCCTATCCACGGGCTCCGGTTTCGCCCCTTCCAGCCGCTGGGGCTGGCCCGGTTTCCAGTACGCCCCCCAGGATGGCTACACCCTTCTTTCCGGTGATTTTACCGGGGACGGCAAAAGCGATCTCCTCCAGCTAACCCCATGGGGAAACGTGTGGGTGGCGGTCTCGAGCGGTTGGGGTTTCCAGGCTCCGGCGAGCTGGGGCTGGCCGGGGTTCCGGTATAATGAGATCCAGGGGCTCCTTCCTATTACAGGGGACGTGAACGCCGACCTGAAGGAAGACCTGATCCAGATCACCCCGACGGGCGATCCGTGGGTGTCCCTTTCGGGAGGGCAGGAGTTCGGATCTCCGGGTCGTTGGGGCTGGCTTGGTTATTCCTGGAGCAGGGAGAAGCGCGCCATTTGCTTCTTTTTAGGGCTGTAAGTTGATTCCTGATTCGGATCGCCCCGAAAAAATCCTGTAAAAAGCCACTTGACAGGAAAAAGAGGGTATCTCTATATCTTAGCTTCATTTTTCATGTGGAGGAAACAGGAGATGAAACGAACTTTCCAGCCCAGCAACCGCAAAAGAAAGAACAAGCACGGCTTTCGCGCCCGCATGAGCACACGCGCTGGAAGGGCCGTATTTAAGCGTCGTCGCTCCAAGGGCAGAAAAAGGCTGTCCGTCTGATCGATGAATGAAAACGTATCCCTTTCTTAAACAATACCGCCTGTTGAAATCGTCGGAATTTCGCGAGGTTTATGACAAGGGAAGGATTTTACGCTCGAAAGCATTTGTATTGTTTTATATAGCAGGAGCTGGAGTAGAGGAAAGACCGGCAAGGCTGGGTATGACCGTTACGAAGAGTTTCGGCAAGGCCGCCCGGCGAAATCGGATCAAACGCCTGATCCGGGAGTCCTTTCGTGTGCTTCATCCTAACCTTTCCAGCGGACTGGAAGCGGTGGTCAACGTGCGGCGCCCGGCCGATCGCCTTTCGCAAAAAGACGTTCAGAGCCAACTGTCCTCTCTTTTTGATAAGGCAGGGGTAAGACATGCTGGGTCGGATAGATAGATTGATCCGTTTTGTTTTGCTTCGTATGGTGTTTTGCTACCAGCGGGTTCTTTCTCCCCATTTGCCCCCCACCTGCCGGTTTGTTCCCTCCTGCTCCCAATACGCGGCGGAGGTTTTGCATCGAAAGCCCCTTTTGCCCGGGCTCTGGCTGATTGCAAAACGCATCCTGAAGTGCAACCCGTTTCATCCGGGCGGATATGATCCCGTCCCTTGAATCCGCCGCACTTATTTAAAGGAATCTTGAATGAATAAACGATGGCTTCAGTTCCTTCTTGTCACCCTTATCATTTACCTGATTTTCCTCCCCAAACTGACCCGGCAGAGCCGGAACAAGAGGAAAGAGCAGGCGGCACAGGAAGAAATCCTCCCCCCAGGCAAAGATGGCGCCGGGTCACTATCCGATCGGGGAACGACCGCCACTCTTTTATCCGCTGAAAAAAAGGCCCCCACAAAACCCCTGCCCGATCGGGAAACACCCCCGGAGGATACTGTAAAGGAAACGATTATTCCCGTCGAGACGGGCACATATTACGTGGAACTCACCAACCTCGGGGGGAGGCCCGCGACCTGGGATTTCATCCACTCCAATTCCTCCGACGGAGATGACGCCTCCACTCACGCCATCCCCCTGATACAATACCTCGGGGAGGACCGGTACCGGGAACTCCCCCTCGAGGTGGATTTCCGGGAGTATAATTCCCGGTACGCCTTCGGTCACCTGAACAATACGATTTTCGATCACAAGATTAAAACCCTCCCGAACGGAGACATTGAGGTTCTTTTCACCTCCCCCCCGATGGAGGGCATCTTTATCACGAAAAAATACGTGTTTCACAAGAAGTCCCACATGACCGACCTTACCGTCACCCTTCACAACACGACCCAGAGCGATATCCGGATCAACGAGGAGGGGCGGGGTTTGGGGCTCTCCTGGGGTCCGGGTCTGGGGCGGCTTTTCGACGTCAATGATACCTACGAAAAACGCTATACCCGGAGCGTCTACCTTCTGGAAGGCGGCAAAACCGAGGATTTCAAGCCCTCGGAGAAATCCCATGAGGCCTCCGGAGACATTTTATGGGCCGGACAGAACACCCGTTTTTTCCTGGCCGCCCTGATTCCCCTCGAGGAAAAGGCCGCCCATTTCAAAAGCGTGGTGAAAACCAAAAACCTGATGGATTCCGATGGGGAAAAGCGCGATTTCTCGATCCAACCCGCCACCATGACCCTCTGGCTGGACAAAACCAGCCTGCCGGCCGGAAGCTCACGCTCCTTTCCCTTCAAGATCTTTGTGGGACCCCGGAAATACAGCCTCCTCAAGGAATCCGGACACGAACTTTCAGAAGCCATGTTTTATACCCATATGGGATGGCTGAGGGCCCTTTGCATCCTCCTTCTCTACATCCTCCACTGGCTCCAGAGGCTGGTTCATAATTACGGCCTGGCCATTATAGGTCTGACCATCGTGGTTCGAATCCTCACCTATCCCCTCACCCACAAGGGCATGAAGCTCCAGGCGAAAGCCATGGCCGAGCAGGCCAAAATCCGCCCTTACATCGAGGAGCTGAACGAAAAATACAAGGACAACCCCACCCTGAAGAACAAAAAGCTGATGGAGCTCTACAAGGAGCACGGGATCAACCCCCTGGGATTCGTTCGGGGTTGCCTGCCGCTCCTGGTTCAAATGCCTATTTTCATCTCCCTTTATTTTCTGTTGTCGGAGTCGTTCGA
>Ga0272442_10002799_pt1 | contig 24925 bp, 21 predicted proteins | sample SSMForm2O_FD_200262 | JGI IMG/M metagenome (GOLD analysis project Ga0272442, IMG submission 200262) | Marine sediment archaeal communities from Little Sippewissett salt marsh, Falmouth, MA, United States - SSM-Form-2O | ecosystem: Environmental > Aquatic > Marine > Wetlands > Sediment ... | reverse complement strand
CAAGTGCACCTGCCCTAAAACCCTGACAAAACAACTACTTGAGCCCTCAAGCAGGCCTCTTACCGCCGGTAAGGGGGTCACTTGAGCCCTCAACCAGGCATCTTACCGCCTCAGGGTGCCGGACACCCGTTTTCAGGGTGCCGGACATCCTTTTCAGGGCAGGCCCATCTTCCTGATTCGTACTTTCCATATCATTCCTGCGGACAGAAGAAGAATAATTATCGACGCTATGTACGCGTTGTCTATCAAAAAAGAGTATGCCCATCGGTTGACAGTTGAGAGTACAAGTGAACCGGCAAGTATGCATACGAGCAGCTTCACAAAGGATTTTTTCGAAGACATGTCGCTTATCAATGCAATGAGCAGGACTTCTATTGCTGTAGCCTGAAAGCTGAGCAGAGTATTTCCCGTATAAAGCCTGATGATCGTATCCGGAAGCATGTGTAAAAGTCCGGAAAAGACCGCTGCAGTAATGCATGTGACTGAAAACATGATCCTCCTGCCCACTCTGTCTGACAGGGCACATATGATGATGAATAATGGTATCCCGACCAGGTTTCCCGCCATCTGTGCATTATGTGAATGGAAGGAGACTGATTCTGCCGGACCAGGCGGATTCCAGCCACCATACAGTATTTCATTGGTGAATGAGGCCCAGAAAGGAATCGCCATTAACAGGCACAACAGATAGAACCTGTAGTCATTGAACAGGGCCTTTACTGAAAAACCATTTTCAACGGGCATTCTATTCGGCTCTGCAGGTTTTTCTTCTGACGGTGTCCTGACAAGGCAGGCACCCGTTATCATCAATGCAAGTGCAATTACTCCTGTGACAAGGAGGGCTGATGGATTCCAGCTCCTGGGCAGTGATAACGGAAAGCAGCCATGGAGCAGTGTTATCAACATCCCGCCTGCCTGCGTGCATGCATAGACCAGCGCCAGCCAGAGGCCGGTTCTTTCCGGAAACCAGTGAATCACGATGTAGTAGGGAATAAGGTACAGGAATCCAACTCCCACGCCCATAATCAGCGCTACAGGATATAACATCATGATGCTGCCCGGAGAATACGAACACGCGATAGCAATTATGAATCCGGTAGCCATCAGGACACCGCCGATCATTGCGGGAATTCCGGGGCTTTTCTTTTTCAGTATCGAAAATGCCGTGATAATCACGAATATTGAGGCAATTGTAAAAGCACTGCCCAGAGCCAGGGAGAAGTGAAAAAAGCCTTCCATTGAGGGTGACCTGCTGTATGCGTAGCCTGGATTCCGTGTGAGTCCATATCCAAACGCCAGAAACAGTGCAGCCGCAGCAGGTTTGTATGTTTTCACTGTCCGGGTATCCCCATCATTGGTATCTGTTACCTTTTCAAAGAAAAGCAACATCATTCCTCCCCCGCATCAGTTTTTACATTTTCAGGCTTCAGACTCACCGGCTGCTTGGGGAACATGTGCCTGAAGTAGATGCACAGCTCCCATGAGATAAACAGGCCCAGGACAAAGACGACCGCGCGCTCGTAGATGGAGAATGACTCGTCCAGCAAGGCGAATGCCGCGGCTATGCCAGTTGGAAAGAATTCGATAAATCCCAGGACGGACATGAGCGCCCTGTCCCGCCAGCTCAGCCCGACGCCCCATCCGGGCCCGCGCCACGCAATCAGCCCGTCTTCGGCCGCATCATCCGGAAAATTCCGCCTGTGCCTGAGCAGATAGTACCAGTGGTACATGAACCCTCCCCTTGTGCGCACCATCATACTCCGAACAGGCCTTGATTTCCATATGGGAGTCTGCTGGCAAAGGGAAAAGCATCGAAATATTGCAACATGGTGGTATACTGACGACATGAGTAAGACACTTGGTCTTGTTATTGATCTGATTGAAAGGAGACAGATTCGTATTTCCAGTCATGGTTATGATGAGCTGGCAGACGACAATATTCTGGTCAGGGATATTATTTCCGGAGCGGTAGATGCGGAGGTTGTGGAGGATTATGAAGATTATCACAAGGGTCCATGTGTGCTCGTGCTTCAAAAAGATGCACGTGGTGACCCTGTCCACATTGTCTGGGGAATTCAAAGGAATACATCTTCACCGGCCGTTCTTATAACAGGATACAGGCCGGACCCGGCTTTGTGGAGTGAGAATTTCCTCAGGAGGAAAAAATGAAAAGGCGAAAAACAAGCAAGCTTCTCCACGAGGGGCACTATGCCGCCGAAGTGGAAATTGAACTCATCGAAGAAGAAGGAGGATGGAGTCCGTACATTTCTCCGGGTGACGCTCAGAAGCTGGATGACGTGCGGGAGGCCCTGCGGAATGGAGACCTCCGGACGGCCGGTAGACTGGCCAGGGTATACGAATTGACTCCGATTGCCGTTTGAGTCCGCATTTTCTCATCTGCGGTGCCAGACACGCTTTTCCGGAAGTGGTACATGAACCCTCCCCTTGTGCGCACTATCATACTCCGAACAGGCCTTAATATCCATCGGCGTGAAAATTGATTGTGGAATGTTATTTAGAAAAGGCTATCCGGAACTTCCCGGATGCAGGCCTTGAATATGAATTGATTTATTCGTCTTCCAGGGTGATTTCGATCTTTGTCACGCGCTCGCCGAGCCTGACTTCCTGTTCTTCGATCGTGCCCGCGTACAGAATAGAGTCATCCGAGTTCAGTCCGGTAACATCAACCCTGTAAGGACCGGGCGGAACCTGGCCGAGGTGGGCGAGCCCGTCCGAGCACGTGAATATCTCGTCCACGGGAAAGTCCAGGTTCGCGTCTTCAAACACCACATGTATCTTTTCAACTCCAGCAGCCTGGCACTGATACCCGGAGTCAAACACCCATACCAGCTCTGCCTCCCCGTAAATGACCGAAAGGCTGACAAGGTAATGATCCTGCGCCGGCACTTCGATCTGATCGTTGGTTCCCCTGTACGTAACAACGCCCTCGGTGTCTATTCCTTCAATAATTACGGTATAATAACCTTCGGCCAGTCGCTTGATCGTCCTCTCGCCCAGGTCGCAGTTGAATGTATCGCGTTCAACTTCATCACCGGCATCATCCTGAAGAATGATGCGTACGTTTTCCACCCCGAAATCCGTACACGGCCTCGTGCCGGCACCGATTCTCCATACTACTCTCAGCTCATACTGCTCCTGTGCCGCATCGTACTGACTGATACCGGAATCCGGGTATTCTTCTTCTTCATCATCCCCCTTTGTTCCACCGCACCCTGAAAATGCGAATACGGCGGCTGTTACACAAAGGATAACCAACCCTCCGAATTTATTAGAAATCTTGTAAAGGTCCATTTGAGACTCCTTTTCTCTTCGATACAATACTTCCCGTTCTATACTGTTTATAATTCGACAGGACTTTCAGGTCTAATTTTTGGCAAAAAACCGGCCGGTTATATGCAGCGGACCATTAATAATATTGTGTCGAATGCCCGGGGCGGGCGGTATAGCAACAGAGCCGGGGAACGCCTAGCGGTCTGACTCCCGGTCTGACAGCAGTTCTGAGGCATACTTCAGCAGAATCAGGTCTTCTTCCGAGGGTTCGGATGAATCCGGCGCAGGTGCAAGGGCGTATGCAAGGGCCGCTTTCTGTGCGTCAAGGGGATTCCCCACGCTGAGCCATCTGCCCTCGAGTTCAACAGCTATCAGGGTGGATGAATCAATATGGCTCTGAATGAGATCCGTAAAATCAGCCTCCTGATCCATTGCCCCCTCCCGGCCTTTAAGGAAAACTATATCCTCATATCCCAGAATGTATCGTCCAACTATGGCCAGCGCCCTGTCACCGTCCCTCAGCCGGCTCAGCGGGGGCGATTCAGGCTTTTCAAGTATCTCCTTCGGCCTGAACACACCATTGCCGGCTTTATGCCTGTCATTCACACGTGAGGATTCATCAGCAACGACAACGCCGAATTTCTTTGCATCATCAACCGGAACCGGGCTTACGGCCACGACAAGTTCATCACTGCTCTTTCTTGCATCCAGGAGCTGCCTGAGAGCGGGAGTGCGGGACAGAACCATGTCATCACTCAATGCGACGCCTATGAAAATGTCTCCAGGATCCGGGTAATGCCTCTTAATCGTATTTCCCGCCAGCGATACGGCATTTCCGAATCCAGTGGGCCGCGGTTGCAACTCGAAATGAACATTTACCTTTGTCCTGCTCTTCAGTTCATCAATAATGGCCGTGCGCCCTTTTGCCTCAAGGTACTCCTCAAGTCCGGGATCTTTCTCAAGAGGATTGAAAAATCTGTCGTAAACAGGTTTTTCATCATCGTTGCCGATGATAAAGCAGAAATCCTTTATGCCGCTTTTCAGGGCCTCGGTTGTGATTTCTTCCAGAACCGTGCATCCCCTGTGTCCCGCGTTTGTAAACGCCTTTGGAACAGCTCCATAGCCGGACAGACCCAGTGCACGCGATGCCTTGCCCGCGGCAGGAACAACCAGTATGCCTGTGTCCTGGAATTCACTCATTGAAGCCTCCTCCTGCTCTGTTCAAACAGGGATAAAGCTGACGAAGGATTATTTACTTCAGGAACCCGTTATTAAAGATCGAAATCGTCTTCCTCTTCATCCTCATAATCATCTTCATAATCATCATAATCGTCTTCGTCGTCATCGTATTCATCCTCTTCATCTTCGACAAAACCGGAGGAAGCCTTCTCCTGCTCGAACTGCTCTACGGCTGCATCAGGGTCAAACGGCTTGAGCTTTTTCTTCGCCTTCTTTGATTTCGCGGCTTCCCATTTTCCGCCGCCCATATCGCTGTCACCATATCCCCATGTTCCCTTTATCTCGTGCCTGATATTTCCTCCCACATCCGTTATCGCGTACTGGAAGACCCCGTGACCCGATGTCTCTCTCGGTTTGCCCCTGAGGGAGAGTTCCCATTCGGTCCAGGAGTAGCGAAGCAGATCCCCGTCGATCTCACCGTCAATCCTTCCCTTTTTCCTGTCTCCCTCATAAATACCCTGAACCTCATCACCGTTACGCGTAAGTTCCAGGCGCCCCCAGTTTGAGAACCAGACTCCGTCAAAATCCATTCCCTCGGGAGGCTCCCCGGGCTCTATGGGATTGGTCATAACCTGCGCGCCACCGCATGCAGAAAATGCAGCAAGCACAAGCAGAAGTGCAATATTCTTTATGGAATTCCTCATTGTAACTCCCTCCTTTCGCCTGTTCATGAAAGCAGATTATATAAATGTGACCCGCCGTCGGCAACAGTGTATTCTAACCTTGTTTTCTTTTTACCATGTTCTTCGCTGCAGTGGCCACGGCCTGTGGAATATTCTTGTTCGAAGACACCTGCTTCAAGTCCTTGTCTCTCAGGTGGGCAAGAAAATGGAGCGCCTTCGGCATGGGCGTCTTGGGATTGTTCACCAGGTTGACCTTTATTGAATACAGCCTGATCCAGTCCCTGTTGTTGGAGATATATTTTATCACTTCCTCTGCCAGCGACCTGTTGGTTGAATACTTCATTACTTCCTGCAGCGTGATTGCAGGGCTTTTGATAACGGATTCGTAAACGAGCTTGTTCGTATCCCTTATCAGTATCGATCTGTGGCCCGCAGTGCCAATCTGAGCGAGCCTGACCTTCTGGGATACCGTCATTTTCGAAATTGAATTCTGAATATCACCTTCTTCTTCCTCTTCTTCTCCAAGCCCGTCGATCTCCATCTCGGCAAGAAGGTCATCGTCGAATTCCTCTTCGTCCTCAAAGTCGTCGAAATCATCTTCGACACCGCCCAGAGTCAGGGTATCTGTAAAGAGAGTATCATCCGGCGTAGGTTTTTCTGACGCTTCCGGTATCAACTCTCCTTTTATTGAGGCTACAGCTTCCTGATAGGCCTTAATGTTATTGAGTTCCACCCCGTTCCTGGCTGCAAGCTCGACAAGTCTTTCCGCGGTAGACATCCTCGCATGCTTGTTCAGGTAGAAACCTTCTATGATCTCGGGAGACCTGAGCAGGCGCTGCTCGTTTACCGCCACGAGTTCGAGGAGCCTGTCATCCCTGGCACTGCGTGCAATACGGTTTATGGTATAATCAGCCGTATTACCGTTTGTTATTATGGATTCCACCGCCACGTTGTTCTTGCGGTGAATCTCGGCAAAATGATCGAGCACATGCGCACTGACATCATCTGAACTCATGGCCGCCTTCAGCACTTCATCCGGAAGGCTTTCCAGAGACTTCTTTGCCGTTGTGGCTACGGTGCCGTCAGAGTCGAATGAAAGATGATAAAGCGCAGTTGCAAGATCGGGTGGTGACAGCGGAACCAGACCCTGCGCGGCAATCATGCGCTTGGGTTTCGGTGATTGTGGATTGCAGAACTGAGCAAGCTCGCCCGAAAGACCTTCGCTGGATTCGGGATGCTGTAATTTCTTTATAGCCATGGCTTTATTCTATTATCCTCTTCTGCACAGGACAAGTAGTGCTGCTTTATCAGCAGGGTTAATGTTCAGTGCGTGCATGGGATACGGCATTTCTGAAGACGGCCAGGCCCGCCCCCTCGCCCGTGTTCATTTTACGCCTCCAGTCAGGATGGTTAGTGGCATCCCAGAATGCCTCCGGATGCGGCATCAGGCCGAATATGCGCCCCGTGGGATCACACAGTCCGGCAATGCCTCCGGTCGAGCCGTTAGGATTATGAGGATAATCCATCGATGCTTCTTCCTGATCCGGTCGGGCGTAAAATACTGGAGCAAGATGGTTACTGATTACATTTTTTAAATCCCTGTCGCCCCTGAACACAATCTTGCCCTCTCCGTGCCTGACTGGAACTTCCAGCCTCCTGATCCCTTTCGTAAACACGCATGGACTGTCTTCATCCACCACAAGGTCGACCCACCTGTCTTCGAACCTGCCGGAATCATTAAATGTAAGGGTTGCTTCCTGCTCTGTTCCGGCGCCTTGCGACATGGGAAGAAGGCCCAGCTTGATTAAGAGCTGAAACCCGTTGCATATACCGATTACGAGACCGCCCTCCTGTATGTGCCGCCCGACCTGATCCATAAGAGCACTCTGTCCAACCTGCGTATGAAGCAGCCGGACAGCGGCCGCTTTGGCTGAGCCGAGATCATCACCGTCCATGAATCCACCGGGAAAGCACAACAAATCGTATCCTTCAATACGGCTTCTGCCGGAAGCAAGATCCCATATGAATACCGTGTCCACAACATCGGCACCGGCCAGCCTGCACGCATGCGCTGTCTCGGCTTCACAGTTAGTGCCGTTTCCGGCCAGAACCATAACCCTTACCTGCTTCAACATGCCTCCTCCTGACCTGATTCAGAAATCCAGCGTCCTGTACCAGCACTCCTTAAGTTCGTCCACACTTTCATCAATAACGACTGAACCGGAAAGGCCCGTTACCTTCATCCTGCCCGTATCCGTTACCATGCCCGCACGAGCTGCGGATTTTCCCATGATTTGCTCGAAAGCTTCAGCGTTCCGAGCCTTGACTGACACAAGCAGACGGCCCGGAGTCTCGCTGAAAAGCATTGAATCATCCCTGTCGACTCCTTCGTGAATTACTTCCCGGAGATCCAGTTGCATGCCGGTACCACCGGCAAATGCGCTCTCGGCAGCAGCAACACCCAGCCCGCCGTCAGAAATGTCATGACAGGAAGCTACAAGACCTTCTTTTGCCGCAGTGTGAAAGCGGACGTACATCTTGTGAGTAGCATCACTGTCTGCGAGGCCGGGTACAACGCCTCCCCTGATTCCGTATTCCAGGCTGTATTCGCCTGCGCCTGTCTCGTTGCGGGTGACACCTGCAACATAGATCAGGTCCTGCGGTTTTCTGAAATCCATCGTCAATGACATATGAACGTCCGGCACAACGCCTATGACACTTACGAGAAGAGTTGGGGGAATGGATATCTTAATATCACCGTGTCTGTAGTCATTCTTCATGCTGTCCTTGCCGGAAATCAGCGGCACTCCATAGGCCACACAGGTGTCGTAAAGACCCATGCTTGTAAGCACAAGCTGTCCGAGCTTGAACCTGCCCTCAGGATTGTCCGGAGAATGAACAGGGTCTGACCAGCAGAAATTATCCAGGGCGGCCATGTAATCCGGATCAGCTCCCACGGCAACAGCGTTTCTTACGGCTTCATCAACAGCACACTGGGCCATGCGGTATGGATCAATATCAATATACCGCGGACATATTCCGTGGCTGACTGCAAGTCCCCTGTCGGATTCAAGAACAGGTCGAACCACCGCCGCATCCGAAGGACCGTCGCATGAAGTGCCAACCAGCGGCTTTACAACAGACCCACCCTGAACCTCATGATCATACTGCCTTACCCAGTAGTGTTTGGAACATACATTAAGCCTTCCCAGTATTTTCTTCAGGGCTTCACTTACTTCAGGCCTGGATTCCGTGGAACCGGACGATTCAACAGCCGGCCTGCTCCATTCAGCTTCAAGCTCCATCTGCGGAAGGCCGTCATGCAGGAATTCCATGTCAATCAGACCCACAGTCCGGGACTCATACATCACATGGAAATAACCGTCAGACGTAAACTCACCCAGGTCAGAAGCTTCCACCCTCATCTGAGCGGCCAGTTCCATGAACCTGTCGATTTTCGAAGGGGGAACGGCAACCGTCATTCGCTCCTGGGCTTCGCTCAAGAGAATTTCCCAGGGAGCAAGACCCGGGTACTTGAGAGGAGCTGTACTCAGTTCAATCCGTGCACCACCCGGATCCTGTGCCATCTCGCCAACGGAACTGCTGAGCCCGCCGGCGCCATTATCAGTTATGGCGTTATATAAATCCTCATCTCTGCATACGAGCAGAAAGTCAGTCATTCTCTTCTGTGTAATCGGGTCTCCAATCTGAACTGCCGTTGCAGGAGAACCCTGATGCAGAGCTTCTGAAGAAAACGTTGCGCCGTGTATTCCATCCTTGCCTATTCTTCCACCCACCATGACGATGCGATCGCCCGGTTCAGCGGCTTTTTCATGGGCCGGCCTGCCGTTTACAGTGGCGGGCATGATGCCTCCGGTGCCGCAGTAAACGAGAGGTTTGCCCAGATATCTTTCATCAAAAACCAGAGAGCCGTTAACGGTTGGTATTCCGCTTTTGTTTCCGCCGTGCTCAACTCCAAGCCTCACGCCCTCAAGAATTCTGCGCGGATGAAGAAGCCTGGGTGGAATCTCACCCTCAAAGAAAGGCGATGCCAGACAGAACACATCAGTATTGCAGAACAATCTCGCCCCGAGACCTGTTCCGAAAGGATCGCGGTTGACGCCTACAATGCCTGTAAGAGCCCCTCCGTAAGGATCAAGAGCCGAAGGGCTGTTATGCGTTTCGACCTTGAAAACAATATTCCAGTCGTCATCAAACGCTATCACTCCGGCGTTGTCCACAAACACGCTCCTGCAGTAGTCGGTTTCTCCCTTGTCCTTCCTTACTTTTTCAGTGGTTCCTCTGATGTAGTTCCTGAAGATTCCGTCAATGACCCGCCTGCCGTCATCATGGTCCCTGAAACTGATTCTCGCATTGAATATCTTGTGCTTGCAGTGTTCCGACCACGTCTGCGCAAGGCACTCGAGCTCCACATCAGTCGGACTCGTTCCAAGCTCGTGTCTTCTGCGGTCTTCGATGTTTGAAGAAGATTTGAAATGTTCCCTGATTGTCACCAGTTCTTCGACCGAAAGAGCCAGAACTTTTTCTGAACTGAGCTTTGCAAGCTCATCATCGCTGAGATCAAGACTTATTTCTTCAACCTGCCCCGAAGGATTACGGCTGTCCGAAACAACAGGAATATAAGGCGCGAAACCACCCGATGAGGTGTACTGATTCCTGTCCATGATCTCCCAGCGCTGAATAAGAGCATTTGCCAGCAGATCTTTTGCGATTACTTCAACTTCCCCGTGCGACAGTTCCCCGCTGATAAGGTACTGTCTGGACGTGTAGACTGATCCGCGATCGAAGTCAGTACCGAACATGAGTTCGGCCACCTCCCCCGCTGTCCGTCCAACGTTATCCGTGACACCGGGCCTGAACCCTATCTCCAGTGCCCAGTCAAACCCCTTGTCAATTGCAGGGCTGTCAAGCGACCATGCCTGTATAACCGGATCAGAATACGGAAGCTGTGCCAGCTTTTCCAGCTGAACACGGGAAAGGCCCGAATCAATCGTGTAGACATCCACTGTTCTTACACCGGATACCGTGATACCCAGCTCTTCCGTGATCCTGCGGACAACGGCCCTGCCGGGAGAGTCCAGCTGTTCGTTTCTGAAACAAACTTCAATTCTGTTCGCCATCAGTTCCCCTTGAATTGCAAATGAAACCCGTATTGTTTGGAAATCAACATATGGCAAAGTAAAATCAACCGCCCCAAGAAATCAATATGAATCTTGAATACTCTCAATACCTCCGATACTAAAGGAAATTTCCACCCTGAGTATCAGTTTGTCTATTCAGAGAGAAATTAGCAATTTGCCATATTGAAACCGTTTGTTCATAATGTGCGGAATCGAACACGTGGGTGCCATTACGCACACGGCCAATTTTTCAGCCCGAAAGACGCCAGTATATCTGTTATTTTCTTGTCTGCACTTTTGTCTTTTGCATTTAATACATTAAATATCGAATTTATCAGGGGTTTTGAAAATAAAATAAACGGAGAACAAAATGTATAAAATGGAATCCGTCGCCCGTTTTCTTTCGGAAAGCACTGAAAGCTTTTCAGACAGGCCTTTGATTCATGACTCCCGGTCAGGAGAATGTGTCACTTTCGAACAATTGAATGTTCTGGTCGGAAAAGCTGCGGCCCTTCTGCATGATGCTGGAATCCGCCCGGGTGATACGGCAGCCATATTTCTCGGCAACCGCATGGATTTCTTTCTTCCGTGGCTGGGTGCAGCACGTCTCGGCGCAGTCTCGAATCCAATCAACCTTGGAATCGAAAAGGACATTGATCGTATCATCTACATGCTCGGTGTCACAGGAGCCAGGATATTCATAACAGAGAAGATTTTTGCACAAACAGCCGAAAAAGTGCGCAGCAAAGCGCCCGGCGTAAGCGTTGTCGTTATTGATGATGCCGGCATCTCCGACTTTGACTGGGATACCGGCATCAGGCAACTGGACCCCATGCTGGACGATTATCCTGTTTCAGGCTCATCCCCCTTCCAGATGATTTTTACATCCGGCACAACGGGAAAGCCCAAAGCCGTGGTACAAAGACACGAGATGGTTGCGGATGCATTCGCACTGAGAGATCACTTCAGGATTTCACAGGAAGATATCTCAATGGCCGTGCTGCCGTTTTTCCACGTCAACGCGCAGTACACGAGCTTCTTTCCCGTTCTCTCGACCGGAGGCTCGATGGTCCTGTGTAATCGTTTTACAAACGCAGGTTTCTTCACTTCAATAAAACGATTCTCGGTTACATACGTCAGTGTAGTACCTTCCATACTTACAAGGCTGCTGGCAGCCGGCATCCCTCCAAGGGGAGATTTCAGCAGTCTCAAGTTCATCATCTGCGGAGCCGCCCCGCTATCGGAAGATGTTCACAGGAGATTCATGCAACAAAGCGGTGTTACCGTCGCCAATGGCTGGGGAATGACTGAAAACGGATGCTGGGGATGCCATTCTCCCCTGGATGATATACGTCCCGGATCCATCGGCCGTGCCCTGGATATCAATGAAATGAAAATAGTCGACAGAAATACGCTGGAGGACATCGGTCCCGGAAAGACAGGCGGTCTGTTTATCCGCGGAGACAATGTTTTCGAAGAATATTTCCGTGCAAAGGAAGCTACATCCGAAGCTTTCCGTCTGGGTTCCGGATGGTTTGATACAGGTGACGATGCCTGGCAGGACGAAGATGGATTTTTCTATTTCTCTGGCCGACAGTCTGTTGACACAGGTAAAATAGAAGGCGAATTCGTGAACTTCCTTACTCTTGATGAAAGGTTGTGGAGCCATCCGGACATTCAGGAAGTCTGCTGCGTCGGAGTTCCTCACCCTATTTCGGGGCAGGTAGTCGCGGCATGCGTAGTACCCAGAAACGGTGATAAGTTTTCCACTCTGGAGCTGATAAAATACTGTAAATCCAGTGGATTTGCTCCGTTTGAGATTCCCAGGCACGTACTGTTTGTAGAAGACATACCCAAGGGGGACACGGGAAAAATACAGCGTAATGTCATGACAGAAGTAGCCTGCCGTCATCTTGGAAAATGATATACATCAAGGGTGCTTCCGGATACCTGCCAAAAACGCTCGTAATCTTTTGATATCTAATATAAAAAGTCTTTTCTCAATATCTGTAGGTTGATAAACTTATGGTTTCCGGCCTTGAGACACAGGCCGATGTATGCATAAGATTTGAGATTGAACAGGTAATAGTTTCTTTCATGAACCGGAACGGAAAAATACCCCGAAACAGCAGACCTGCAGCCGGAAAAGACGGCAGGACAAGCAGGAATCCCATATCCGAAAGCCGTAAGAAGGAAATCGACAAATTCTATATCTCCATGAAAGGTAAAACCTTCTATGAGATTCTTGGTGTGGGGCCGAATGCGGACCGGTCACAAATCAGAATGGCCTATTTTGCACTCTCAAAGCAATTCCACCCGGATACCGCCTTTACGGCTGAAGCCGGCAATTACAAGCACAAGATGGAAATTATCTTCCGCGGCATAACAAAGGCCTATGATGTTCTCTCACACAAGGGACGACGCAGCGAATATGACGACTATATACGGGAGGACCTGAAGCTTCTCGAAATGAGACAGAAGATGGTTGAGGCACAGGCAATGGCTCAGCAGGCAGCAAAGTCCACGTCAGTGGAAGCACAGCTTGCGCTTAGGGAGATAGGTAAAAATGACCGGTTCCATATAGACGAGGAGGACCTTGACGAATACTCCGGTTCTCTTCAACCCGAGGTATCCCGTGAGCATTTTGACGACATCCGGTCCCAGTGGGTAAAAGAGCGGACAGGAAATGCACTGCTCAAGCTTCTCTCCCGCGGTCGCAAAGACTGGCGCCGTGTCCGCCTGAACCGCGTTGAAGAATATATCGAGACAGCGGAAAGAGCTGTTGCAGCCAACAACCATCTTGAAGCCGTCACGGCGCTGAAAGTTGCCCTGGGGTTCATGCCTTACGACAAACGACTGAAAAAATTGTACGAAGAACAGAGCCGCGCTTTGTCACTTTCAATGGCGCGCAGTCGCGCCAAGCAGGGCAGATATGAGCTGAGGAACGGTGAATCCGCCGAGGCTCTCGAGAATTTCAGGCAGGCCGTTGAACTTGATCCAGAAAACATCGAATACCGTCACCTTGCAGCACAGTCAGTCCTTGACAGCGGCCAGAATCCGCAGGAAGCACTCGACCTTTCGGAAGAGGGACTTTCTATCAAGCCTGACGGCAGATTATATTCCGTCATGGGTGAAGCATTCGCCGTGCTCGGCAATTATCAGGAAGCCGAAAGGGCCTATGCTTTTGCCATCGACAATGATTCTGGTAACAGGGAATATAAAAAGCGGCTGAAGGAAATTAAAAAACAGGCCAGGCAGCAGAAGAAATGATGATAATATTTTCAGGGAGGAGATCTGTTTCATGGAAAAAGTGATCGGTATAGATCTGGGTACCACAAACTCCTGTGTGGCACTTATGGAGAGTCATCAACCCATGGTTATTCCAAGCCGTGGCGGCTACAAAACAATGCCATCCATAGTAGCGGTCACCGAAGCCGGCAAACGACTCGTCGGACATATAGCCAAAAGACAGGCAATTACGAATGCCGAAAATACGGTATACGCCGCCAAGAGACTCATAGGCCGCAAGTGGGATTCTCCTCCCGTAAGGGCAGCCCAGGCCTCATGTCCGTACCACATAGTCGAAGGTCCTCATAACGACGTTCGCGTACAGCTCAGAAACAACGTCTACTCAATTCCCGAGATCTCCGCCATGATCCTTCAGGAACTCAAGATAGTCGCCGAAGACTATCTTGGAGAAGAGGTAAACAAGGCCGTTGTGACAGTGCCCGCTTACTTCAATGATGGACAGCGACAGGCAACGAGGGACGCCGGGACCATATCGGGACTCGATGTGATCAGGATTATCAATGAGCCAACGGCTGCTGCTCTTTCCTATGGTTTCGGCAAGAAGATCGACCGGCTTGTGGCCGTCTACGATCTCGGGGGAGGCACGTTTGATATTTCCATTCTGGAAATCGGAGGAGAAGGCGTATTCAAGGTAATCTCGACCGCCGGTGATACTTTCCTGGGCGGTGAAGACCTTGACATGCGCATAATAGACTGGCTGGTCCAGGGTTTTCTTGAAGAGCACGGAATCGATCTCAGAGAAGACCGCATGGCGCTTCAGCGTCTCAAGGATGCCGCCGAGAAAGCCAAATGCGAACTTTCGGAACAGCAGGAAACCGAAATCAACCTGCCCTTCGTCATATCTTCGGGCAAGAACGAGGCGCTGCATCTTCAGGTAGTCATAAGCAGAAACGTGTTCGAGGAACTCGTGGAAGACCTGATCGAAAGAACAATTGATATCTGTGCATCAACTCTGCGTGAAGCGGGTCTCGAAAAAAACGACATTGAAGACATTATTCTCGTTGGAGGCCAGACAAGGACACCGCGGGTCCAGGAACGTGTTGCACAGTTCTTCCAGCGTGAACCCTGCAAGGGCGTTCATCCGGACGAAGTAGTCGCCCTCGGTGCCGCCATTCAGGGTAACACTCTTCTTGATGACAGCTCCGACATGATACTCCTTGACGTCACACCTCATACCCTCGGGATAATGATTGTGGGAGGTTACCTGGAAGAGCTGATTCCGCAGAATTCCACTGTTCCCACGGGACGCAGCAAGATCTTCACAACGGTAAGAGACGATCAGACTGCGGTTAAAATACTCGTACTGCAGGGAGAAAGCAGCCGGGCCGAAGAAAATGAACTTCTTGGAGAATTCATCCTTACGGGACTTCGCAAGGCGCCCAAGGGTCAGATCGAAGTGGAAGTCACTTTCGAAATCAACTCCGACGGTATTGTAAGCGTAGCTGCCAAGGATCTTGAGACAGGACAGACACAGTCGATTACCGTCACTGCATCGAGCGGCCTCACCCAGGACGAAATCAAGGACATGGTGGAAAAAAGCGAAGATTTTCTTGTCGAACGACGGGCAACTGAAGAATTTGACGAATACCAGGAAGAAACGGGTCGTCTCGTCTCCGAGATTGAAAAACTCTTCCCTAATGTCGAGGAAATAGTAGGAGCTTCAGACTTCGGGCAGGAGGCCCTCCGAAAGGCAAGAGAAGCACTCGAAAATGCTAAAAAGGAAATAGTAAGCAAAGATATAGAGGCATTAAAAAAATCCACTGAAGTGCTTACGCGTACGTTGAAAATGTTCAAGGGAGTCGTCAACAAGATTTAGGCATGACAAAGGGCATAAAGCACAGATGGTTTGAGGCTCTTAACGAGGCCGGCCTCCTCGAGGAAATCGAATCCGGATGGGAACTCCCCGAGAACTTTAACGGAGAAACGCCTATCCGCGTGGGAAAAACAAACCCTCCTCCATCGAACAAGATTCCTGTTCATGAGCGGGTAACTCCGGCAGTCGGTTCCAACCGGATTGCTGACAATCTGAATGTCCCCCGCGAAACCGGCTCTAAAGAAGCCACCTCCACCATACATCAGGGCTTTGCCCGTGCGCCTTCTGCCGGATCCGGGAGATCCGATTCAATCCCTGCGGTTCTTGCAGTAGATGACAAGAAGGGTACAGAAGGCTTTCTGGAATCCGCGCATGAAGAAAAAAAACCTCAGCAGTCCCAGTCAACGCTTGATTATTCTTCTTCGGCACTTCCTGATCCAGATCTTCCTCCGGATGTTATCGGAGACGCCATATCACTTCCGCCGGAAGAAAGCGACGAGGACAGGATGCGCCAGTGCTTTGACATAGGCGATTACAGTGGTGCACTTGATATCGCTGAAAAGCTCCTCGCCGAAGATTCCGGCAACAAAGAAGCCATGACCGTGAAGAATGAGTGCATGGAAACCCTCATGCAGATGTACGAAGCACATATCGGTTCTTTTGACAGGATTCCGGAACTTCTGATCGACCTGAAGGACATCCTGTGGAGAAAGCTGGATAACCGTGCCGGTTTTATTCTGTCCCGGATCGATGGGACAGTATCCTTTGATGATATTATTGACATGAGTGGACTGCCGCGCTTTGAGACCTGCCGTATTATTCACCATCTTCTTCAGGAAAAAATAATCAAATAAAAGTCGTCATCAGGAAGGGAGTTTCAGTCCGAAATAATCCCTGGCAAGCTCACCGGGAGAACCTACAAGATCAATTTCGTCTCCTGAAACAGGAAGCACTCTGCGGGGTGGATCTGTGGAAAACAGAAGCGCGCTTGAAATCGAGTAAAGCTCCGCTTCAATGGCAAACCAGAGTGCAGTATCCGCATCTTCGCTTCCCGGATCGCTCAGACCGTAAACGTATGGCAGAAGACTGTGCGTTTTTTCCGGACTGCTGCCGGGCCTGATAATGGCCTGTGGATCATCCATGTTAAGCTCACAGGCCATCTTGAAATGCTCGTCCAGTGGATCCTTTTTCTTCATCGTAAGCGTTGCTCTGATCATCTCATTTGGAGACGGCCATCCCAGCCTTGCACAGAGCTGCTCCCAGAAACTGTGAATCTCTCCGGTCTGCCATGAACCGAGCAGAAGCTTTTCCTTCTGTATCAGTTTCGACAGACGGGCCAGACGGTATCCAGGGTGAAGTGAGTACCAGTCCATCCGACGCATGGTGCCGGCAAAGAGCGGATGGAGCGGTGTCCATAATGCAAGCCATGTAGCGCAGATGAATGTCGGGTAATACTCCGCTCTCGATGCAGGAGCCTTTTCCAGCCCCCACCTGAAAATGCGCAGGGAAGATGATTCCCCCACCGATGCCCTGTATACTCCCTGGCTCGGAAGACTTATTCCACTCGATTCAAGAAGATATGTCGTATTTTGAATACAGGCCCTAGCCAGCCCGCCCAGCACTGCAGCCACTCCAAGCGAATTCTGACCCAGCATTGGACAGGCCGGTGCATCGGTTTTTGAATCGTTGAACACCGTGGCACCGGTTTCTTCTTCCGCACCCAGCCATTTCTCAAGGACATTAAGCGGGGATTTGAGTTCGCCCGTCTGTGCCTGCTTATAGCCGAAGAGAGTGCCTACAATAAGTTCAAAAGCCTCCCATGTTCGTATGGTCTTTAAAATCGTTCCAAGTGCCCGTCCCCTCGGCCCCCCTGACTTGATCTGCTTTATCCACCCCTTTGCAGACGACTTGTACCAGGGCATCATGGGAACATTAATTACAAGAGACGGATCCTCAGAGGTAACGCGCAGCATGCCGTTCTGTATTATGCGCGACTGTGTCTGCAGTGTCCTGAACAGAAAATATCCCCACGGCGTTCCAAGAGTAGCGTGCCAGAGCAGGAGCCTGCCCTGAAAATCGAGACTCTGTGCAAGCTTCATGGCCCGCGTCTGCTCATCGCAGCCGGAAAGAGTTTCCGCAAGGATATCCTGATTGATGTCTTCAGGTTCAACATCAGCCATATTTTTAAATCTGCTGAATGCATAAGCAAAAGCCGGGGGAGAGTACTTCTTTCCCGCCTGTGCTATTTCCTGATCAAGAGACGCCCTGTATACAACGTTGGGTTTCATAAAACTCCGACCGCCCTGACTGCTGCAACTTAATGCTCTTTAAATATTTTTACAATATTATCCAGTTCCTGTGGACCTGCTTTATTACCTGAAAAATGGGGTACAAATACTGTTATGGCTTTTATTCTGTTTTTCATCTCCAGGGTTATCGATGACTCCCTGAGGCATCTTCTGACCCTGTATTTGCCAAGTGCCATGTGTTCAGCACATCTGCAGTCATCGGGCCATGACTCGACAACGCCTGTCTCTTCTTCCGTAAAGGGGTTGGGCGTAAAATGATTTACCACCAGCATGGCAGGATTCACACCGAGTTCGCTTTCCAGGGAATCTGATATTTCCATCGCCTCTCTCGCTGCAAGTTCCTCCGGGGAGGCTACAATAACAAAGCCGCATTTTGAAGGATTCGAAAACAAATCCACCCTCTTCTGAGCCTCATCATGCAGCCTGCCCACTACAAGAACCTGCTGTATCAGTTTCGGCAGCCTCAACATCTCCAGTGCGTGACCTGTTGATGGTGCGTCGAAAACAACCGTGTCATATGCTTCGGTGCCCTCTTCCTCGAGAGCATGATATGTCGCCTTTCCCAGCACGGCCCATTCAGCCAGCCCAGGCACCGCGTCGAGAAAACGACTTACCCAGCTTGACTCAAACACCGCCCCGTAAAGCGCCCTGGAATGCAGGATCATGCTCCCGTATTCCTTCCTGGATTCCCTGTGATCAACGAAAAAAACGTCGAGATTGTCTCCCGCGCTCTGTATCCTGTGATCCACATCGATGCCGACGAGGTCGGAAAGAGCTTCTGCGCTGAATGCTGTGGCAAGCAGTGTGCGTCTTCCTTTCAGGGCATAAGACTTTGCAAGGGCAGCCGCTATTGTCGTTCTTCCTACGCCGCCCTTTCCGGTAATTCCGATGAAGCGATAATCTTTCATATCAGGGTTTCTTCACTGTCTGTCTTCTTTCGGACAGCCATGCCACCGCACACGGAAGCACCAGAACTGATGCGACAAGGCAGGAGACTATTCCGATAACCATGAATAAACCAAGCATATTCACTCCCCGGTGACCGCCCAGAAGAAGGGCTCCGAAGCCGGCAAGCGTGGTAAGTGCCGCAAGCACTACGGCCCTTCCGGTTGTGGCCCTGACCTTTTCCACGTCTTTCTCCTGGCTGAACCTGTGAACCCAGTGAACACCAAAATCCACACCGCAGCCGAAAATAATGGGAAGCGCCACAAGGTTGGCGAAATTATATTTCTGACCGGTCACGGCGATTATACCATGCATCCAGGCCGTCCCCAGCCCTAGAGGAAGCAGTGCCCACAGGGTGAGTGCCGGTCTTCTGAAATCAAGAGCCAGAAAAAAGATAACGAAACATGCAGCCAGCAAGACTGACCGGACAAAACTTTTACGTACGCCTTCAGAAAATCCATAATGGCTTGTAGGAAAACCCGTAATCCGGGGCGCTGCCGACCTTATGGCCCTGACATGTCTGTCCAGATATTCCCTGTCATTGATGTCACCATCAGGATATACAAGCACTCCAAATTTCCTGCCATCCTTGGTTATAAATCTGTCTCTTACATCGGCCGGCAGTGTATCCTTGGTAATAGGCTGTATCACGGCTCCGGGGCGCAGCTGGGCCAGCACCCTGGTAAGGTGTTCATAAATGTCATTCTCGGTCTGCCCCAGGCTCTTGAGCAGGGCGGCTTTATCGCTTGTGTTAATATCGGTTACAAGATTTCTCGTTGCCTTTGCCAGCCTGCCGAGACTCCCGGCCTCCGGCCTGTTACCCTGCGTAGATGCAAACTGTGCATCTTCGGCTGCATCCGCCAGAGTATTGAGATTGCCGGTAAGTGTTTCGATGGAAACTTCCTTATCAAGCCTGGATGCTCTCTGAATCCCCGTCCACAGGGCTTCAAGCCGTGCCCGGTACTTCTCCTTCAGCTTCTTGATTATGTGTATCTTTTCGGTCTGATCGGAAGGGATATACGCAGAAAGTGATTCAACCCTCGCCACAGTGGGAACTCCTTCGAGTTTCTTCCTCAGCTTCTCGGCCTCACTAAGGGAATCAGCCAGTACAACGCTGTAATTTGTCGCAAGGTCGGTACGATTTTTGAGTATTTCTATTCCCCTGACTGATTCAACCCCGGACGGAAGCAGTGTCTCGACACCATAGTCAAAATGAATGCTCCCTGCCAGCGGCAGCGAGGCAAGGGCAAGAACAACGCCCCCGACCGTAACGGGCTTTTTCCACTTAAGGAGATTTGCAGGCGTAAACGACGGCATCCTTATTGGTTCTGCCTTAACCGGCTTCTTGTGCCAGACACATAAAGCAGCCGGCAGGGTAATAAGAGAGGCCGCCGCAGTGAGCAGGACGCCCACGCCCGCAATTATTCCCAGCTCCCTGAATGCAATCATGTTCGTCGAAAGCAGCGTAAAAAATGCCGCAGCCGTTGTTACGGCCCCTGTAAAGATGCCGGGGCCGGCACCCGCCACCGCCTTCGCTGACGCCTCGGCGGACGACAGTCCTGCTGAAAGCTCTTCCTGGAATCTTGCCAGCATATGTATCGCAAAGGCCATTCCAAGCCCGAACAGGATAGCCGCGAAATAGGCCGAAACCATGGTAAGCCTTCCCGCATAGACAGCTGCAACGCCCGCGCTCCACAGCAAACCGACCACGAGCGGAAGAGCCGCAAACAGTGTTGACCTGAGAGATCGGTAGATAAGCGCAAAAAGAAAAAGAACCGCAGCTCCTGCAACAACACTCGCCAGCCAGACGTCTCTTTCGAGGATTTTGAGTTCGTCGTTGCAGACCGCGGGCATACCCGTAACAACGGACTTCATGGAATCGAATTTCGTGGTTTCTTCTCCGGCCACAGTGCGAACGAGCCGGGTAAGCGGAACGACATAGGCTGCATCCTGTGAATCATGACGTGGTCTTACAAAAAGCAGAAGGAGCCTGGGTTCCCGTCCGTCTTTATCCATCAGATAACCGTCGGGTGTAACGCCCTTCACTGCCGGACTCATTCTGCTGCTTATCATCTTTGAAGCGGCATCGAGCCAGTTGTATGTAGCTGATTTCAATGACCTGGCGGATTCCTCCATGACCATGGTTATTGCGTCAATTCCCCTGGCTGCCTGTTCAGGCGTCAGGTTATCAGGCATCTTCCCGTCTTCGATTGCGCCTGCAATAACCAAGGGTAAATTCTCTATTCCTGAATTCTTCACTATCTCTTCAGGATCTGAAGGAACCCTGGATAGAATCTGCCCAAAACGCTCAATCTGGTCGGCATCAAGATAAAGGAGAATGCTTTTCTCAAAAGAATCTATATCAACCCTGTGAAAAACGTCCCTGACAAGGTCATTTTCCATGGAAAGCCTGTCGGCAATTCTCTCAGCCGCCTTTTTCAGATCTTCCTCATCCTTTCCCAGCAGTATTACTGTGGCGACAAAGGTAGAACCGAACTCCTTTTTCAACTCCTTGTATTTTCCATATTCAACATCATCAGGATCAATCAGGGCGTCCCTGTTGGTCGTGATGTAGAGTTGTGGAATAACTAGAAGACTCAAAACGCACATCAACGCTGATATGATGAGAATTGCACCCGGATGTCTTGAAACAATTCTGCCGAGAAGTTCAAAAAGCTTTACACGCATAAAACACCCTAGCAAACGATGGCAAGACAAGGCAACAGGGGTTTGTTCAACTGAACCAGACCGGCCCCGGTGTGTCTCTTAACCAGGTTGATGCTCCACACAATCACGCTTCATGAAAGCCGTCTTCATCATCCAGGAATTCATCTACCTCATCAGTATCTTCATCTTCATAGTCAAGACCTTCGTAGGAATCATCCTCGATGAAATCCTCGAGTGATCCCATAACAATTTCGATTTCTATCGCTGCAAATTTATCTTCGACTATCTCGATGAATTCCTGCAGGTCATCGCCCGTCCACTCGTTGATAATTTCTTCAACAAGGTCTTCGAGCGAGCCTCCATCCAGACGGCTTTCGATTTCGACCACCTGTTCGTCCGAGAAAATGCTCAGTATATCTTCACCGAGGAGATCAAGATCGCCTTCTTCGATTGCCTGGTTTGCAGAACCGACAAGAGCCTTGGTCTGACGCTGTCCTAGTTTAATCTCGTCCACTGCATGGCCTCCACAATGATAAACATTCCAGATGTCTTGTGTAATTATAAAAGGACGAAAAGGCGGCATGTCAACATAGTGGATCAAGGATTATTGATAAAAACCGATCCCGGGAAAACAGACTCAGTCCGGCATGCAGCAGCGCTGGTAATTCTGATCACATCCGGATTTGGTCAGATCCACGTGTTCTCCGTCCGGACACCAGCCCGTAAGTGGATTGTAACTCCGGCATTCCCCTCCGGAAACCCTGCACCCCGGGGCCACCACACAGCAGAGCTCGCCGAAACTGCAGTCATAATAATTGGTCTGGACTTCATTTGATTTACATCCGAAATCGGGCGGCATGCTCTGGTTCCTGCATGTGCCGTTGTTGTCTTCGCACGGCTGCTTGTCCATGCAGCACACATCATCATCTTCACAGTAGTACCATTTGTTTGGACTTTCGTCTGACTGGCAGCTCCCGCTACGGCAGGTTCCATCACTCTCTTCGCAGTACTCTATGTCGCAGCACAGGCCTTCGCCGTCACATTTGTACTCAGGATGATCTTTTCCATCCGGACATGCCTCCTCTTCGATACAGATGAAAGGATCGCTGCACTGAATCCCGCCATCCACAGGAGCACAGCATACATCCTCATCATCCTCACAGTCGAACTCATCCTTTACCTCGCCTCCGGCCGCCGTGCAGAAGGGTTCGGGCACACAGTCATGGGGGCAGTCACCGTCAGAATCCGTATCGGTATCCGTGTCAGAATCCGTGTCAGTGTCCGTATCCGAATCAGTATCCGTGTCAGAATCCGTGTCAGTGTCCGTATCACCACCTGACGATGCGTCTTTTCCCGCCTTTTTCCCGGCAGCGTCAGCTGAAGCGTCAAGGCCGTCATCGCCCGGCGTGGCCCCGCAGGAAACCAGAAAAATGAATGAGAAAATGCAACAAGTTGAGAATAAAAAGGCTTTCTTGAAATTGCTGTGTAGCTGCATGGTTTTCTCCTGAAGTTGTTTTGCTCTCCTGATTCCTTAGTGCAAGGTATACTAATAATTGTATCAATTTTAATGAGAATGTAAAAGCCCCTGAAGTAATAGCTATTACTGTAGAATCAGAATGCTTATTTAACAGGAAGCTTTCCAGCCTCTTTCACACTTGCAGCACAGCGAAAACCAAAATGATGAAACGGTTTGTTTCCGGGCACATGGGCTCTGCGGTAAAAAGTGGTGGCCATGTGTGCGGGCCAGTACCATGAACCGCCCCGGACAACCCTCCTGCGGTGCCCCGGGCATTCATCGGCTCCGTCGCACGGCCCTCTGGGGTCGACGCCAGTGCATTTATCACCGCACTCGGCATAACTTTCTGAATACCAGTCGTAAACCCATTCAAAGCTGTTGCCGGCCATATCAAAAAGACCGTGGACGGCCGCCGGCTTTGAGCCCACCTTCCACACCTTTCCCTTTTCCGGATGACTCCCTCTCTTTTTAACACCGCAGCTTCGGCCCGAGCTGTCCCTTATAACGGCCTTCTCACAGGTGGCACCGCTGTTTCCCCAGGGAAAAACCCGTCCGTCAGTACCTCGTGCCGCCTTTTCCCATTCGGCCTCTGTGGGCAGATGCTTTCCCATTGCTTTGCAGTAAGCTGCAGCGTCGTACCAGCTTACTCCGTTCATGGGCTGTAGCGGATGATTGAAATCAATATACTGGGGCTCGGCCTCGGGGCACTTTCCCTGCTTTTCACACTCGGAGTATTCAGCATACGTCACTTCGTTAAGGTCCATGTAGAAGGTCTGAAGCCAGACTTTTTCACTCGGACGGGCATTCGCGGGACCTGAATCATACCCCCTTATAAAGAAACCTCCCGGGATACACGCCATGCCAGACGGAGCTTTACCGCAGGACACGACATCGGGCGGATCTTCAATTTGATCTGACTTTCCGGAAAGATTCATTAGAAACACAACAGCCAGTGCCGGCCATAAAAACCTCTTCATCACAACCTTGAACTCACTTTTTCTTTTCGGGTTCAGGAGGCAGACTGTCTATGACGCTGAGTCCTGTTTCCCTGTTTTTCCTGCTCGCCCTTACGAGTGTCCACAGATTGAAAGTTTTTGGATACTGGATCCATGCCTGGAAATTCTTTCCGCTCTGAACAATATATTCATAACGCCCGTCAACCGAATCCTCATCGCCGGTTCCTGCCGTGCGAAGCACAATGGACTTGTCATCAAACGGAAGAGCCAGCATGTTTTCCCTGTACTGATCCCTGTATTTGAAATACTGCTCCGCATTGGACAGATAAAGAGTGCGGATTGTCATTCCCAGGTCCTTCGCAGCCTTTGCCAGATCCTTTACGGTTTTTGAAGCCGTAAGATCCCCCCGCACCGGGAATACGCGGTTGTTTTTAAACAGGCTGACTACAAAAAGATACTGCTGTCTGTCATCAAGGAAAGTCTTTACGCCCCTGCGTGCATAGCTTCGTTTTACGCGCTTCAGCCTCCTTTCGACAAACCTTCTTCCTCTCTTATACGCCCGCAGCACGTTTCTGCTGAATCCCTCGTCGGGATAAGCGCTTCTGATAAGAGACCTGATCTCTTTTTCATGATCCTCCGACCACATATCGAGGAACTCCTCGTTATCGGCGGCCTTGAGAAAAATGACCCTAAAAACATAATGCAGGTCAACAATCATCTGATCAAAGTCGAGCGGTATCACCACATCCGGCCGGCACCATCCCGCCATCAGATAATTCTGATCCGTACCAAGCCCGACAAAAATACCGCCCTTGTTTCTGGTCAGCGGCTCCATGAACACGTCATGCCTGAGCTCATCCGATACAAAGTAGTGAGTATCCCTCGTAAGTGCCTCGGGGCGCGGATCGGGCCTGAGCCCGCTGAAAGCCCCGGCCCATTTCTGAGGCACCGGCCCCGGGTCCTCTGTATCAACGGCTGCGGCAAGTCCGGCAGCCAGCATCACAACAGCTGCAACCAGCACCGTTTCAATGATCTTTGGTTTCTTCTTCATATTACCCTCGTATCGCTATCTTCCCGGCAGAAATATTCTGAATACCTGAACCGGACCGTCGTCAA
>Ga0272442_10002798_pt1 | contig 24927 bp, 26 predicted proteins | sample SSMForm2O_FD_200262 | JGI IMG/M metagenome (GOLD analysis project Ga0272442, IMG submission 200262) | Marine sediment archaeal communities from Little Sippewissett salt marsh, Falmouth, MA, United States - SSM-Form-2O | ecosystem: Environmental > Aquatic > Marine > Wetlands > Sediment ... | reverse complement strand
CCTGGGCACCTACAGCATCCGGCTGCTCACCGAGCGTTACCTCAACGGCCAAGTCTCGTTCACGACCTCGGACGAACGGGGCACGACTTTTCGCGTCTGCTATCCGACCACCGCCGGGACATAGCCGGCCCCCCGTCGGCCGCGACCTGTCCGCTTCAGCCAGCCGTGCGGACGTCGCCGAACGTCCCGCCTTCCCGTTGGCGGTTCTTCCTTGCCCCCCGCAGATGTGCCGAGCATAATGAGCGCAGTGACGCCGAATGGGACAGGCACAGCCCGATCGAGCCGCCCGTGAATCATACGATGAACAAGTGGAAGCATACGAAGGGGAACGTGTGGCACAGAAACCGTTACAGGAAATGGCTTGGAAAGCCCGGAATGAAGGCCGGCGTCTGGTCGTGCCCTTGATGGGGTTTCCCGGACTCAATATGACCGGATGCACCGTCAAGCTGGCCCAACAAAACTACGGCGAGCATTACAAAGTGGTCAAGCTGCTGACCGAAACGTTCCAGCCGGACATCATCTTTCCCCTGATGGACCTCTCCGTCGAGGCCAACGCGCTGGGCCGCTATACGGTCTTTCCCAAGGAGGAATCCGCCACCGTTCTCAAGGACACCTTCTCCGTCAACGACCTGCCCGCCGGCGCCCAGATCAACATCTCCTTCGACACGCGCCTGCTCGGCTACGTCGAAACGCTCAAGCTCATGAGCATCGGGCTGCCCGCCTCCGTGCTGCGCGGCGCTTATGTCACGGGCCCCTACTCGCTGGCGGCCCTGATGATGGGCGCCGACGAAGCCGCCATGGCCACCATGCTGCGCCCCGACGAGCTGGCCCAGGTCTGCCAGTTCACCACCGAGAAGATCCAGGAGTACGTGCGCTGGCTGATCGCCGCCGGCGCCCAGGTGATCTGTATCCTGGAGCCCAGCGCCGTAATGCTCGGGCCCGATCAGTTCGAGCAATTCTCGTCCACCTACGTCCGCCACATCAATGATAGCTGCAAGTATACGGGCGTGGCGACCGTGTACCACACGTGCGGCAACACGATGCACCTGGTCGGCAAGATGGCCGAGTCCGGCGTCGACGCCGTCAGTCTCGATTCGCCCGAGGCGGGCGTCGATCTGCCCGCGGTGGCCCGGAAGCTGCCGCCCGAGGTCATGGTCATGGGCAACATCAGCCCCACCGGTGCCGTCCTTCGCGAGCGGCCGGCCGACGTCGAGGCCGAAGTGACGAACTTGCTACGCGTCATGGAGCCGTTTCCGAACTTCGTCCTGAGCACGGGCTGCGATCTGCCCCAGGAGACGCCGCTGGAAAACATTCACGCATTCATGCGCGCCGGCCGGCGCTACCGTTCGCAAAAATGACGCAGCGGCGCGGCCGGCCGCACAAGCGGGAGAAGCCATGAACAGACTACGAGAATTCATCAAGTCGACCCTGATCGGTGGATTGCTGGTGCTGCTGCCGTTGGCAATCCTTCTCTACATCCTCGTCTGGGTCTTCAACCTCACCCACAAGGCCATCGCCCCCCTGACCAAGATCATCATGGAGAAATCCGCACTCCAGGTCATCGTCGCCGACGTGGTGGCCATCGCCTTGCTCGTGGGGGTCTGCTTCCTGGTGGGCATGGTCGTGCGGACGCGCTTCGGCCGGTGGATGTACGTGCTGATCGAGTCCAGGCTGCTCAAGAGGGCGCCGGGCTACTCGATGGTCAAGGAGACGGTCTCGCAGTTCCTCGACAAGAGCCGGCCCTCGCCCTTCTCCTCGGTCGCCCTGGCGCGGATCTTCGAGAGCGATACGCTGGTCTCGGTCTTCGTCACCGACCGGCACGCCGACGGCAGCTACACCGTCTTCATGCCCACCGGCCCCAACCCGACCTCGGGCAACATCTACCACCTCAAGGCCGAGAACGTCTTCCCCGTAGATGTGCCGGTGGAGGACGCCATGCGCTCCATCATCAGTTGCGGCGCCGGCTCCTCCACCCTCATCAGCAAGCTCGCCGAAACCCACCCCACACCAGGCCCAACCGACACACCCGACAAAAAGGAGCAACGCAAAGAATGATGCGCCTTGATGTGCGACGCTTGACCAGTTGAATGATACTTGCTCATTACAACGGGTGATGGCCGATGGCCCCTGACTGGAGGAAGAACTCATGGCCCAGACAAATGAGCAAGGTCATGCTGTCGATCCAACCTCTCAGCCAACCGAAGAGGTGAATCGACCGCCCCTCTCAGACACTGAGATTACCCTACCGCACAGCGGCAAGCGAATCCAACTGCTCTGGTCGCGTTTGCTGATCGGCTTGATCGTACTCATCAGCGCAGAGGTCTTCTCTGGAGCATCACTCCAGAACGGTTTGTGGCATCCCTGGACCCTGGTTGTCACGTACTGGCTCTACTTCGCCCACTTCTTCTTCTTCACAACCCTGGCCGTGTGGACGGGACGCACGTCGTTCTGGTCGCTTTACTTGTGGGGCGTCTTATTCGGCCTGTACGAATCGTGGATCACCAAGGTTATCTGGTGCGGATACAGCGGTGACGGAAAGTTCGTCTTGGGAAACATCGGTCCCTATGGGTTCTCGGAACTGAGTATGGTCTTTCTGTTTCATCCTATGATGTCTTTGATTCTCCCGCTCGCCGTCGCGTGCGTCCTGTGCCCGCCCCTGCGGAGGTGGTTTCCCGATCTGACCTGGATCACGAGCAAGAGCCGAGGGGCGCGCATTCTGCGCATCTACCTGGTGGTCTCTTTGGCACCGATTGTAGCCATGAACTCGGGCGGTGCTATCAACTTGGCCCTGAACCTGCTTTTCGCGGGCACGCTCGCATTTCTCTTGCTGCGATTATCGCGCCCTTATCTGCGCACGGCCAACGGACGATCGCTCGTGGCGTTGGGCCCTCTGCCATTTTCGCTGTTATGCGCCTACCTCTTGCTGCTCTATGGAGTGACTTATCTCTATCTCAGACCGGAAGGCCTCCCTTCGCCGCTGATTCAGTCCGCGACGTTGGCGTTCTACGGCCTGGCGATCCTGGGCTTGTGCCTGCACGACAGACAAACACCGAACACCGATGTTCCGGCCTCCGCAGCCCGATACGAATCCAAGGCCATCATCACCGTCGTCACACTTGTGCTCGGCTTGGGCCTGGTGCTTGCCCCGTTCAGCGGCAAACCATTCCTGTTCATCCCAATCCTGGCGAATTTCGTGATCTGGACGCCGCTGGGTATTATCATTACAGCTTTGGCGCTGGTGAAGGGTCGTCATGTCGCATCGAAGGTCCAGCACAACTGCTCAAAGTAAGTCCCTGACCATTTTTCTTCCTGCTTTCTGTTGTTGACAAATCCACTTACGTTTGATACCCCTATTCTCACGGATGCCGAACGAGGGCGTCGCTTGGTCCCCTACGCACTGGAGGCAGCATATGACCAGGGAAAAACATCTCGAACTGATTCAAGGCGTCATCAACCGCATGGCGGGCAATTCGTTCCACCTCAAGGGCTGGTCGGTCGTCCTCGTCTCAGCCCTCTTCGCCCTGGCCGGCAGCGACAAGAACGTCTACTTCGTCTACTTGGCCTTCCTGCCCGCCATCGCCTTCTGGGTCCTGGACGGCTACTTCCTCCGCCAGGAGCGCATGTACCGCAAGCTCTACGACGCCGTCCGAGCCGAAAAAACGCCGGACTCCGACTTCTCCATGCACGCGTACGAGTATAGGGACAAGGTCGCGTCGTGGCCGGCCACCTGTTTCTCAGTCACGCTGCTGATCTTCCACGGCGTAGTGCTCGCCGCCATCGTCATCGCCATGCTGTTCCTGCGCGTTGCCGCATAGGAGCAATCCGAGAGCATAGTGAGGGAGAATGGTTTCATGAAGATCTTCGTCAGCTCGACCACCAAAGACCTCGCCGACGCCCGCAAAAAAGTCTGCGAGCAACTGCTACAACTCGACATCCAGCCCGTCAGCATGGACTGGTACACCGCCGACGGCGCGCCACCCAAGCAACTCGACCAGGAGAAAGTCGATAGCTGTGACGCCTTCGTCATCATCGTGGGGCACCTGTACGGATCCTGTCCTCCTGACGAAGATAAATCCTTCACCGAACTGGAACTTCACACGGCCGTATCCTCAAGCAAGCCCATCTATTCCTTCCTCGCCACAAGCGAATTCCGGTACGATCCAGACCTGCGTGAGGGCGATGCTGCGAACAGCAAGATTCAAGCTTTCAGAGAACGACTGTCGCAGGAACACAGCCCCCGACCTTTCGACACAGCCGACGGTCTGTGTGTCGAGGTGGTAGCTGCGCTGGCGTCGGTGGCGAAGTCGATGGGCAAACTGCTTCTGCCCTTGCCTCCCGCGCCTTATTTGGCGCATCCTTATCCGATCCAGGAGAATTTCACGGGGCGGGTCAGGGAGCGTGCCATGCTCACCGACTGGGTATCCGGAGCCGATTCCAGGCCCATGCTCAGTCTCGTCGGCATGGGCGGCCTGGGCAAGAGCGCCCTGACCTGGTACTGGCTCCACGAGGACCTGCCCCAGGAAAAGCTGAAGCTCGCCGGCACCATCTGGTGGAGCTTCTACGAGAGCGAGGCGAGCTTCGAGAGCTTCCTGAGCCACACGCTGTTCTACGCCAGTGGCGGCACCATCGACCCGAGCCAACTGCCCTCCGACTACGACCGCATGCAATGTCTGTGGTGCATCCTGCGCGATAGTCCGTTCCTGATCGTTTTCGACGGTGCCGAGCGTCTCTTGCGGGCCTACCACGCCCTGGATGCGGCGTACAAGGGGGACGACTTCACCGAGCAGGCCGGAGACAGACACCTCCTCTGTGCCGACCCGCGCGCGGGGCAGTTTCTCCAATGGCTCGCCTCCCCCGCCGTCAAGACGCGGACGCTCTTGACCACCCGCCTGCATCCCAGGGAGTTGGAGGGCCTGGCCGGCTGTCGGAAGGAGGAACTCAAGCATCTCGAACCGGACGATGCGGTTCGGTTCATGCGCCGCCAGGGCATCAAGGGCCCGCGCCACGCCATCGTACACGCGTGCGAGCCTTACGACTTCCTGCCCCTGTGCATCCGCCTGCTCTCCGGCGCGATTCGCGAAGACCCCGAGAGGCCAAACGACATCGCCGCGGCCGACAACTGGCATCCGCCAGCCGATCTCGTTCGACGCGAGCACCATATCCTCCAGCTTGCCTACGACACGATGGCCCGGGACCGCCGGGAACTGCTCAGCCGGATAGCCGCCATGCGCGGCCCCGTGGACTACGCCACGGCCAAAGTCCTCTCCACGTACGACGACGAGAACGAGTTGAAGGAAGCCCTGCGCGAGCTGGTCGCTCGCGGCCTTTTGTTCCGCCGGGAGGGCCAAACCCACTACGACCTGCACCCCATCGTCAGGCAATACGCCTACGACCGCCTGGGCGACAAGGCCGCCACACACGAAGCCCTGAAAGACTACTTCGACACCATCCCGCAGCCGAAAAAAATCGAGACCCTCGACGACCTCATGCCCGCCATTGAGCTGTTCCACCACACCATCCGTGCCGGCGCCTACGAAGAAGCCTTCAGAATCTACCGGGACCGGCTGACTGATGCCCTGTACTTCCAACTCGGCGCCTACGATGTGGACATCTCGCTCAAGGAGGCCTTCTTCCCGAAGGGGACCGACAAGCCCCCGCAGCTCAAAGACCACGCGGCACAGGCATGGCTGTTGAACGATCTGGCGATTGCCTACGACAAGACCGGCCAGAGCCGCAAGGCGGCGACATTGCTCGAACGGTCGAACGCCATAGCTGAAGACCGAGGTGACAAAGCCTCCGTCGTTCGTGGCCTACCCAACCTGGCGTCAAGCCAGATTCTTCTGGGCCAATTGGAAGCGGCCGAGTCGAACCTGCGCACGTGCATCACTATGTCTGCTGAAACGATGGACTCGTGGGAGGGGGTCGGTCACCGGGAACTCGGGCGTCTGCTCACGTACACAGCCGCGCACGACCGCGCGGATAGGGAACTGGAGAAGGCCCTTGGCATGTTCGCAGAGCAGCAGAACGAGCAGGGCCAGTGTGTCGTCTGGTCCTACCGCGCCCTCAGGGCGATTGTGATGGATGATGCGAAGTCGGCACTTGCGGCCCTGAAGGAAGCACGCCGGTTCTGGGAACTGACGGCCGAGCATCGCCATCCCCACGAGCTAGACCTCGCCGAGATCCTCTGGCTCTCCGGTGCGGCCAGGCGGGGCACGGGCGACACAACCGGCGCCGAGTCGGACCTCAACGAGGCCCTGTCCCGCTGTCGGCGGATTCGCCTCGTCGAGTTGGAGGCCGATATTCTCCTGGAGATGGCCAGGCTCCAGTGGGACAAGACCCGGGGCAAGAACACCAACCTGACTGAAGAGGCCAAGTCACTTACCCGGGAGGCGCTGGAGATTGCCGACCGTTGCGAGTACCGTCTCGTGCAGGCCGACATCCACAACTTCCTGGCGCAAATGGCCCTGGCCGCAGGCGAGAAGGCCACCGCCAAAAAGCACGCCGAAACCGCCAGGCAGCGCGCCCTCTGCGACGGCCCGCCCCACTGCTACCAGAAGGCCCTGGACCAGGCCGAGCAACTGCTCGCGAAATTGCCCGACTGAAATCAGGATTACGTATCTCGTTGTTTACCTTTGGATTTACGATTGCCCGCCTCTCTGCTTTCGGTGCCCTCCGTGGCCTGCCGGGTGGATGAGTAGATGGGTGGATGAGTAGATGGGTAGATGAGATAGGGAGTGGGACGGGCCGGGTATCGCGGCGGGATTGACTCTCCACTGATCTGCTCATGTACACGTCTACGCTTCTACCGTTGCCTCCACGCCGGTTTTTGCTTGACAGCCGGCGCGAAGTTTCGTATAATACGCAACAAAATAAGCTATAGTGAGACTGTCGATGACGGATGACTCAAACGCACCGGCACAGGAGCGAAATGTCGTGCGGTTTCATTCTCTGGACGTACCGCTCTGCTGTGACTCCGGCACAAGAAGGTGGGGCAAGCCCCACCCTACCGGTCGCCCGATACAAATGTGGCAAACGAAGCCAATCGGGGCGGGCCCGGCGGCCGCCATTGCGGATTGGCGATTGCGGACTGGGGATTCGAGGCAGAGACGCGGGGAGATGCGAGGGCAAAGAGTGTCAAACGAAGCCAATTGCTGCGTTTCTCGTCTGAGAATGGGGGTGGCAGGAAAGGCAAAGCCAATCTGTGCCGCCCGGGCGGGCGCGATTGCAGATTGGGGATTCGCAGGATGGGAATACGACAAACGAAGCCAATTCTGCCGAGGATGGATGGTTCGCGGTGTCAAACGAAGCCAATTGGCGGGACACAGATGCGACAAACGAAGCCAATTTCCGTGCGCCCGTCGTCAAGCTGGGCTTGGCGCGGCGGCCCGCGTATGCTCAGATTGTGGGGAAAACGGTGCAAATTTCGCGCACATTTTGGCGGCTCCGTTACACTTATACGTGAACGCTGATATCAGCTCACCGGTGAAATCAGTAGGATTGCGATGAGAATCGAGTCTGTGGAACCATCAGATGCCGTTTTGGTCGAAGCGGCCCAGGGCGGCCACCTGGACAGCTTCGGGGCTCTTTACCAACGCTATCACAACCCCATCGTGGCTTTAGCGTATGCCGGGCTGGGCGACAAGCACGCGGCCGAGGATGCGGCTCAGGAGGCGTTCGCCATCGCCTGCCGCGATCTCGATTCGCTGCGCAACCGGGAGAAATTCGGAGCGTGGCTGGGCGGCATCTGTCGCAACGTAACCAGGCAGATGCTGCGGCAGCAGAGCCGCCCCGCCCCGCCGCCGGACAACTCACCCGACGACGGGACGCAGCGTCAGGAGCAATCCGATGCGGTCCGCCGGGCGGTGTGGAAACTGCCGGAACCGGAAAGAGAGCTGATCGTGATGCGATACTTCGACGGCTTCTCGCAGGCCCGGATCTCGGAAGTTCTGGATATTACCCCTGCGGCCGTCAACGGCCGGCTGGTCCGGGCCAAGCGAAAAATAGCACAGTTTTTGAAACGCGATGGGTTCGGGAGTTAGATCATGGGAAGCGTACACGACGACAACTGGTTGGATACGGCGCTGGACGAGGCCATCGGCTCCAGCGATACGCAGCCCGACTTCGAGCAGTGGAAGGCGAATCACCCCGAAGCCGTGCAAACGCTCGCGGCGCGGAGGCCACCACAGCAACGCCCGCCCGCGACAAAAACCATCAAGGTGCACCACCTCTGGGCCAAACTGGCGGCCGCCGCCGCAGTCGCCATCGCAGCCATCGTCGGTGTCACTCAACTAATGCCGCCCGACGCGAGCGATACGCCGGCCGTAGCCCGAACGCTGACGGGCCCGATGACGCACACCTTCGACGACGGCTCGGCGGTGACACTCGGCGCCAACGCCGGCATCCGCACTTACGGCGCCGCCGACAAGCGCGGCTTCGAGCACCTCGCCGGCGTCATCGACGTCACCGTCGCCAAGGGCAAGGGCGAGTTCATTGTCACGACCCCTTACGGCGACGTGAAGGCCCTCGGCACCGAGTTCACGCTCGATTTGGTCGACGGGACGACCGTCAACACAAAGGAGCGCATCGAGCTGCTGGCCGTCGAAGTCACCGAAGGCTCGGTCGAAGTCAGCAACGACAAGGGCGCCAGCGTGCTCGCCGAGCAGCAGAAGCTGGTGGTCGAGAAGGACCGCGCTCCCTACCGCATGAACGCCGACGGCAACATGCCCGCCCGGCTCCGGGAACGGATGGACGCGATGATCGCCGCGATGGAAGCCGGCGACGACGCCGCCTACACGGCAAATTACAATAGTAACTACCTCTACAAACTCGTTAAAGGCCAGATCGAATACGACGCCAACCGATTCGGCGGCACGGCCGAGGACGCTCAGCGGCTCCAGCAGGCCCTCGGCCATATTGCGAGCGTCGAAGCGCTGACGGAGGTGTTCCAGCAGAGCGTCAATCTCGAGGGTGTAACGAACGTCTACCTGCGCGAGATCGAGGTCTCGGCCGACGGCAAGCACGCCACCGCCCGACTGGTCACCGGCGAGACAAACGGCCGACTGCGCGGCAGTTCGCCGCAATGGCACTATTTCGACAACGACTGGTGGCAGGTCGACGACTGATCGAGCCCCCTGTCTGCCCTCGGAACGCAAGCCGGGTCCTTGCGGCCCGGCTTTTTTTGCGCGCAGGCGGCGGAGAAAACGCAACGTCTCACCGGCTCGTGCATTATGATAGGTGAAGAGTCGCTCCGGAGCCGAATGGATGGCAGAGAATGCGATAGAGTGCAGCCTGGGACCTCGCTCCGACAGGCGAGTCCAAAGGACGCCCGAACAAATCGAGAAGGACCACGAGGAAATCGCAGCCCTGCGCGAACAGGGTGAAAGAGAGCTGGTAAAGGTCATTGACACGCAGATCGGAGAGGACCTGCACAAACACTGCTCCCACCGATACGTTCTCGCCGACGGGACGGTGGTAACGCACGCGGTCGGCCAGCCGAAGGGCTTGAAGACCAACCTGACGAGCGCGGACTGGGAGGAGTTTCGCAGCCTCAGGAACGCGAGAGAAGGAGAAGAACTCGGCACGTACGAGGAGACCGTACAGGGCCGCGTGTTCTCCTTCGTACGGCAGCGGTTTGTCCTCAGCGACGGAACCGAGATCATCCGGTCCGCCGGTGCACCAACGCAAGACTGAAGCCGGACCCCACACGCCCATCAAGCCGGGAAGCAACAATCCCGGCTCTTTCTATGCGCACCGGGATTCCCAACGCCGCCGCGATCGGCGGAAAAAGGTGCAGATTTCTTGTATGGAAACGGCTGTGGCATTCGTGATAATGGCAGAGAATGATCATTCCGAGAAGTGGCAGAGCGGCCGATGATAGAAGACGAACTGCTGAAGCTGAGATTGAAGCTGGGTCGAGCCGACGGCCTGCGCCGGACCTACGAGAAGTACCTCGACTACCTGCTCAGCGTAGCGATGGCGTTTGTCAATGACGCCCAGGCGGCCGAGGATATCGTGCACGACGTCTTCGTTTCGCTGGCCGAGTCCGCTGCCCAATTCCGGCTGCGCGGCAACCTGAAGCATTACTTAGCCACGTGCGTGGCCAACAAGGCCCGCGACCGGCTCCGCGCCGGCAAACGTCACGCGGCTCGACTCGAGAGCCGCGTGACACCGCAAGCAGAAGCGGGCCCGCCCGAGGACGGCCTCATCTACGCCGAGCAGGCCCAGCAGATCTACGAAGCGCTGTCCCGGGTCCCGTACGAGCAGCGCGAGGTCATCGCGCTTCGCATCAAAGCGGGCATGAAGTTCAAGGAGATCGCCGCACAGCAGGGCGCTTCGGTGCTCGCCGTGCAGGCCCGATACCGGCGCGGCATGGACAAGCTGCGGTCCATCCTGAATGGGAGACTCTGAAATGAGACCCGCAGAAGAAATAGAAGACATCGTCGGCAAGGCCGACTGTAAGGCGCCCGACGCGATGCGCCGGCGCCTGTGGAAGGACATTGCCGAGACACTGAACCAATCGCAAATCACGACACAGAAACGCGGCGACGTTCGCGTGTGGAGAATTCTCATGAACAGCAAAATCGCAAGACCGGCTATCGCGGCGGCCGTCATCGTCGCCGTGCTTATCGGCGTACATCAGTTCGGCCGTTCCGCTCCGGCATTTGCCGATGTCGTTCAGCCGCTTCTCACCGCCCGAACCGCTACTTACAGAACAACCATCAACTTGGAAGGCTGGCCACCTCAGACCCGTGAGTGTATGTTCATGGAACCCGGCCGTAACCGGGAGGTACTCGCGAGCGGCGTCATCCGAATATCCGATAAGCCCAACGGCAGGGAGATGAGGCTCTTTCCGGCAGAAAGAAAAGCGGTAATTTACGAAACGACAGATATTCCCGAGGAGAAGCGAACGTCAACCAACTGGTTCGAAAAAATCAGAGAATGTATCCGGCAGGCGCAGCAAACCGAGGACAAATCAGTCACGTTTCTCGGCAAGCAGAAGATCAATGGCGCAAGAGCCTTTGGATACCGCATTGTCAATAATGCCAACGTGACGGACATGACTGTCTGGGTGGACGCTCAAACACTGCTGCCGACCTGGATAGAATACTCGTTGGACACTGCGAGCGCAATCATGATGGCCAAGGGGACGGTTATCCTGAGCGACATTGTCTTCAATAAGCAACTGGACGAGTCATTGTTCAGCATACAAGTACCGGAAGGATATGAGAGGCAGACTCTGCAATATGAGCATCAGCCATTCAAGCTGGTGGGCGAAGAAGATTTGATTCAAGCCCTGCGCCTGTGGACTGACAAGAGCGACGGACCATTTCCGTCCGAATTGAACATGAACGCTGCCGGAGTGCTCATTCAACTAATCAAGGAGGAGATGGGGCTCACGTTCGAAAAAGGCGAAGCTCCTGACCTCTCCGACCCGAGCTTGCATGAATTCTATCGAATCGAGCGCAGAATACAGCGTGGCATCGGATTCGTACAAAGACTATCTTCCAAGAGTGATTGGCATTACGCCGGCAAGGGCGTCCAACCCGGCAACGCCAACACGGTCATCTTCTGGTATCGACCTGAAGGCTCAAAAACCTACCGCGCCATTTACGGTGATCTGGAGGTTCAAGACGTGCTGCCAGAAGATCTACCAAAGTAGCTCTGTCAAGGAAACACAGCATGTATACTCAGGCCGAGTCTGTACGACGCGGCCTTTTCTTTTGCGCTGATTGTGTAAAATGGAGGTCCAGTGGCGCGGTGCCGGACATATTCGTGACCTTCGGGCGAAGCGGCCGCTCATCCGAGATGAAAGGCAACCTCAAGGCATACCTGGCCGGGAGCGTGATCAATCGCGCCCGCGACCGGGCCCAACGTCAAGGGTTCGGCCTTTGCGTTTGCGGCTGGAACGACGCCTCGAAATTGCCGTTGAGAAATTTTGAGAAAGGACACATTTCTGGTGCCCGGATCTATGCCTCAGACGTGATAATAGCGAGCAACGATCGTTGTCACGACAATGACGGAACGTGCGGATGGTTGAGGATGAGCTGCTCAAATTGAGGTTCAAGACGGGCCGCGTAGACGCGCTGCAGCGCATCTATGAGAAATATCGCGACTACCTGCTGACGCTGGCCATGGCGCTTTTGAACGACGCGGCGCTGGCAGAGGACGTCGTGCACGATGTGTTCGTCACCTTTGCCCAAACGGGGGCCCGCTTCCGGCTGCACGGCAGCTTGAAGGGCTATTTGTCAACCTGCGTGTTGAACCGCGCCCGGGACCACTATCGGGCGAGAAAACGCCGACAGACCGGCTGCCACGAGAGTATCAGACCAAGACCGAGTCCTGATTCACCTGACGGGCGCATGCTGTCCGACGAACAGTCGCAACAGGTCGCGGCGGCCCTGGAGCAACTGGCGGATGACCAACGAGAGGTGATCGCCCTGCACCTGAACGCTCAGATGACGTTTAGACAAATTGCGAGAACGCGAAACCTCCCGCTCACCACGGTGCGGGGAAGATATCGACACGGCATCAACAAACTGCGGTCCATCCTGAACGGGAGACTCCGACATGAAACCCGCAGATGACATAGAAAAAATCGTCAACAATATGTCCTTCAGGGCCGGCTCGAAAATGGATAGGGCAATTTGGGCCGACGCGTTGAAGGCGCAGCGTCAGTCTCAGGGGCCCCAGTACGCGCCGGGGCGAGACCGCGTCGGCCGAACCGTGATGGCCTACCCTGTTGTCAAGCTGGCCCTTGCGGCCGCGATCATGTGTGCGGCGATCGTTCTCTGGAGGACAATGCCCGCGAGCAAAACATATGCGCTCTCGGATATCCCGGAACTCATCGGACAAGCCTGGACCATCCACATCCGGTCCCGGCAGTTCATTGCGGGAGAAGAACTGCTTTCAGAGTACTGGTACGATGCCGAAAAGGGAAAAAAGTACGTGTACACGGAGGATATAGGCCCGCCGGGACAACGCATCGCCAAGCACGCGATCGAAACGGTGTGGAACGAGCCGTTTGTCATGAGAGTGAATCACCGCAAGAGAAGCGTCCGATTCCAAAGATTGTTGCCTTCGGAACAGGAGCTTCACAGACTCGTGATACGTGACTTTGCCTTGCATGTAGCCTTTGAGGATCATCAGGCTCTGAACCAATACGCCAAGATCGGCAAGGAGCGCATCAGCGGGCAGTCCTATGATGTCTGGCGAAGGGAGTTTCGGGATACCGATACGGGCCTGCGACTTGAGGTCTTGGTCTCGCCGAGAACCGGTGACATTGCTCGCATAAGACGATGGATAAATCATTACCAATTCGAACAAGGATGGATGCTTCACACGGAGACTGATGCAGTCGAAATCGACGTGCTGCCCCCCTGGGGTATCTTCAGCACTCTGCCGCCGGCCGGGTATACCCAGGAGAACTCCAAAACCACCGCTGATCCCACAGGCGTCGGCTACAGCACATACCAACACCCGGAGGGATACGAATTGAGGGTTCCGCTAAGCCTTGTGTTGGAGGACGGCAGCGTTCTGGCCTGCTGGAGCACAACCAGTGACTCGGTCGAACCTCCAGCAAATGACGCCTACGAGAATCTGATGTTTGGAGAGGCCCTGCCGGAAACACCCTGCGCGTTGTGTGGTCTGATCTCCATTGGCGCTATGAAGCCCTGTGGATTGCTCTCAGCTTACGAAAAGGACACTCCCATGACAATCATCCACTATAGGGGACGCCACGTCGCACACACCTACAGCACCGGCAAGGTATACGAATGGGGACTTTACGTACCACAACGGGAAGTCTCCAACGGCAAACCGATCCGCACGGCCATTACCGTCGTCAGATCGCGTTTGCAAGGTTCAGAAGCTTGGCGGCCCATGTTGGGCAAACAATTGACAAGCCTGGTCGTTACACCACAGAGTTTCACAGAATATGTAGCGGGCGCCGTTGCTGAGCTGTCCGAAGATGGAGTGGTCCCGGCAGTAATGGCCTACGAGAATCTCCTCGAATTGGCGAAGCACGTGCGCGACACCCCCGGAGGATACGACAACTTCAAAGACGAGCTGAAAGAAGAAATCGAGAGAAGTGTCAACGGCGTCGAGGTAACTGCAGAGGTCTACCTCGAGCCCGTGGACACTGCAACATCGCATGAGACAAGGCAGTAAGTCAAACAAACGTGGACGCATTCCTTATGTATGGCGACCAGCGTCATACATACATCCAGGACCAGTTTCAGTGGGACGTAGAGATTGACGAGAGCCTCTTCGAGCCCAACATCCCCGAAGACTACCTCGACATCTCGCCGAGCGAGTGGTGATCGAGCCACCGAATCACTCCAAAACAGGACGGCCGGGCCTGCGAAGGTCCGGCTCTTTTCATGCGCCGTCCCTCGTGCGAGAAAGAGGCCGGCAAAAAACATGCATTTTTCCATACCCATACGGTCGCTTCGGTTGTGTTATAAGTGACGGTGATCCTGAGCTTGGGAAAGTCGGTTGCGGATGCTTGAGGACAGGCTGCTAATCTGGAGGTTCAAGTGTGGGGACAGGGAGGCGTTCTGCCGCATCTACCGCAAGTACCGAGCGGACCTGCTCAAGTTAGCCGCCCTGCTCCTGCACAACGCCGGTGACGCCGAGGACGCAGTGCACGACGTCTTCGTATCCTTTGCCCAAACGGCGGAGCGGCTGAAGCTCCAGGGCAGCCTCAAGGGCTATCTGCTGACCTGCGTGGCCAACAACGCCCGCAACCGCAATCGGTCGCGCCAGCGCAAACAGACGGTCGGGCTGGACGAAGCCGCCGACGTCGTCTGCAAATCGGCCACGCCCGAGCAATGGGTCACCTACGGCGAAGAATTGCAGCGCTGGAGCGATGCGCTCGCGAAATTGCCCTACGAGCAGCGGGAGACAGTCACCCTGCACCTGCGAGCGGGAATGAAGATGCGGCAGATCGCCCGCCTGCAAGGCGTATCAGTCAACACGGTCAAGGGGCGCTATCGTTACGCCCTGGAGAAGTTGCGCTCACTATTGAACGGTGATCTGAAACCATGAAATCGGAAAAGAACATCGAGCAGTCTCTCAAACAGGCGGATATGAACATTGAGATCAATACGGAGACCGACGGCGCGATCTTGAGCGAGCTTATCGCGGCGCGGAAGGAACGCCGATCCACGGCGACGCGACATCCGGCCCTGAAGCTTGCGGCAGCAGCGGCCCTGATCGTGGCCACTCTGCTGATCGGGCACGGCCTCGTGCACAACGGGAAACACGTCACGGTCGAACCTTCGGGACACACGCGTATCGAAACGCTCAACCTGGTCTCGCTCAACGCGGTCTACCGCCAGGGCGGAATGGAAGCTCTGGAGCAACAGTATCGAAAGACCTTCATTGATTCGGAGTCCCGGCCGGCCCGCTTGTCCGTCGAAAGACTGCTCACTGAATTAGCTGAAAACGGCGAAAGCTGAGAAAGGAAGACCATGAGAAAGTCAACACATCTCACCTGTACGACAGTCGTTTTACTGTCCTTGATGTCACTGGCCGGCCCCCCCGCGGTATTCGGCTACCCGCCGGACAATGCCGCCGTGCTCTACTACAAAGCCGCCAGCCTAAGCCGCATAGACTCGCAAGTGGACTCTGTTCTGACGGACCTGCGCAAGGGCAAGACAGAGCTCAATGACGAGATCAGAAAGGTTGTCAAGGAGAACCGCGAGGCCATCATCGCCCTGCTGGACGCCTGCGAACTCACGGAGTGCGATTGGGGGATCAACTACGCCAGAGGTTTCGAATTGATGCCTCCTCGGTATGCAACGCTGAGACAATTGTCGACGCTTGTTGTCGCCGAGGCCAGGATGCACGCGCAGGACCGCGACTACCGCACCGCGTTGGATCGGTGCCTGAGCCTGCACAAGATGGCCGCCCACATCAACGACCGCCTGTTCATTAGCCACCTCGTGGGCATCGCGATCAATGCCATGGCTCACGACTGCATGACCGAGATACTGTCGGCCATGCCGCCGGATGCCGGGACATTGACCTGGCTGAAAACCGAACTGGCGAAGATTGAGGACCTGCCTCTGTCGATTGGTCCGGCCCTGAATGGAGAACGACAGGCCGGCGCCGTCTCCATCACAATGGATCGGATGGCTTCCGTGGTGGAGAGCGATTTTGGCGACGAGACGTTCCGAAAGACGGTCCTCAAGCGCGTTCGGGCAGGCGACGAGAAGTTCTTCAAAATGAACAGAGCCGCCTGGATTCAATATTGGGACGAAATCACTGTCGCGTTTGTGCTGCCGTATCCGGAGGCACATCTGCAACTCAAACGCGTGTATGCCAAGTTTGGATCGAAGCCCGATGCGGTCCTAATGACCCAACTGCTCCCCTCGTGCGAAGCGATGTGCACGCAATGGACCAGGTCGAAAGCGCATTACAACGCGGTCCGTATCGCCATCAACCTGTACCTGGCCCGGGCCAAAACCGGCAGGCTGCCCAATAAGTTGCCCGCCGAGGCACCGCACGACCCGTTCAGCGGGAAACCGTTCCGATACGAGAAGACCGCCGATGGATTCGTCCTGCACTGCCAGGGCGAGGACCTGGACAAAAACAGAACCTACGAGTACGCGTTTACGATCGAGAAGTAGACGCCATGCAGAATCACATCGTGCAGAAGGCCGGGCCGTTGGGCTCGGCCTTTCTTTTGCGCGCCGGGGCCGCGATCCGCGAACTGCCACAATCTCATATTCAGAAAAGAAATCCGCCGCGCAAGAATAAAATCTTCCCCCGGACGTAGTACTATGTGAGAATGATCGTTCTTGAAACTGCGTGAGTGACATTCGATGTTCGAGGATGACGTACTGAAGTGGAGGTTCAAGAGGGGCAGCGACGAGGCGTTGACGCTGATCTACGAGAAGTATCTCGACTCGATGCTGACCCTGGCCATGGGCCTGCTCAACGACGCGAGCGCGGCCGAGGACGTCGTACAGGATGTTTTCGTGTCCTTCGCCCAATCGAGGAACAATCTCCGGGCGCGGGGCAGCCTGAGCGGCTACTTAGCCACCAGCGTGGTCAACCGCGTGCGCGACCACCAGAGGCGGCAGCGCCGGCGCGCGGGCAGGGCCGCAGAGGGCCGCGTCCGTGCCGAGCCGATGGGTCCCGAGCAGGCGGTCATCCTCAGCGAACAGGCGAAGCTTCTCACGCAGGCGGTGGCCGCTTTACCCGAGGAGCAGCGAGAAGTGGTGCTGCTGCGACTCAAGGCGGACATGAAGTTCCGGGACATCGCGAAACTGCAGCAGACCTCCGTCAATACGGTGCTGAGCCGGTACCGGTACGGCCTGGAGAAGCTGCGGTCCCTGCTAAACGGTGAGGTTGAAACATGAAACCCGTCAGAGACATTGAGGAAACGATCCGCAGGAAGCTGCACGTCACGGCGGGCCCGGCGCTGCACGACCGAGTGCTCGCCCGTATCCAGAACGCGGACGTACGCCCGAAAGAGACCGCTGTAGCCCCCGACGGTGAGGTCAACGGCGGGACGGACCCGGCGGTCCTGGGCGAACTCGTCGCCAGGCACCGGCAATCGATGGGAGCACGCCACGCGATCCGGAGGACCCTGCCCCTGCCCTTCATGACGAAGGCAGCCGCAGCGGCCGCGGTCGTGGTGATCGCCGCCCTGCTGGCCCGTCATTCACTCCGGCGCGAACCCGCGCCGACGCCGCCCAGGCGTGCCACCGTGTCAGCCGCTGAGTTGCTGACGGTGAGGCGTTTGAACACCGTCCACCGTCGCGCCGGAATGCAAGGTCTCGAAAGGCAATGTGAAGAGGCCGCCGAGAGAGTGGATATCGGACACACAAAAATGTCCATTGAAGATTTGATTGCTGAGTTCAACGGTTCTTAGATCCTGAAAGGATTTGATCATGAAGACGGTACCAGAGACAACTCCAAGAATAGTCGTGTGCATGGTCGTGACACTGCTGGCTTTGGGCACAGTCACCTGGGCCCAACAAGCGGGCAACGCCAGCCTGCTGTACTATCAGGCGTTCCTGCTCTACGAGAAGCCGGACGACACGATGGCCCAGATGATTACCGACTTTCGCAAAGGCACTATCGGCGTCAACGCGACGATCATCGAGCACATCGAGAAGAACCGGCGCGTCATCGACTATGTGGTGGCCGCAGCCAACATGCCGACGTGTGATTGGGGCTACGACTACCGACAGGGGGCCGATCTGGCACTGCCGAACCTCCCGGCCGTCAGGCGAATCGCCTTCTTGCTCTCGGCGGAGGCAAGACTGCTGGCCGAACAGGGCGACTACGCGACGGCATTGGACCGCTGCCTGACGCTGCGCAAGATGGCCTTGCAGACGTGCGACCGAACGCTGATATCGTATCTCGTGGGGATCGCGTTGAACGGCCTCGCTAACGGAAGCCTTCAGGGCATCCTGGGTCTTGTGCCGGACGACGCCGGGCAACTCAACCGGCTGAGAAGCCAGTTGACTCACACGCAAGAGAAATTTGCGCCGCTGGCGTACTGCCTGGGGCAAGAGGCCGATGTGTGCGCCCAGACCATGCGAATAGAGAAAGCCGACGTGATTCTCAAAATGGTTCAAGAGTGTGACGGATCGTCTGCAGATCCTGCACTCGCGCGCATTCAGCAGGCCGACGAAGCATTCTTTGAGAGAAACAGAACTCACTGGTTTAGCTCTACGGCCCTGGTGATAGACACGCTTGAGTCAAGCCTGCCGTACTCGGAGATGTGTGCGAAACTCGGCGAACTGGACAAGCGGCTGTGTGCAGAAGCCCAGGACAATCCGGACGCTACGCTGACTGCTATATCCCTTCCGGCAGTGGGAAGGATCTACCAACTGACGGTAAGACAGCAGACACACCTCAATGCCATCCAGACCGCGATCGACCTCTACATCGCCAAGGCCGGCACCGGACGCTTGCCGGACGCCCTGCCCGCCGACTCTCCACGGGACCTGTTCAGCGGCGAGCCATTCGAGTACGAGAGAACGGACGGCGGCTTCATCCTTCGCTGCCGAGCGAAAGAGTACCCCGATGAAGACAAACCCCACGAATACGAGTTCATCGTGAAGCCATAAACCGCCGGTACCCTCAGGACCATCGGCCGGGCCGTCAGGCTCGGCCTTTCTCTTGCGCGCCGGGGCCGCGATCCGCGAACTGCCACGATCTCATTTCCAGAGAAGAAATCGGCCTCGCAAGAATAAAATGTTCCCGCCCCGATACTAACGCAACGGACTTCGGTGTGTTATACATGAAGAAAGATCTTTCCGTGGATCGTTGCGTTTGATGATGGAAGACCGACTCCTGATCTGGAAGTTCAAGTTGGGCGACAGGGACGCCCTGCGGCGGATCTACGAGAAGTACAAGAACGATCTGCTGAAGCTGGCGATCGCGCTGGTCACCGACGTCAATGTCGCTGAGGACGTCGTTCAGGATGTGTTCGTAAGCCTGGCTGAGTCAGCGAACAGAATTCGGGCCCGCGGAAATCTGCGGCGCTATCTGATGACGTGCGTTGCCAATCGCATCCGAAACCGAAGACGGGACCGTCGCAGGCACGAGGCGGCGGATACCGACGAGGCGGATTGCGTGGCGTGCGCTTCGGGCAGACCCGAAGAGTGGGCGATCCTGAGCGAGGAGCTTGCCTCGTTGAGCGACGCGCTGGCCCGCATCCCTTACGAGCAGCGCGAGGTCGTCAGCCTCCATATGCAGGGCGACATGACGTTCCGGCAGATCGCCCGCCTGCAAAACGCATCGATCAACACCGTGCAGGGCCGGTACCGGTACGGCATGAACAGACTGCGGTTCCTATTGAATGGTGAGCGGAAACATGAAACCGACAGATAACATACGAGAGTACTTCGACAACGCGCCCGTCGATACCAACCCCAGGATGGATGCAACCGTGTTGGGCAAGGTGCTGACGGCACATGACAAGGCAAACAGCAAAGACTCGGCCGTACTCCGGCCGGGCACAAGGAGCATGATTATGAGAAACGCCAAGACAAGATTCGCCGTCGCCGCGGCGGTCGTCGCTGCCGCTGTGACAGGAATGTACGTTCTGACCGGCTCGGTCGACGGGACGTCGATCACAATCGCCCAGGTCAGAGATGCGATGCAGGAACTTGACTGGATGCACATGAGCAACAGAACCGGTCCGGAGGTGGCCTGGTATTCATTCGCCTCGAAGGTCCAGATCGCGGTCGATGACGAGGGCGCGATCCTCTACCTCGATTTCGACACCGGCAAGCATCTCCGCTGGGACCCGAGCAGCGCGACCATCTACGAATCTCCCATCGACGAGGCAAGGCAGTTCGCCAGCGGCATTAGCGGGCCTTCCGAGGTGGTGGACAAATTCTTCGGCTCCCTGGAGGATGATGGATGGGAAGTGACCAGGGACCTCGGCACGTACGACGGCCGGAAGGTCGAGATATGGACGGCCGGGCAGAAAGCCTCCACGTCGGTGGTGACGATGCGCATCGATGCCGAAACGAAACTGCCGGTCTGCCTCACACAAACGGTGAAGAACCCCGACGGCACTGTCCACGTTCAAACCGATGTCGGATTCGACTACCCTGCGACCGGTCCGGCCGACATCTACGAGGCCGGCGCTCCCAGATCGGCCCCCATTAAACCCGCTCCGGACCAGTAACTGCACGCTGGCCGCAGCGCGTCCGCTCTGGAAACGTCACCTCCTCGCCGGACATACCGCAACGGCCGGGCCCTGTGGCTCGGCCTTTTTCATGCGCCCGCCGGGCAGAAAAAATGCAGCGGCGGTATACTAAGACCACGGCTGGACCGTGATATAGGGTGAAACGGTCGTTTCCAAGGCTACGTACGGGCCGGATTATGCTGGAAGACGAAGTACTCAAATGGCAGTTCAAGTGTGGCAGCTCGCAGGCGCTGGCGCGGATCTATGACAAGTACGTCGATTCGCTGCTGACCCTGGCTGCGGGGCTCCTCAACGACGCCCATGAGGCCGAGGACGTGGTCCAGGACGTGTTCGTGGCCTTCGCCCGCTCGGCCAACGGCTTCACGCTGCGGGGCAACCTCAAGGCGTATTTGACCACCGCCGTGGTCAATCGGGTCCGGGACCGCATCCGCCGACAGCAGCGCCGACCTGCGGCGCTGAACGAAGCGACCCCGGCAAGGCGCAAATCCCAAAGCCCCGAGGAGCAACTGGTCTTCACCGAATACGCCGGGCGCCTGCACGAAGCCATCAAGGAACTGCCGCACGAACAGCGCGAAGCCATCGTGCTGAGGCTCAAAGGCAACATGAAGTTCAGAGAAATCGCAAGGCTCCAGGGAGTCTCGATCAACACGGTGCAGGGTCGGTATCGATACGGCCTGCAGAAACTGCGATCCAGCTTGAACGGCGAGGTAAGGAAATGAAACCTGAGGACCGCGTGGAAAAGGCCATCCGAGAGGAGTTCACGTTTGCCGCAGGCTCCAAGCTGCGCGACCGAATGTTGACCCGTGCCCTGGACGCCCAAGAAGAATGCAGAAAGAGCCGCCCGGCGCCCGCCGGGCCGGCCATAGGGAGAACGACCATGAAAAGTCCAATCGCAAAGTTAGCAGTCGCGGCCGCCATTCTCGCCGCCGTGGTTCTGTCGATCAGTCTCTGGAACAAGTCCACCCCCGCCGCCTACGCCCTCGACCAAACCATCGAAGCCCTCCAGAACGTCCGGTTCCTGCACATCATCGGACGCGATGATACGGGGCGGATCAAGGACGAACGATGGATCGAGATCGGTATGGACGGCAGGCAGGTACGCTACCGACAACAGAACCCGCCCTGGCTCATCGAACAGTATCCGTCCGCGCCTGCCAAGGTGATCGAGGATGGCGAATCCACCGCCGTCTATCGTAGTGACAAGCAAGCCGTGATCCTGTACGACCGCAAAGACATGCAGTATCAATGGGTCGGCGAACTGGGCAAGGCCTTCGAGAACCTTCGCCAGGAAGGCAAGATCCTGGAGGAAAACACCGAGTACCAGGGCCAGCCCGCCCACAAGGTCTGGTGGCCGTACATGAGCGCAGAGTGCTACATTGACCCACAGACCAAGCTGCCCATCGCCATCGGAGACACCGAGTTGAGCTACGAACAGCCATCCGCCGGGACCTTTGAAATCACCATCCCGGACGGCTACGCCGTACTCGACAAGCGCCCCGGCGCCCCGGTCACATCTGTGCCGCAATGGCTTCTGGATGAAGAAAGCGCCCAAGCCAACAAAGGACAAGCCTTCCACGATGGTTCTGTGGCCTTCGCAGGCGGCGACTATGCGGAGGCGGCCCGGCAATTCGAAATGGCGCTCGGCTGGGATAGCTGGGCCCCCTTCTGGCTGGGCAGCGCCTACTACCATCTCGGCAAATACGATCTGGCCATCTACAACTACAACAAGGAGTTCGATATCTGGGCGAAATCCGGCTCGGACTCGAAACTCTCCTACTGCAGCTACGCCCGCGGCCTGGCCTACGCGTGCAGCGGCAATCTCGAAGCAGCCCAGGCGGACCTCCAGGCCTGCCTGCCGGACATGATACGGACGCTGCGGACTCCGTCCGGCGGCCAGATGTTCGAATACGCGGAGAACCCGATGATCCGATACGGCAAAGGCAAGCTGACCGACGAAGTGATGGTAATCAAGATGATCAATCGCCTGCGGTTGGTCAGCGGCCAGAACTTCGGCTACGATCCGGCAGCTTCCGCCGAGGAAAACGAGCTTGCCATCGCCGCTTGGGAACAATGGCTGGCAGACGGCGGGTCGATCAACGTCACTTTCGACGCGCCGCCGGTCGTTGAGTCGCAAGAGTAGCGTACAAACCAATTCTCTCCCACTTGAATGTCGAACGACAAGGCCGGGCTTTGCAGAGGTCCGGCCTTGTCTATGCCCTTTGCAGCAACGGTGCGGCCGCTCGGCACTCCTTGACTGGACCCTGCCAATTGGATACAATATGCTGGTGGCCGGTGGTCATCCGGCTTGATGTCACAACCGTCGGTTCGTGGAGTGAGGGAAGCATCCATGACGCAAGCGGCGTCCTCTCGCATAGCAGGTTGGATTCGACGTAGAACGGCATTGCGGGACGTACAGACGGTCGCCTGCCTGATGTGCCTGCTCGCGTGGGCCGGTCTGGCACGGGCCCAGATATCCATTGAGGGAGTGGAGGACAAGGAGGTCTATCGCGATCGCGTTTCCTTCACGGTACATTCCGAGGCTGGTTTCGAGTATACGGCCCGGCTGAACGGCGAGCCCGTCGCCACGGACGTGCCCGTCGAGGTGGACGAGCCGGAGTACTACGAACTGAACGTCGAACGGCGTGAGCCGTCCGCCGACACGGTCGAGAGCCTGCTGATTCAGTTCATCGTCCGGGACAGTGAACGACGCAATTCCGAGTGGGGACTGGCGCCCTGGACGCCCTATCCGACGATCGATTCGGCGGCGGCCGAGTTCGCGGGTGCCCGGCTCAAAATCGTCGCGCCGGCTCAGTATCCTGCCGGCCTGGAGATTCCCGTTATCGCGCGGGTGCAGGACGAATCGGGCCGTCGGCTCGGCGTCAACGGCGCGGTCACGGGGGCCGGCTTCGAGGACTGCCCTCTGCGATTGCTGCGCGGCGTCGGCTCTGTTTTCCTCCCGGCGGCCACCGAGCCGAACACACTTCTCTATGCGGCCGGGATCCATTCGCTGGAAACGCCCAGGCGGATCGTTATTGAGAACACGACTGCCTGGCAAACCGTCTCGACGGATATCACCGCTTCGACCGACTGGGGCGAGGATGCCCGGATTCACATCACGGACCTCGCCGAGAATAGGCTCACGATTGCAGCCGGTGCGACTCTGACCATCGGGGCCGGAAGCGTTATTGTGATCGACCCCGACGTCGAGATTGCCGTGGAAGGTCAAATCATCGTCAACGGCACTGCCGAACGTCCCGTCGTTTTCACATCGCAGGACAGGTCGATACCCTGGGGCGGATTTCTCTTCGAGTCGAGCGATTCCTGCGGCGAATTCACCGGCGCCATTCTCACCGGCAGCGGCGCCGATCCGAAGTGGTTCGACAACAACCCGGAGCACGGCCACAGCCACCGTCACAATCAATGCCTGTTCTACCTCTCCGACGACGCCGAGGTGACACTGACCGACTGCTACGTGATAGACAACCATGGCCAGGCCGGCCACGGCGAGCATGGCTATCTCACGATGACCGGCTGCCTCGTGCAGAAGTGCATCACCGCCGGCCAGTACAACCACGGCTCGGTCGTCCTCGAAGACTGCGCGCTCATCGAGTTTCCCTCGGAAACTGCACCCTTCGCCGACGACGACAACGACGCTCTCTACCTGACCGGCGGGGCCCACTGCCTGACCGACTGTCTCATCGGCTGGGCGTTGGATGACGGCGTGGACGCAGGCTCCGGCGCGGGCGGCTCCGTCGTCGTTCACAACTGCTGGTTCGAATCGTGCTACCACGAAGCGATGGCCTTCTCGGAATCGCGGGACGCGCCGGTCACCGATACCGTCGTATTGAATTGCGGCCAGGGAATCGAGTGCGGCTTCGGCGCTCCGGACGTCAACGCCGTCGGCTGCCTCTGCACCGCCAACCTCGTCGGAGCCCGCTTCGGCGACAACTACGACTGGAGCTATCGGGGCTTCCTTACGGTGAGCGACTCGCTGCTGCTGTTCAACCTCAGGGACGTCTGGGGCCGGGCCTGGGACGACTGGACCGTGCACCTCGACCAAATGGACATTCGGGACAACTATCTCAGCGCCGCGAACCCGAACTTCCCCGACAACCGGCCCTGGGACCCGCTGACCGATCCCAACGTGGCGGACGCCCTGACGCCCTTCTTGCCCGCGCCCGCCGACGTGGTCGGAATCGGCATAGCCACCTGCGACGACACGTTGGACATGTGCGAGCTGCCGCGCG
>Ga0272442_10002796_pt1 | contig 24944 bp, 27 predicted proteins | sample SSMForm2O_FD_200262 | JGI IMG/M metagenome (GOLD analysis project Ga0272442, IMG submission 200262) | Marine sediment archaeal communities from Little Sippewissett salt marsh, Falmouth, MA, United States - SSM-Form-2O | ecosystem: Environmental > Aquatic > Marine > Wetlands > Sediment ... | reverse complement strand
GATGGAAACCCTCCATTTCCGCCAGAGGAGACGGAGGAACTTTCATGATCGGCTCATAGCCGTTGGGCAGCCATAGTACGGGAGTATCTTTCACCTTATCCGCCAGATTGTCCGCCAGGCTGGGATGAGCGGCCAGTACTCCCGCCGCCCGGTTCAGAACCTTCGCCTCCATCCGGGCGTAGGCCCGGCGGATAGCGGGGAAGCGTACCGGCAGTACACCCTCCACCGGTTCATAGGTAAGGCCGTCCCGGAAATCCGCCACCAGTGGACAACCGGCCCGCCGGGCCAGAGTCATTCCCACCGCCAGATTCTCCACCGGAGGATACGTCGCCAGCAAAAGGTCCGGCGGCTCAGCCTTCACCAATACGCGGCCCACCCGGCCGGCCCGGGATTTCCATGCGGAAAGAATGGAACAGGGGTTACCCAGGGAATTGGCGGCTTCCACGAGCAGGCGCCGGGTCAGCCAGGAAACGCTCCGGACTCCACCGCGGCACCGGTTAGAAGACGGATCGTGGATGCCCAAAACTCCGGACTCATGCACATCACCCCGACAGGACGAGGTGATTACCGTCACCGCATGCCCCCGGTCACGAAGGTAGCGGGCCATGAAATGGGGCCTTCCGGTCCCGGCTCCATGGGGAGGCGGATAATAGTAAGCTACCAGGATCAGGTTCATCATGTCTCTTCCCGCCGGCTGACCGCCTGCTCGATAATATTCAGATAATTGGCCGCCGCTTTCTCCTCGGTCAGCATGGAAACGGTTCGTCCTGATCTCCGCGCCATTCCGGACAAAGTTTGCTCCCGGGCGGATAAAACCTCTTTCAACAACTCCGCCAGGCCTTCGACGTCTCCGGGACGGCACAGCCAGCCGTTGCGTCGGTTCACTACAATACCGTCCACACCATTGCCCCGGGCGCCCACGACCAGGCAACCGGCACCCATGGCTTCCAGGTAGGCCAGGCCGAAAGTCTCCGGCGCGCTCACCATCACGAAAAGATGAGCCCCGGCGAGCTCTTTGCGCAGGGAGGCTCTCGACAATCCGCCGGTGAATCGAACCCGGGATTCCATACCCAGGTCCCGAGCCAGGCTTTCCAGGCGCGATCGTTCCGGTCCTTCTCCGGCGATGGTGAAAATCCAGGAGCGGGATGCCCCGATCCTGGCCAGAGCCTTGAGGGTGACATCCACCTTCTTCAGCTTCGTGAGACTGCAGGCGGTAATCAGCCGGAGCGTACCGCCCCGGGTCAACTCCCGCAACCGGGGCTCAGGAGAATCCCGCAGATACCCCGGGGTGTCCAGACCCGACCAGATCGTCCGGCACCGGGAACGCAGATCCGGAAAACCGGCAAGCAGGCGGCGGCGTACCGCCGGAGAACGTGCGGCCACCACCCGGGCACTGAACAGGATTTCCCGCAGGCGTTCCGACCCCAACATGCGGGGTCCGTATATCAAGTCGCCCATGTGCACGGCGGCTACCAGGGGAAGATTATTCCGGGAGGCCAGGCGGGCGGCGAACTCAAGGTTGAAGCCCAAGTGCCCCACCACAACCTGGGGGTGAATCCGACTTGCTTCCCTCTCCAAGGCATTGATATGAAACCTCGGGCGAAAAGGAAATTTCCACACCCGGGTCGAAACCACTTCCACCCCTTCGATCTCCCATTCTCCGGCGGCGACGCCGTGCCGGTCCCGCGGGTTCGGAAGGATGCGCGGCATCAGTACCCGTATCCGATTTTCCCGGGTCCAATGGCGGCAGAATCGGTGCAACGCGTACACCGAGGGATCCCTGGTTCCCCGACCCGGATACAGGTCCGTGACCATCAGGATCATCACCGGTCACCTCCGCGCGCATGCTGCCAGTGATACGTCAGGCGCTTCCGCATAAAACGAAAACGTCCGCCGGGATCCACCCGGGAAGCGGCGGCCCGGATTCCCGCCATCTCCGGGTGGTTCCACTTCCAGCCCCGCCGTTCCGCCAGGTCAACCCAGAGGTACATGCGGGATTCCCGGGCACGGAACTTGTCCCGCACGGAAACATCAACCCCTCTGAGAATTTCCTCTAAAACCAGATAGCGCTCCTCGATCTCCCGGGGGGCGCCGCTGAGAACGGACCGGACCGTCGCTTCGTGACAACGCATGGCGTTCAGGGTACGGCCGACGAAGGCGATATCCCAGTGCAGAAGTACGCGTACATAGGTCATCCAGTCTCCGCACAGACGCAGCTGCGGATCCGCCATGCCGGCATCCATATAGGCCCTGCGGCGGAACAATACGGCGCTGGCATTGGGAATGGTGCAGCGATGGACCAGAAAGCGGGCCACCTCGTCGCGGCCGAAATTGCGAAACGACCGCAGCCAGCGGCCGGGCCACAGACGCTGCAGAAATGGCGATACTTCCGCGGTTGTATGCCCCTGTTCATCAACGATCCGGGATCCGCAATACACCATGCCCAGGCCGGCGTCGTTTTCCAGCCCGGGCACCAGGGTCTCCAGGAAATCCGGCGCCGCGAAGTCATCGGCTTCGGCTATCCAGATGAATTCCCCCCGGGCCATATCCACACCCCGATTCCATTGGGCGAAGGGACTTCCACTGTTTTCGCGGTTGATCTTTACCCGTACCCGGGGATCCCCGGCATAGTCCTGAATCACCGCGGATGAATCGTCGGTGGACGCATCATCCAGGAGGATTACTTCCAGGTCGGTAAAGGTCTGTCCCAGGATACTATCCATGCGTCGACCCAGAAAGCGGGCGTAGTTGTAATTGGGCACCACCACGCTTACCCGGGGAGAAGCTGGACTCATGGATCAACCGCTCCCGCTCCGGATATCCTGCAGGACCCGGTACAGCCGCGGCGCGTTGCGGTCCACCAGGAGGTTCTCCGCTTCCCGGCGACAGTTCGCGCCCATTTTCTCCCGCAATTCCCGGTCATTCAGCAGCAGGCGGACCTGTTGCCAGAAAGCGCCCAAATCCAGATATGGGACCACCCGGCCACAGCCCCGGGAGGACCACTCCTCGGAGCCGCCCCCGCCCTGGAAGCATACGATGGGGATACCCAGCAGCCCGGCTTCCAGGTTGACCAGCGGGAAAGGATCCTCCCGGGAAACCATGGCCAACACATGCATAAGCGCATAGTAGGGATAGGGATCCGCTTGATGGCCGGTGAGATGAACCCGCTCCGACAATCCCGCCCGGGCGATATCGAACGCGAGTTGCCGGAAACGGAGGTCCTCCCGGTCGCCGCCCAGCCACAGGAAGTGGATGTCTTCCCGCTGCATCCGGCGGGCCAGTGCCGCCAGCTGTACGAACAGATCGGGCCCCTTACGCCACTGGATCCACCCGCATCCGCCGACCACCGGGGACCCCGGGGGGATACCCAATGTCTCCTTCATGGAGGAGATGCGCTTCGGGTCCAGGTAGTACTCCCGGTCTACCGGTTCCACGGACCCGTGAACCTGGCGTACGGATTCCATGGGTACGCCATGGTTCCGGGTCAGGTTGCGCGCTACCGCGTCGGACACCACGATGTACTGGCCGCACAGCCCGAGAGTCCGTTGAAAAGAGCGGAAGCCCCGGGGAAAACTATAATTCCTCAGGGTGTACTCCATCTCATGCAGCCGGCATACCCGGAGTCCGGGAACACTTTTCAATTCCCCAAGGGTTTCGCCGACGAAAGCGGTATTCGCATACACCAGTTCCACCCGGTAACGGGCCAGCCATCTCCGGATCATCCCCAGGCGCAAGCGATTCCACACGGCTTCCCAGCGCAGGAGATCACGAATCTTCCGTACCCAGCGGTTCGCCTTGCGGGGGGCCCGCTTCCAGACCCGGGTCGTTCCCAGGGCGCGGAAATCGGCTTCCATTTCTCCGCCGTGTTGAAGAATGATCAGAATCCTGTTCGGGGTATTCTTTCGCAGCCAGCCCAGAAACCGCAGCAACTCGATGGGCGCGCCGGTGCGGGCCGCGGTATGGGAGATAAATAAAAAGGCTTCGGGTTTCATTGTTTTTTTGTGTTGAAAATCCGCCGCAACAGCTTCCGTCCCGTCAGTCCCGCCAGCTGCCGCGTCGGCACACCGTGACATCGTTCCGCGGGCGAGCCGGGAATCAGCAACGCTTCCAGCTCACGGATATCCAATCGCCGGGATCCTTCTCCGCGGGTGGACTCGATTTCCCTGGTCAACCGGGCCCGCAACCGCGGCCGGTCGCCGATAAACATATAATACTCCCGGTGCAGACCCGACGCCCAGCTCAGGGCGCCGCGGGCCATCCTTTCCCGGCTCCGCCGGTAGGATTCCAGCCAGCTCGTTATCTGCTCAGCCAGTGGTTGTCCGGGCTTCCATCCCCGCACAAAAGACCTCCCCGACAGGATTCCCCGGCCCAGGAGGAAAACCGGTTTGCCCCGTACCGCCGCTTCAAAACCCACCGTGGAGTTAATGGTCACCACCAGATCACTCAAAGCTATCGCGTCAAGCACATGGATATTCGTCATTACCCGGCCGCGACCGCCGACGGCACGCCGGTACGCCTCATCCGCGGCAGACCCCTTGGGGTGGGGCTTGACCAGGAAAACGTACTCATCATTCAGATTCTTTACCAGGAAGTTCAGGGCTTCCAGGGACCCCCGAAAATGAGGCGAAAAACATATAATGTTGCTGTCACTGTCCACCTGACCGGGAAAGAATACGATTTTCCTCCCCGCCGCCCAGGCCAAAAGGTCATTCCTTTCTTTTTCAGCAAGACGGTCGGGTTGGCCCCAGGCGCTGCTTCCCATATCGTCCCAGCCGCGGATGATCGTCTTCATGGAAGTAACCGCATCCTCTCCGGGAAACGATTCATCGGAATCCAGAAGGGAGGATTCCCCATTGGTACCCCGGGGGTCCAGGGCCCAGCTGCCGGGCATGACCCCCTTTTCTGCAAAACGCAGGGGGATGTCCATTCCCATCGCCGCCGCCGCGTACGCGGCGCTGCGGTATACCGTGCCGTTCCATACCCAGACCATGTCCGGCATGGTCAGGCGGTAGAGGGCCCGGGCCTGGTTGATCCAGAGCGCATAGCGTTTTTCCACATCTTCGGCGCTGAATTTTCCGCCGAATCGGGCCTGGTGGTAACGGTACTCCCGATCCAATACGCTTTCAGATATTTCCGGCTCCGGCTGAAGCGAGATCAGCCGGTCCAGTCCCGGTATTTCATGCAGCCGATCCAGTTCGATCCATACTCCATCCAGATCCCGAGGCGCGGGCCCCTGGGAGAAAAACAGGCATTCCATGTCCAGAGACCGGGCCTGAGAAATCAGATCTTCCGCCAGTCTCCGCACCCAGGCTTCCCCTCCGGGCAACACGAAGGCCAATCGTTTCATTCTCATTTGCATGAACCAAGACAAATGTAGAACCGACATGCTCGGCCCATCCTGTTGCCTTTCAAAACTATTTCGGGGTTCATTTGCTTTTCATTCCCCATTATCTGCATTTGACTATACCAGATTCTTTTTAAAGCTACACCACCCACTCGTCTCCGCGGCGCAGAGCTTCCACCCGCAGATAGGGGGAGATCACGCTGATGCCGCCGCTGACGGTGGGAACGGATTCCCGGGATACCCGGTCGATCTTCAGAAAATAGGAGAGGAAAGCGGTCCGCAAAGCGAAACGGACCGGTTCACCCAGTTCCGTTCCTTTAAACAGGTAACCCTCCGCGCCGTATGTACGATCCGTACCCGAGGCGCCGCGCAAACGCAGGCGGGTTATCAATATCCCCCGGCCGGTTTCTTTCAGCATCCTCTCCAGGGAGATCACCGAAGGCCGTATACACAGGTTGGTGAATCCCGCCCTGGGGAATGGGTCGGCGATTCCCCGGAATCCATTGCCCGTAATCGGACAACCCTCCCGGGCGGCACCGGCCAGATCGGTAACCCGTGCCTTAAATCTGCCGCCTTCCACCAGAGGCGTCTCCCGGGCCATGACACCCTCATCATCCATGGGCACCGATCCGGGCATGCCGTCCACCAAAGGGGAGTCAATGATCTGAACCTGGGGGGCGCATCGAATGTCACCGGGAGAATACTCTCCGGAAACCCGGAGGGCCGCCGCGAAATCACGCAACACCGACGCCGACGCAAACGGGGACAGCACCAGCCCGACACTTCGCCATCGCGGGGGGTTGCGTCCGGAACGGGGTCCCAGCAGAAACACGGCCCTTCCCAGCAACCGGTCCGGTTGCAGCTGCAGCCAATGGGTCCGTTGCTCCTCGACTTCAACTTCCCGATCCCCATCCCGCAAGCGCAAGGTCAGGCTGAACAGGGTTTTTCGATATTTGGCTTCCAATCCACGGGTATTGGCGACATTAACCTTGCGCTCCTCGGCGCGCAGGCGCCAACCCGCCAGTTCGATCCCGCTCTGGCGTATCATCAACTCGGATATCCGGGAGTCCATTTCCTCTCCCAGGCTTTCGGCTTCGGATATCCGGGGATCATGGATGGAAAGCGGGACCTTCCGCGCCGCATCCGGCAACAGGTCGGAGAACCCTGTTCCGGTCCCGGTCACACCGACCCGCTGCAACTCCCGATAAACCCTGCGCACTTCTTTGAGAGTCGGCATGGAAACACAGCCTCCGACGGGAAATCCATGGTCTCGAAATCCCCGCAGTGCCACGGTATGACTGGTCCCCCGGCGGAATGTAACCGCTTCTCCCGCACCACCTTGCCATTCCACTGACTCGAGTCGCAGCCGCCGCAGGTCCGCTTCACGAAATCCCGCTTGCCTGCCGGCATCCAGGAATTTCCTCATTCCGCCACTCCCGGGCTGACCGTCAAACCATCCACCCGTACCGTCGGTTGCCCTACCCGTACATGCAGCACCTGGCCCCGCTTGTGGCAGAAGCTGATCCCCCGGTCCAGGCGAAAATCGTCACCCACCATGCTGACCGCCCGGAACGCGGTTTTCAGATCACCCTGCACCATTACCGGTCCCAGCGGCGGGCCCAGACGGCCATTTTCGATTAAAAACGCCGAGGGTATGTAAAAAGCGAAACGCCCCTTGCGGAACAACACGCGCCCCAGCCCGAACTCCGCCGCGTATATACCGCGCCGGACAGAACCCAGGACATCTTCGAAGGAGGCTTTGCCCGGACGCAGATACAAGGCGAACATGCGCGGCAGGACCGGGCGGTCGAAACTTTCCTGCCTGGCATGGCCCCGTTCCGGAACTCCCAGGCGTTTCCCCGTACTTCCATCACAGATAAACCGGCGCAGTACGCCATCCTCGATCAAGCGATGGTGACGGCAGGTTTCTCCCTCGTCGTCCCGCAATTTCCGGGAGAGAAACGGGTCGGTTTCACAGCGGGCGGAAAGGGTTACTTCCTGGGACATCACCCTGCGCCCGATATCATCCGGAGACAAGGGAGAATCCCCGGAAAGCACGTGGTCTCCCTCCAGGGAATGGCCCATCAACTCATGCCAGATTATCCCTCCATCGCCGGCGGCCAGTACCACCGGCAAAGACAGGCTGCCATTGAACGGCCTGGCCCGGCGTCGATTTTCGACAACACCGCGCAATCTCTGCAGCAGACCGTCCCGATTAAACGACTCACCGGGAAGTCGGCCCTCACCGACTTCGATCTCCCGGTCTCCCGGAAGAATTCTCCCTCGGAGGTGCAGACCTTCATGACAATGCACCACGTTGTGCTCGGCTCCGCTTCGGCCCCGGACCAGGCGATGCTGTCGAAAACTGCGGATCACCATTGTCCATTGGTCCAGGTCCAGGGACGCCAGGGCTTCCAGAAGGGGACGTTGTTGGCGCATGGTCAACCCCGGATCCAATGGTGGAGGGAGCCGGGATCCGGCGGATTTGCCGCCATGCAGGTCCGCTTCCGCCGCCGCTTTCTCAAATGACTCCGCCTCCCGCCATTGAACCGACTCCCCTCGCTGGAGGCTCCGCTCCACGGCTCCGGCCCTCCGGGTCAGGGAGAGTTTGCGATTGCCCCAGGAATCCACCTCGATGCGCTGCACAAGGGTTTCCTCGGCCATAACGATTCGATGTTGGGCCATTGCGATCATTGTATGCCGCGGCCTCGGCGAAATCAACGCTCATTTTGCCTCTTCCCGAGGGATTGGGTTTTGACTATAATGGATACATGGAACGGGTGCGGCGCATTTTACTCCATTTTATCGCCTTTCCAGCGCTCAGCCGCCTGTATGGAAGGCTGACGCGGATCCGACGCCCCCGGAAGCTGGTGCGCCGGGTAATCCACTGGTTCGTACGGGTTCACTCCATTGATATGACCCGTTTCCGGGGCGAACCCGGGGATTACCCAAGCCTGGCGGATTTTTTTGTACGCCCCCTGGATGACGCCGTCATCCCCGAGCCCCTGCCCGGATTCCTGGTATCCCCGGCGGACGGAATCCTGGCCTCCCTGGAAAGTGTGTCCGGCGACGCGGCCACTCAGGTAAAAGGGCTGACCTATTCCCTGTCCCAACTGGTGGGGGAACATATGGATTTCAGTCATGGCTGGCATGTCGCCACAGTATACCTTTCCCCCGCGGATTACCACCGTTTTCACCATCCCCTGGGCGGCAGGGTTATCTCCACCCGCCGGCTCGGGGGTTCGAGGTTCCCCGTCAATGCCATGGGTTCCCGCCTGATTCCCCGCTTGTTCGTGCGGAACGAACGGGTGGTGGTGAAATACAATACCCGGGATGAAATCGTCTACCTGGCCGCAGTGGGAGCTACCTTCGTGGGCGGCATCCACATGACGGTCCCCCTGCCCCCGAAGCGCGGGCGGAAACCGTTGCCCCAGGATTCACCCGTGCGGCAATTGGATGAGCTGGGGCGTTTCGACCTGGGATCCACCATTGTGATCCTGGTGCCCGCCGAATTGGCCGATCCCGTCGCGCCTCCACCGGGAGGGAGAGTGCTGGTGGGCACGCCGCTGTTCAATTTAAGGGCAAAGTCGAAAGAGGAAAGTCGAAAGTAAAAAGCGGGTCCCTTTTTCACTTCTTCCCTCTTCAACTTTTCAACTTTTCAACTTTAAAAAAAACCGCCCCCCGAGGGGGGCGGCATTTTTTTTATGCAGAGGTGCTGGCGGTGGCAGCCGTCAGCGCCTTAATTCCACATCGCCGGAATGGGTCTTCAGCTTGATTTTCGGCGCGTCTCCACGGGAAATGGAGAGGCGTTCAAATTTGGTCCCCCGGATAAACAGGGTGTCTTTTTTTCCCTTTTCCGAACTGCGAATGTCGCCCCGGTTCTCCGCGGCCATAACCTCGATACTGCCCTTTATGGCGTTGCCGTTGTAATCGAGCAGCACGTCGCCGGAAGCAGAGGCCAATGTCATGTCGTGGCCGGCACTCTCAGCCAGGCGTACGTGTATGGATCCGGAAGCGACACTCATCTCCCAGGCTCCGGTCGGCGTCAATCCCGGCACCTCGATGTCACCGCTGGCGCAGCGCACCGATCCCTCGCCCCGGACTTTCTTTAATTCAATATCTCCGGAGGCAGTCCGTACAACCATTTTCCCGGTGGAAGCCAGGACCTCAACATCACCGGACGCCGTATGTACCACCAGATCTCCCGTTGATCCCGAGATCTCCACGTCACCGGAAGCGGTATTGATCTTCACGTCCGCCGATGGTTCGGCCAACTCGATGTCCCCACTGGCTGTGTGAATGCCCAGCTTTCCTTTCAATCCGGCAAGGTCCACATCGCCCGATGCGGTGTGGACGTCCAGTTGGAGGTTCAGCTTTTTCCCTTCCAGATCTCCCGATGCGGAACGGAAGGAGACCTTCATGCCGACGGGAACCCAGATATCCCATTGCACCCGGCCGCGGGACCATCCCTTACCGGAGTGATCTTCCTTTACAATGAGTTCGTCACCTTCCATGGAGGCTTCGGGTTTGTAACGGGTCACCGGGTAGGTGGTTTCATTGCGGACCTTCACGGCGTTGTCCTGCGATGCATGCAGGCGACAATCCCCGCTGGCCAGGTCTATACGTACACTCTTGACGGCCTTGAAATCACGCTCAAAAATCCGCGGGGATTCCTCGGCCCCCAGGAGGGGACTCAGCAACCAGGCCATCAATATAACGGCTAGCAGTTTGATTACTTTCGACATCTGAATATCCTCCACTATTTACCGGCTTTGCGCAGAGTCACGTTGCCGCTGATGGTATGCAGCTCGACCTTGTGTTTGCCGTCACCGATACGACCGGTTGCCCGGATGATCCGGAATTCACGGCTACCCTTTTGGCGCCACTCTTTTTCCTCTTCGACTTTCAGGCCGAAGTCATTCTTGATCCGGAATTCATTGTGACCGTTACGGTAGACGGTTATCTCTATATCCACGTCCATGGAGAGATCGGCGGGAACCGCCAGGTCCAGATCACCGCCCAGAGAACTCATACGCACATGGCGATCTTTCTTCGAGGGAGTCCCCACCATGCGGGCAACGATATCGCCACCCAGGGTTTTGGCTTCAATCCAGCCGTCAACGGCATTCAAATGGATATCGCCGCCCATGGTCTTGGCCTTTACGAAGTCTCCGGCGGACTTGACATTGATCTGGCCGCCCATGGTATGCAGGTCAGCTCCTCTGGGGGCGTCATCCACATTCACGGCTCCCCCCATGGTGGAGATCCGCACGACTTTATCGGTGGAATCACCACCGGTTTTTCTTTTGACATTCCGGTAAATTACATTGCCGCCCATGGAAGAACCTTTTACGTCTCCCACCACGTCTTCCAGCAGCACCCGGCCTCCCATGGTACGGACTTCGCCGTCCACGTTGGAATCACGCAGGGTGACGTCACCGCCCATGGTTTTCATGTATACCACGCCGCCCAGGTTTTTCAGTTCAAGGTTCCCACCCATGGTGCGGCCGGTAATTTCACCCTTGACATCATGTACGGCAATCGAGCCGCCCATGCTGCGAAGCTTGAGGTCGAATTTTTCCGGCACCCTGACATTGACCTTGAAATCCCGGTTTTTCCTGAACCACTTCGAGAATTGCGAGTCCAACTCGATCTCAATCTCGACACCATCATCGGTTTTACGTATCGAAAAAGGCATATCCGCCCTTTCCTTGCCATCAACCGTTACGGCCACGGCAACCCGGGATTTCTTCCACCCGGTGACAAAAATCTCCCCGCCGGGTTTCAAATCGATAACCAGGCGTTTTCCCGGCTTGACGTCAAAGGTCTTTTCCGGAGAAGTCGCCGCCGATAGCGGAGCCAGCATCAGTCCGAGTACACATAGTGACAAAATCAGCTTTTTCATCATTTCACCTCGCTTGCACCTTCTGCAACCACCCACAGGATACGTGTAAAAACATCCGATTTCGTCCGTGATTGAGATTTAGAACCTCTTTTTACGCTTCTTCTTCCTGTGCGGCACCGCTTTCCCGCCGCCCGCGGGCAACGAATTCATGGAAGGCATCCCGCCCTTCAACCTCCCAGAAAGCGTTGAAATCATCCCGGGAACGAGGACCCAGCCAGGCGTCCCGCTGCAGGGAGCCGGGGGGGTCAGCCTGACGATGAAACCAGTTGTGGATGTGACCGGACTTATCACCATGATCTCCGTGATGTTTCGCGTGGCCATGGCCTCCGAAAAGGATCTTTGCCAGTAACAGCACACCGAAGGCCTGCCAGAATCCGATCACCGGGAGTCCGAACAATCCGGGCATCAGCCAGTTCCACAACACCTTGACCAGGATAGCGAAGACCAGGGCGAAAGCCGCGGCGGCCAGCATGCCCAGAAACACCCAAATAACTATCCGGACCACGCCTCCAGGTCTGCACGAAACATGGTTGCTGGAATCTTTTCTCTGATGAATCATTTTTCCTCTCCTTGAGAACCTGTACCGGGAACACGGATTCGTTCCCGAATTTTTTTCAACGCCCTGGACTTGCGGGCCAGCAGAGTTCCTACCGGTACGTCCCATTCCATGGACAATTCCCGGAAGCCGCGGCCTTCCCATTCGGTCGCCCGGAGCACTTCCGCTTCAGCCGGACTCAACCGGGCCATTTCTTCCGTAAACCGCGACCACATCTCCTCGCGCTCCAGTCTTTCAGCCACCCCGGCCGTGTCATCAGCCAGGATATCGGCCAGAGATCCGCCCGAGACAGGGGAATAATCCAGAGACAATGTTCCCCGTCGACCCCTCCATGCATCCACCACCCGGTTGCGCAGAGCCCTGTACACATAGGCGGCCAGGTTATGAACCGGCGCGGAAATATCCGCCCGGTCAAATAGCCCGGCGATTACATCCTGAACGATATCTTCCGCTTCCAGGCCATCCGCTTCGTCAAGGCGCCGGCGCACGAAGGATACCAGCCGGCCGTATTCCCGGCTGATGAATCCGGCAAGTCCCGATTTTGCGCTGCGTTCTCCTTTCATGTCATCTCGACGCCAATATGAGGAAAATATTGCATTTCTTTCGCGATAACATAAATTTTTTCGTCGCGCAACAATTCGGTTGAACCGCTGACGAATCGTTTGCCCCCCTGTGCTACAATTCACTCGGAAGGGAGGCCTCATGAACACCAGAGCATTGCTGGCGAAAATCCGATCCGTGGAATTGTTTTCCGGACTCTCCGAAGAGGAGCTCAACCAACTGGCCCGCCGGGCCGACACCATCACGGTACGGGACGGTCAGTCCCTTTTCTCCCGGGGACAACCACGAAACCACATGTTCATTATCCTGGATGGCAACGTGGAGCTGGTCCGGGATAGACGGGATGGGCCGGACCAACGGCTGGCATGGTTCTACCCGGGAGATTTCCTGGGAGAAGGATCCATTCTCGATGATACCCCCCATTCCACCACCGCCCTTGCGGCCGGCACGGTTGAAGCCGCCCGGATACCCCGGGAAGCATTCATGGACCTGGCCCCACTCACGGCCAAGGTATTTTCCCACATCGCCAGGATCATTTCCCGGCGGATGCGGCTGGCCAACAGCCGGGTCCCGAACGCGGCGGCCCAATACGAATCGGGCCGTACGCGGTTTGAGCATGACCTCCTGGGAGACCGGGAGGTCCCGGATGAATTCCTCTACGGCGTGCAGACATTGCGGGCCATGGAGAACTTCGCCATCAGCGGTGTGACCTTGAACCGTTTCCCCGACCTGATTGTCGGCCTGGCCATGGTTAAACAGGCGGCGGCCCGTGCCAATCTGGACGCGGGGCTACTGGAACCCGCATTGTCGGGAGCCATTCAAGCCGCTTGTGATGAGCTCATTCTGGGCCGGTACCACAACCACTTCGTGGTAGACATGATCCAGGGCGGCGCCGGCACATCGAGTCACATGAACGCCAATGAAGTGATCGCCAACCGGACCCTGGAGAAACTCGGCCATCCCCGGGGCGACTACTCCCATTGTCACCCCAACAACGATGTCAACCGCTCCCAATCCACCAATGACGTCTACCCCACGGCCGTCAAGATCGCTCTATTGCGCATGAACCGCAGGCTGATCCAGGGCCTGGAAACTCTGGTGCAAGCCTGCCGGAAAAAAGGAGAGGAGTTTTCCGGAATCCTTAAAACCGGACGCACCCAATTGCAGGACGCGGTACCCATGACTCTGGGACAGACCTTCCAGGCCTGGGCGGTCACCCTGGAGGAAGAGATCCTGCGCCTGACGGAAAACGTGTCTCTGTTCCTGGAGATCAACCTGGGCGCCACCGCCATCGGTACCGGGCTGAATGCCCCGGAAAAATACCGCCAGGCGGTTATCCCCCATTTGCGGGCGATTACCGGCTTACCTCTGGTCCGGGCCCGGGACCTGATCGAAGCCACTCAGGATACCGGCAGTTTCGTCATGTACGCATCCGCCTTGAAACGCCTGGCCATAAAGCTTTCCAAAATCAGTAACGACCTGCGTTTGCTTTCCTCGGGCCCCCGGGCGGGATTCAACGAAATCAATCTGCCGCCCATGCAACCCGGCTCCACCATCATGCCCGGAAAGGTAAATCCGGTGATCCCCGAAATGGTCAATCAGGTAGCGTACAAGGTCATCGGCAATGCTCTCACCATCAGCATGGCGGCCGAGGCGGGCCAACTGGAACTCAACGCCATGATGCCGGTAATCGTGCAGAGCCTGTTTGAATCCATGGAGATGCTGGCAAATGCCATGGAAACCCTCGAGAACCGGTGCATTCGGGGCATTACCGCCAACGCGGAACACTGCCGGCGCCTGGTGGAGCGCAGCATCGGCCTGGTAACGGCTCTCGTCCCGGAGTTGGGATACGAGACCTGTTCCCGCCTGGCCCGGGAGGCCATGGACCAGGACCGCGAAATTCCCGACCTGGTTCTGGAACAAAATCTGCTGTCACCGGAACGTCTGAAAGAGCTTCTCTCCCCGGACCGCATGGCCGCCAGGGCGGAGTCTCCGGAATAAAAAAAGAAGTTTTGAAATCCCGTTGTCCAGCCCCCATATTATGAGTAGGCCCCGGCAGGGGCATGGAGGGGATTTCAATGGGAGTATATGTGTTGATGACCAAGCTTGCGCCCGAGGTTTCGGGCAATCTCAAGGGCCGGGAAGCCATCGGCAAGGCCTGGAAGAAAAAAGTCGATGAAAGCTGTCCCGAAGTTCGCTGGCTGGGACATTACGCCCTGCTTGGACCCTACGACTTCATGGACATTTACGAAGCCGACAGTGACGAAACCGCCGCCAAGGTCTCCATGATCACCCGGGCCGGGGGAGCCCTGACCGCGGAGACCTGGCCCGCCCTGGGGTGGTCCCGTTTCACCGATCTTGTCCAGAAACTTATCTGAGTTTCGGCCGGCTTCGGTACGCTGTTATTCTGGTTACCGGGGGGAAGAAAAGCCGGTTTCATTCTCTCTGGACGGCCGGACTTTCCGGATTCACCGGATCATGGACCGGCGGCGGGTGTACTCCACCGACGGCGTCCGTACGGAAGAGTACAGGGTAACCGTCATGGACGGGAGAGATTTTCGCCTGGTTTTCAATTCAGAAGAGAAAGTTTGGTCCGCCCGGGCCCTCAAGTGACCGGTTCAATCCGCGAAGCCGTGGCCAACAGGCGCCGGGTGGCTTCCGGTCCCACGCAGAAAAGGGCGTCCAGTACCGAGAGATTGCCCCGGAATTCCCCCCAGAACTGAGGAGTAACCGGAGGCTCATAGCGCAGAAAGCTGACGGTAATCCCCCCGGCCTGAAGGCTGCGCCAATCCACGCAGGCCGCGGCAGCGGACGGCAGGATCACCGATTCCGCTCCGCTGGCCCGGCAGGCCGCCGCGTACAATTCCACGCCCCGGCCGGACACTCCCAGCCGGGACTGCAACAGGAAGCGGGCGGGAAGATCCATGAAACGACGCAGTGATTCCATGATGGGCAACACCATGGCTGGAAATCCGGGATCCGGGTCTTCCAGTGCCGGGGTCAACCGGGCCATAACCTGCTCGAACCAGGGTGACCGGGAATAGTGGTGCCGCAAAGTCGCGATAAACTTTTGCGCCCAGCGGGGTTTCTCGTGGATTTTCAGATCCCGGAGGGTCTGACGTCCCCGGCCGGCCCTCTCCAGGGGCACGGTAACCCATAATACGCCATCCATGGTCTTGATGCGGTTGCGATTGACAAAAGTAAACCCCCGGGCAAGCCAGGTGTTGTCCAGCAGAACCATGCGGTCGCAGTAGAGCAACCGGGCGAACACACCCCCCCAAGGGATAAACCCCGGCTGGTTGAAACTGATGACCATGCCCCCCCCCTATCAATGTAATCCAATCGGACCCCGCCGTCAACGGTGAAATTGCCGCGGCCCCCGGGTTGTGATAAAAGAGAGCCCGGAGGAACCATGCCTGAGCTTCCGGAAGTTGAAACCGTTGTCGCCGGATTGCGGCCCCGATTGACCGGCGACAGGATGCGGAGTGTCGAAACCCTTTGGCACCGCAGCCTTTGCGGAGATCCGCGGGAAGTAACCCGTCGAATCCGGGGGCGTCGCATTGGAAAAATGTTCCGCCGCGGCAAATATATCTGCCTGGACCTGGAAGGTCCGCACCTGACCATCCACCTGCGCATGAGCGGAAGGCTGGTTTTCAACCCTTCCCCGGCTGAAGAGCGGCACATCAGGGCCCGGCTGCACTTCCATGAATCTCCCTGCCTGGCCCTGGTGGACCCCCGCAAGTTCGGTCGCATCCGCCTGTGGGACAGCGATGAAACGTTCCTGCCCGGTCTGGGTCCGGACCCCCTGGATGCAAAGACCGTCGCTGACGCTCTGGCGGGATTGACTTCCCGGCGGCCCATAAAGACCGTCCTCCTGGACCAGAAGGTGTTGGCGGGGATCGGCAATATCTACGCCGACGAGGCCTTGTTCAGTGCCCGGATTCATCCTTTGACTCCCGCCGGAGACCTGGATGAGAATCAGCGCGCCCGCCTGTCCGCAACAGTGCCGCTGATCCTGAAGGAAGCCATTCGTCGACGGGGAACCACCCTCAATGATTACCGGGATCCGGACAATCGGGACGGCGGATTTCAGCATCAATTGAAAGTCTACCAGTGTGCCGGAAAACCTTGTTCCGTTTGTGGCACGCCCATTTCCCGGATCGTAGTGGGCCAGAGGGGAACCCATTTCTGCCCGCGGTGTCAGAAAAAATAGAGTTGGAGAGATAGGAAAGTTGTAGAGGAATGTTGAATGAATAATTTTGAATTTTGAATAGAAAGAGTCAACGACAAGCCATTTTCACTCAACTCTCAAAATTTTCAATTCAAAATTTCCTGTAACATACTCACTTTCCCCTTTCGACTTTCCTCTTTCGACTTTTCACTGTCCTTGCCACTTGCTCCGCATATTTTCTCCGGGTACAATGGCGACATGAAACCACCCGTAACCTTGCTGGGAACAGGTCTGCTGGGTGCCGCAACGGCCGAACGACTTCTGGAAAAGGAATACCCCCTGACCGTCTTCAACCGCAGCCAGGAGAAGACCAAGGTTCTGCGACGAAAATCCGCCAAGGTGGCGTCCTCGGTGGAAACCGCCCTGGCTGCCTCACATCGTATCATCCTGATGCTTACGGATTTCGCCGCCATTTCCGAACTAATGGATGAAGTTCCACCCGATGCCCTGCGGGGACGGACGGTTATCCAGATGGGGACCATCTCCCCTGCCCAGAGTCGCTCCCTGGCCGAAAGAGTCGGAGTGTCCGGAGGGGAATACCTCGAGGCTCCGGTGCTGGGCAGTCGCCCGGAGGCCCGGGAGGGCCGCCTGCAGATCCTGGTTGGATGCACCGAAGACCAATTGGAACGCCATCGGGATTTGCTGGAAAACCTGGGACGATCCATAACCCGTTTTGGTGAAGTCGGCACGGCGGCGGCGGCCAAGCTGGCCCTCAACCAGCTGATCGCCTCGCTGACCGCGGCTTTCGGCCTCAGCCTGGGCTACGTACGGGAGAACCGCATCGACATCGACGCATTCATGGATGTCCTCCGGGACAGCGCCCTCTTCGCCCCGACATTTGACAAGAAGCTGCCCCGGATGCGGGAAAGGGATTTTTCAGATCCAAACTTCCCCCTGCGCCACCTGCGCAAGGACCTCCGCCTGGTCATGCGCGACATGAAACGTCACAACCTGGAAATCCCCTTCCTGGACGGATTGGACCGTATCCTCTCGGACGCCCTCAACCAGGGTCTGGGGCACATGGACTACTCAGCCATCTACAATGCCATCCACCCCGATGAGGAATGACCCCAAGCTGGCAACCCGGCCCAGAGCCGCTTTCCGCCTGCTGGTATTCCTCTTTGCCGGCCTGCTGATTTCCGCCTGCCGGACTACGCCACCGGCCCCTCCAGAGCCACGCAACCTCGTGCTAATCGTTTCCGACTCGTTACGAGCGGATATTCTGGGTTGCTATGGCGGCCCGGCACATACTCCCAATATAGACAGCCTGGCCCGTCGGGGCGTTGTGTTTCACCGGGCCTACAGCACCGCCCCATGCACACTTCCCTCGTCAGTGGCAATGCTCACGGGAAATTATTCCCGCACATACGCCCATTATCTGAAACCCTCCGCCGGAGATACCGAATCGGATAATGACCAATACTGTTTTTACGTGCCGGATTCTGAAATCCTGACGGCGGAACGGCTGCGCGCGAAGGGCATCACATGCATCGCTTCCATTGAAAATCAAGTGGTAAAGCGTTCCAACATTCTGCAGGGTTTTCAAACAGCCGGAGACTATCAGGTCCGGGGACTCATATCAAAAATCCCCCCGGATAAGCGGTTCTTTCTTCTAAAATGGTTTATGGATCCCCATGCGCCGTACAACCCTCCGGCTGAAGCCGTCTCCGCTTTGAAAATCCCCTGGAAGGACCTCCCTAGAAAAAAAGATTTCTACACCCGTAATGTATACGGCGCTTTCATTCCCCTGATGCGGGAAGGCAAAATAACGAAAAGCGAAATCCAGGCGTTTCGGCAATTGTACCGGGCCGAAGTGGAATGGATGGACCGCCGGGTCGGCATGCTGCTGGAAGAATTGAACGCGAGACCCGATGCTGCGGACACTCTGGTGGTATTCACCTCGGACCATGGAGAATTGATCGGAGAACACAACCGCATCGGGCATTCGGAAGATTTCTGGGAACCCCTTGTTAGGATACCGTTGATTTTCAAAGGCCCGGGTATCAAGAAGAATTCCATAATGACGACCATATCGCACCTGGACCTGATCCCCACCCTGGCCTACATCCTCTTCCGTAGCGCCCCCGAGGGCCTCCAGGGAGAATCGTATCATGGGGCGTTGCGCCAACACATTATTCCCGAAAGGGAACCGTTCTTTGACTGTGCATCCAATCACCTTACTGCCCGCTGGATCAACACATCAGCCATGTTATCACGAGAATACAAGCTGGTGGTCAATCCCAGAGGGCAGGGAGGCAGAAATTCTCTCTATCGTCCCTATGTGGATCAGGGAGAGATGTCTGACTTTGCCGCCAAGCATACCCGTGTCGTGGAAAGGATGTACGCAAAATGGAAGAAAACCTGGCGGACAAATCGCAAGCGGTTGCAAGCCAATATGCGCCGCCTAGGCAATCATGCGGGGGACTTGAAAAAAAAACATGCGGAAACACAAAAGATCCTGAAATCCCTGGGCTACCTCTAGGTTCCTCCGGACACTTGTGACAGCGCTTTCCCGTAGGCCTCCCGCATTCCCATCGTAACCAGGTCCGGTTCCTCTCGGCCCCGGAAAGCAAAGGGATCCAGACCCTCATGGTCGAACCGCAGCGGTTCGAGAAAGGCCTCGTAATCCGCGACGGTACGGTCGGGCGCGTACTCGAACACTTCTCCCCCGATTTCCAGGAACCGGTCAATCGCTTCCACGTAGGAACGCTGCACCTCGCTGATTTCCACTTGCGTGAACTTTCGGCGGGCGGAAGCCACGTATCCCGCGGGTTCCCGCAGGCAGAAAATGATTCGGGCGGGAGGCCCCCACATGGCAATCAGGGCGTTGTATTCCCCGGGGGATAATCCCGCCTGTTTGAACACCAGGTCCAGTTGTCGTCCGCCCCCGCCCCGGGCGTTGCGCAATATGTTGCGCGACACATCCCTCAGGAACCGGGAGTATTCAAAGCGGATGTAATCGTAATCCGGAAGAGGACCCAGGATGGCGCTCAATCCCCAGTCCCCCACCACCAGGGCGGCGCACTTTTCCACCTGGCGGGTCATATAGGTGGTGCCGCTGCGGGTGCTGCCGTAAATCAGCCACCAATTGAGACGCTTTTTCCGCCGGACCCGCGCCCGGAGCAACCTCAACCATATCCGCCGAATCATGAATCGAATCCCAGCCATTCGCTTCACCTCATTGTATCGGTACACACCATAGCGGTCCATTGCCCATCATGACGGAGGGAATTCGCGGAGCGCCTTGATTTGTTCTCAAAATGCCCTCATATCAAGGCTTTCGGAACACGTAAATTTCAAATTGTCCTGGAGTTTCAGCTTCGATCTTCATTTGATGCTCTGGTAGACAACCGGAAATGCGTCCGGCGGAGTTCAAATGATACACATTCTGGCCATACCAGTTTTCAAGTGCAAGCCCTCTTTTCATCCGGACTTCATCCATCACTTGAGATTGGGTGAAATGTCGAAAATGAAACCGATTCGGATTTTTTCGGTTGGACAGGATCTTTTCGTTCGGAGTGGACAGAAACAATAAGCCCCCGGATTTCAAACTGTCCACCAGAGTATCGAGAAAACCGGCATAGTCATTCACATGCTCCAGGGATTCGAAGCTCACCACAATGTCCGCCCGGTTGCTGGGAAGACGGAAAGGAAATTCCTTACACACAAAAAAAGTCCGCTCCGTGGAATAATGGCTGTCCGCTACAAGGATTGCTTCCCGGGAAGCATCGATACCCATCATACATATATTCGTTTTGCCAGCCAGCAGGTATGATCCATAGCCGTTACCACAAAAAACATCCATTCCAAACCAGTCCTCATGGAACCGTTTGTCTGCGGCAATCTGCTCCGCCGCCAAATCGTAACGTAAGCGATGATCAGCCCGGATAGCCTCCAGAGTTGTTCCGGTCTGCCGTTCTCCGCTGGTCAAATCATAGGTTCTTGCGCCGGACACTCCGCCTCTTGTTTTTTTATTCTTTTTAAACCACATTTTTCAGAATCAACACCCTATTCGCTGTTCCGGGAAGCCGAAGCAACCGTCCTCTTTTTGTTTTTGGCTGAAAGAGAAACCTCCACGTGCCCAGAGATCTGGTAAGGACGAACACCAGTATGATTCCCGGTAATCGTCACGGACTCCATGTTGCGCAACCAGAACAGATGATCCGCAGGCCGATCGATCACCAGGAACGTCACATCATACCGGCGGGGGAGGAGTTTGACATCATCAAGGCGTACCTGGATCGCGGAAATTCCTGCTTCCAGGTCCAGCCGGAGCCCCACATTGTCATTTCGGAACTCAGCAGCGATCTCTCCGGAAGCTGTCGTTAAGGTGACGAGAAAAAGAACGTTCTCGTGACGCCTGGGCGTTTTCAATCGAACACGGAACGCCAGGGAATCACCATATCCGACATTTCGAGAAGATTGCATCTCCACACCCAGGCATTCATACCCCGGGTCCTTGGACAATTGCTCTTTGCCCTGGGAGAAAAGTTGCGAGTAACGGGTTGTGGCCTGCACGGGATCACCGTCATACAATACCCGACCCTTGTCCAGTACCATGACCCGGGTACAGATCCGTGATACCGCCTCCATATTATGAGATACGAAAACCGCGGCGGATCGGGAGAGGGATTCGTCCAGGGCATTGTAACACTTGCTGCGAAAGCCGGCATCCCCCACGGCGAGGACTTCATCGATCAGGAGCACATCGGGATTCAAATGGGCGACCACCGCGAAACCAAGGCGAACATACATGCCGGAACTATAGAATTTAACCGGGCTGTCGATGTGATCGCCCAATTCGGAGAATGCGATAATGGAATCGATCCGCCGGTTCACTTCCACTTTCTTCATTCCCAGGATCGAAGCGTTTACGTATATATTTTCCCGGCCCGTAAGCTGGGGATGAAAACCGGCACCGACTTCGATCAGGGCGCCGACACGACCCCGGGTTAGAATACGTCCGCGATCGGGGATCATCAACCCATTGAGAAGCTTCAGCAGCGAACTCTTTCCCGCGCCGTTGGGCCCGATCAACCCAAGACATTCCCCCCGTCGCAACGCAAAAGACACGTTATCGAGGGACCAGAATTCCCCGGGGCGCAGCTTTTCACTGCGAGTGGATAATCCCAACAGATCCCGGCTGATATCCGCCATACCGTAGACCATGGAGCGCCGCAACGATTTGACATATTTCTTGGAGACTTCCTCCGCTCGAATCAACGTTAAGGAGTTCAACGTGTCCCCATCCTTTCAGCCATACGTACTTCGGCCAGGTGAAAAATCCGCCAGGTCAAGAGAAACAGCAACACCGCCATCAGGCTGACTACGGCAAACCGGACGGGATGCTGAATGGTTCCGGAAACAACCAATTCCCGCGGTGCATTGACCAGGACATCAAGGGGATTGTAACGGTTAAATGCGGCAAACAACCCGCCCCGTGAAGGATACAGCACGGGCGTGGCAAACATCAGGAAGGTCGTCAGGATTGTCAGCATGTGGGAAATATCCCTGAACACGACGTTGGCCAGGGAGAAGATAAATCCCAAACCCAGGGAAAACAAAATCATCGGCAGGATAGCGGGCAGAAACAGGAGTGCTTCCCATTTGGGAACCAGGCCGTATACAGCCATCAATACCCCCACCATCAACATGCGGACAATAAAATCCACCAAGGCCTGCCCCATGGCGGCAAAGACCAGAGTATCCTTGGGGAAATTGATCTTTACGACCATCGAGCCTCCGGCAACGATGGCATTGCCGCAACGGACCAGTCCGGCGGCAAAAATTTGCCAGACCGATATGCCCAGGATGGCGTAAACCGCATAGGGAACCCCCACATCGCCAATGGTCAATACGCCGGAACGGTTCAGGAACAAAAATGTCCCCACAACCACAAGGGGGAGGATAAAGGCCCAGAGGAAGCCCAGGAACGCCTGACTGTACCTGGCCCGGAAGTCGCGCATGAACAACCGCCAGGTCAACTCTCGTTGCGAACAGGCGCCCCGGATCATACCGATCCAGACTTTCGGTGCCCACCCCAGGTGGCAAGTAGGCGTGAACAAACGTTCGGTCAGGTCTTGATTCCGAGTCTCAGGCATGGCCCCAATGGATACGGAGTCTCATCCTATACGGCTCCGCACAGCCTATATTCTGGCGGCATTCAGTGAATTTGTCAATCCGCTGGTAATGAAGCCCCCCCGTTTCTTTGAATTGCAGAAGATCAGGTTTTCTCAAGGGGAAACCGATGAATGGGTGGTGGAAATGAAGCGGGCGGGGTCGTAGCCCTTTTCGCCCAGGATGCGGTGCACGGTTTCCCATTGTTCACTGGTCAGCGCGGTTTCCCGGGCCAGGATCCAGCCGTACTTGCGTTTGGGCTCCCCCACCAGGGCCCATTGGTAATTGGGATCCAAACCGATCACCCAGTACTTTCCCCAGAACAGGCGGACCCCCAGGAGGCTGACGAAGCTGACTTTCAACTTTGCCCCGGTGGAGGGATCCACCACTTTGGCCAATCCCCGGGCAATGACCTCCCGGCCGTCTTCCCGCAAACAGCGATTGATCACGGTCACGTCCCCATCGGGCCGCAACGTGTAGGTTGCGGTGGTATCCCGGTCGCATTTGCGCTGGAATCGGTTGGGGATTTTGGCGATCTCGTACCAGCGCCCCATGTACCGCTCCAATTCCACCCGATTGACCGTTTCCAGAGATCCGGATTCACCGGCAGCGTAGATTCGCGGCTGTTCCACCAGGCATACCATCAACAAGAGCGTCCCCCAGACTGCCATTCGCGCATATCCCATATCTCCTCCATAGACTTTCAGTATACCCCAAAGGAAAAGCAGCAGCCAGATCTTCTGGCGCCCGGCACCGGATTATGATAAAATATTGTTATGGATAAACGTTTCGATACTTCTCGACGGAGCCGGCTCCACTCACCGGATCGGAAGCGGATCCTTCCACCCCATCCCACTTTGATGCGGTTGGGCCTGAAACCGGGAGACCATCTTGTGGATATCGGGTGTGGTACCGGCTTTTTCTCGATTCCCGCCGCCGGGATCGTCGGCCCCACCGGCAAAGTGACGGCCATAGATCCCTCTCCCGACATGCGCCGGGACCTGGAAACCCGCGCCGCGGAAGCAGGAGTCGAAGTCCGCGTCCTGGCGGGACGGGCGGGAGAACTGCCCCTGGATGAGGGTAGCGCCACTTTCGGCCTGATGGTCAACGTTCTACACGAAGTGGAAAAACCCGAAAGAGCACTGGCTGAACTTTTCCGCGTCATCGCCCCCGGCGGAACCGCCGCCATCGTGGAGTGGAGGATCGGCTCCAATTCAGGCGGCCCTCCTCCCCAGCACCGCCTCCCGGTAACCAAGATCTTCTCTCTCCTGCAAGGCGCGGGATTCTCCGACCCCCGGCAGATGGACGCCGGCAACGCCCACGTGGGCGTTACCGCCGTTCGTTTGAACTGACCCTCGATTCAATCCCCCGCGGAACCACCTTCCAACTCGGACATAATAAACGCCGCGGATTCCTTGTATCCGGGGTTTCGTCCCAGGATCAGCACCTGCCGGCGCGGTTCCTTTAAGTCAACGCGGAAAGGCCCCACCCACTGCTCTTTGGGCCAGGATGAGCGGAAGCCTTCAGGGAGCCCATCCTCGAATACGACCCAGGCTTCACTGGCGCGCATCCGCTCCAGCACCGCCTCGGGCCGCCCGCCGGCGAATCGCCAGAACCGGGCCATGGGATTCCTCAGGATGAGAAACAGATTGACCGCCACGAATACCAGAATCAGAATCAACCAGGTCATGTGGAGAGTATGCCAGAAAGCAAAGGTTTTTCCCATTCATTCGCGGCCAACCCGGGCCCGGGTCCGCACGTATCCCCTGTGAACCATTTCAGGAGGAATAATGATGAGATTCCCGTTGACCGCCCTGCTGTTGTATTGTTTGCTATCCCTTCCCGGTTTGGCCGCGGACAGTTCCCGGCAATCCGCCATGACCCCGGAAGTGACGGCCGGATCCACCGGCGGCCCCCGGCTGGGAAAACTGCATTACACCAACAGCAGCGGAGAGAAGGGCGAATCTGAATTTTTCTACGACGCCGCCGGCCGGGTCGTATCATCCACGTGGAAACAGTTGGACGGCGCCCGGAGTTCCCGGAATATCTACGTACACGACGGCAAGGGGAGAGTGACCGAGAAGTGGCGGATATTCTCCGAGGGCCGTAGCAGCCTGGAGGAATTCTCCTGGTCCCCGGAAGGATTCCTGGTCCGGGAAACCTATAAGCGATCCGACGGACGGAAGGGACACGCGAATTACACCCGGGCCGCCGACGGACGAATCCTGCA
>Ga0272442_10002794_pt1 | contig 24961 bp, 30 predicted proteins | sample SSMForm2O_FD_200262 | JGI IMG/M metagenome (GOLD analysis project Ga0272442, IMG submission 200262) | Marine sediment archaeal communities from Little Sippewissett salt marsh, Falmouth, MA, United States - SSM-Form-2O | ecosystem: Environmental > Aquatic > Marine > Wetlands > Sediment ... | reverse complement strand
AAATTCAAGGAGATCGATCTGGCATCCCCGAGCGGAGTGATAGACCGTGGCGGGATTCAAATTGCTTCCTGGAGCTGGAATGAGTGTTACCTGGGTTATTGTAATAAGCAGTTTTTTGTATTCATCAGCAGGCCCGTCGGTCAGAATCACGGCGACCGACCCGGTACTTTCGGATGAACTGCCGGAATTGCCTGCCCCCCCGTCGCTTCCGCACGCCCACAGGACCATGAACGAAAAGGCGAGCAACACAAAAAATATCCTGTTATACGTCTTCATGACATGCCTCCTTTTTCACACAAAACTTGCGAAAAGGTGTAACGCTTATAAAATTGATTACTTACTCGAGAGTACTGACCGTATGGTTGTTGTCTACGCGGGAGAGGATATCAAATGTCGGGAAAACAGCAGACAGAAAGGCAGTGGCACATCGAAGCAGTTACTGAAGAATATTACCATACGTAAAAGAAAAACGATAGAGTCTACCGAAAAAATCGTCGTTGTATTCACAATTACCGCAACAATCTTGTCACTTCTACTGATTGCAGCCGCATACTGGGGAGAATCAGAGATGCAGAATCGGTTTCCCCGGCACCCATTTTGCGAGAAAATCAGACTCGAAACCTCATGAGTGTTCGGCGATCACGCCAATTACATTGTGTGCCTATTTTGTGGCATCATCAATTTTTTTAACCGGCTTTTTCAGCGACCCCTTCTGTTTCACAGGCGACCGTTGAAAGTGAGAAAATTAACACCGAGATAAGTAACAAACACTGCCATTAATTTTCAATTCATTTGATTACCGTGAAGGCGCCCGTGCCCGTCAAACTGTTGGTAAGCCATTCGGCAACGATCAGTCCGGCATCTTTCGTCGCGATGTCGCCCCGTTCCGAGAATTGCATAACAAAGGTTGTCAGAACTGGGGTTCTGAGTTTGACCTGCGAAGGCAGGGTCGACGTCGGTTCTTCAGAGACTTCCCCTGGTTTTTGGTCTTTTCTCGCTCCACCTCGCGCTCCCTTTCTGCTGCCCTCTTGTCTGATTCCCTTTCGAATTCTTCTTGCCTTTTTGCAGCTTCTTTTTCCTGTTCTTCCAAATGTTTCAGTTTATCTTTGTCATAATCATCCTTCTTATTATTATCGGCTATTACCATATAAGAGGCACAGCCTCCAATAACTCCGTTCTCGGTCCGCCAGATGCAGTGCTGTGGTTGGAAAGATTGGTTTTCTATGGTACCGCAAGGACCAACACTGAGAGTCCATAAACGGATAACAATTTTTTCATGGTATCCTCTTCTGAAAGTATTTCGAACTGATGTTCCTGTGTGATTATATCATAACAATATAGTAATTATTAGCTAATATCGGCGAAGCTCCTGCATGACCGAGAGGCTCTTTTTATTGGAAAGTACAGTTTTTTATATCGCATAAATATATCAACAGAAAATTTCTATGTCGAATTGATTATAATAGCGTCAAGAATGCAGCTGAAAAACCACATTGAAGATGTCTTGCCAGAATCGTGAAAAAATTTAAGCCCTGAAAAGTGATGCTATCTGCTATCCCGAATCGACCACGAAATGACGTATTCAGGCGTACGTGCAACAATCCTCTTTGCCATTCGATGACTCCTTGACAAATCACGGCAGAGGCGTATTGTTATATGGTAACAGTATGTTATTTGCTTCAGCTCAATGCTTTATGTATCCATGTCGTAACGACACCCAGTGCATCCATGTATAAAAAGCGTTTTACAAACATCAGCCGGGTTGCAAAAAAGATTACATCGTCCCTTGAGATCGGGAGCATCCTCGAGATGATCCGTGATGAGGCCAAGGTGACTGTGCCTCACGCACAGGAGGCCTGTCTGCTGATCGTCGATCCCGAGGCCCTCCATTATACCCGTCCCCTGCATTGTGCGGTCTACAGGGATCGGCTGAATTGTCAGCTCTGCAAGCGAGGGAGAAAGACGATTAAGGCAACCCTGGCCGAACCGTCTACCGTGCAATGCTCATATAGTCGAACCGGTGGGCGCCCGGTACAATCCGATACGGTACCCAGTCCGATCTGTGAGGTTGCCCTGCCCATCTATGACGGAGACCAACCGCTTGCGGTATTGGATGTCATCGCCAGGGACGGGCACAGTTTCGAGGACCGGGATATTGTTCTCCTGAAGGATTTGGCCGATCTTGCCACCAACGCCATTGTGAACGCCAGGAACCACTGGAAGATCACGCAGGAAAAACTAAACCTGGACAATATCCTGAAGAGGTTACGGCCTTTTGTTCCTGAAACCGTGCATCGCATTGTTGAAAAAAACCCATCGGAATTATTACTCGGGAAGCGGGATGTGGATGTGTCAATCCTCTTCCTGGATGTGGGGGGCTACACGAAGATCAGTGAGGCGCTGACCCATGAGATGGTGAATTTCATCATCGAAAAGTACTTTTCCAGCTTCCTGGACATCATTTACCACAATGAAGGCGACATCAACGAAACCGCCGGCGATGGGCTTATGGTTATCTTTCAGGGCGCGAAGCGCGAAAACGCATTCAATGCCGTCCGGGCAGCTTTGGACATCCATCGTCAGACGATTGAAATCAATCAAGAATTGGAGGGACGATTTGATCCCATCCATGTCAATATGGGGATTAACTCGGGGATTGCCTCTGTGGGTATGACCAGGTTCCATGGCGCTACCGGCACCCGCATGACCTTTACTGCCAGCGGGGCGGTTACCAACCTCGCCGCGCGGATTGCATCTGCTGCGTCTGAGGGCGACGTTCTGATAGGGCCGGAGACGTCGCGACGCATCAAAACGGAGATTTCTGTCTTTGACAGAGGTCTGATGAGTTTCAAGAATGTGAAACGAAAAGTTTGCGTCTACAGCCTGATCCGTTCCCGCTGACACCTACCACGAGCACTGAATCCGTATTTCCTCAATAACAGTAATGACTTCCGTATTTCGATTATGTTCCGCATACTCGTTACAGTGCATGAAACCTTTCTAGCCGCGAGTTGTGCTTTGAATCATCCGCGCGAGTCTGATATAGTGGCATGTACTTCTCTGTAGGCGTTCGGCATGCCGGCATCGCAGGCAGGGGCACGGGTGCATATAATATCAAAATATTTCGTCATTCCGAAGGATCAAGCCTTGTGCGGGACCGGCCGGGATGATCGACGAGGTGGTGAAGAGTTCGTGATGCAGGAGAGAATCCAGAAACTTGTAACAATAGGCGGAGGAAGCGGACAGTTCGCCCTTCTCTCCGGGTTGAATACCCTTGACGGGATCGCAATTACCTCGATCGTTTCGATGGTGGACAGCGGCGGGAGTACCGGCAGGCTGCGTGACGAACTCGGCACACTGCCGCCAGGTGATGTGCTGAAGTGTGTCCTGGCCCTTTCACCGCATCGGGACGTCGTCCGCTCGATTTTTTTGAAGCGCTTTGCCGCTGACGGTCGGCTTAAGGGGCACAACGCGGGCAATATGCTCCTCACGATGCTGGCAGAATATACCGGAAGCTTTTCGACGGGAGTCGAGGCGCTGGCCGAAATTCTCGATGCAAAGGGCAAGATCCTGCCGGTGACGGTGGATAAGGCAACCCTGGTCGCCGATCTGACGGACGGCAGCCGCATCTACGGGCAGCGGGCGATCAATATCCCCCGCGGCGCGACACGTGAGAAAATTCGTGACATCTTTCTGGTACCTCACCATACGGATACGATTTCCGCGTATCCGCCGGTTATCGATGCAATTACGGATGCGGATTACATCCTTATCGGACCGGGCGATCTTTTTACAAGTATTGTGACGAATCTTATTGTGCCGGGGGTGAAAGATGCGATCCGGCACACGACCGCAAAGGTGTTCTACATCGTCAACATCATGACCAAGTTCGGTGAAACTCACAACTATGCGGGGTATGACTTCGTCCAGCAGATCGAGGCCCACATCGGGCGCCAGGTGGACGGTATTATCTATAATACTGAAAAACCGCATGCGGCGATCCTTGAGTTTTACAGAAAACAGAAATCCGACTTCGTTGAAATCGATGAAACCAGTGATGTATGGGGCGAACGTGTTCTTTACCGGGCGAACCTGCTCAGCGTTGCCGGCGGAATCATCCGGCATGATTCATTGAAGCTGGCGGAATTGATCGACGAAATCCTGTAATCTCTCCCGGCACTGAACAGATGGGCAGTCACGCAGGTGAGCGTAAAAAAGTAAAAAATCACATGTGGGCCGATAAACGGCCTGTTTTTTTGCCGCTGGTGCAGGTGCCGGCTGCTGTCGTGCCCGACAAGGGCAATCAGCGCAGGGGATCGCGTGTTTTGTGCAGAATGGCGAAAATAACTGTTGACGGGCGGTGCATAAAATATTATGCTCGCATACAAGTAAATGTGGTGCGAGTGAAATGGGCAAGGGAGCAATGAAGGCAGACGAGTGTATCTTTTTTCAGCTTGCAAAGGCGAGTCAGGTCGGGGCACGCTTCTGGGGGCGCAGGGTCGCGGGGTTGAATCTTACGGCCGTGCAGGCCATGGTGATCCGTTTTCTGCATGATTCCGATCGGTTGACATCGAGTGACCTCGGTAAAAAAACGGGCCTCGACAGCGCGACACTGACGGGTATCCTCGATCGCCTCGAGACCGGTGGTCTCATTGAGCGGAAGCCGAACCCGGATGATCGCCGGTCAATTCTCATTCATCTAACGGAAAAAGGCAGAGACATCGGTGACACAGTCGCGCAAATGATGGAGGAGGCCAATGCCGACTTTCTCCGAAATTTCAAGAGCGATGAGGCAAATCTGCTGAGACGCCTTTTGTGCGCAATCAGACAGCAGGGATAAAAATTTTTGCGTATATAGCTTGTATGCAATTATTTTGCATAGAAAGCAGTATGTGGGCAGTGTAGTAAGATTGACGAGATGAAGGAGGACCGTATGGAATTAAGTGAGGTTATCAGGGGCAGGCGAAGTGTGCGGCGCTTCAAACCGGATGAGGTCGCGACGGAGGTGATCGAAAAACTGCTCGATCTTGCCGTGTGGGCGCCATCGGGAATGAACCGGCAGGTATGGTATTTTGTGGTGGTGAAGGGACAGAAGAAAGACGAATTCCTCAAAATTTCCGCCACAGCGTTTGACGAATTCAGACCGCTTCTGGAAAAAACCTTCAAGGATAAACCCAAGATTGTGGAAGGCATGCAGCGCTTTTTCGAGACTTACGGAGGTGCGCCGGTCATCCTATTTGCCTATGCCGGGAAGCTGCCGAACGGGGATGATGATGTGTGCAGTACTGCTGCGGCAGCGCAGAATCTTCTCCTGGCGGCCCATGAGGCCGGATTGGGAGCAGTCTGGACGGACGGGGTCCTCATCAAGGAATCTGAAATCAACAGTCTCCTGGGTATCGAAGGGCAAAAGCTGGTTTCGGTGATTCCCCTCGGGTATCCCGATGAAGTGCCGAAGGCCCCGCCGCGTCGCGAGGGAAGGGTGGCGTGGCTCGGATTTTGAGTGAAATTGTCATCCATGCATGTCTTCGAGTTACCGCCGTTATTGATATTACATTGATGGTACGGATCAAGTAGTATCGGGCAAAAGAAAGCAGGGCATGGAGAGGTGGATATACAGTGACAGTGTTTCATATTGCTGTTCACGCTGTCGATCTTTTTGATGCCCCGTGGGGTAGTTTACTAATCAGGTAAAGGGAGGGATCATCCATGAAATTTGAAACCATTTTGTTTGAGGTAAGGGACAATGTGGCACATATAACACTGAATAGGCCTGCCGTGGCAAACGGTTTGAACCTGACCATGGGAAAAGAACTGATGCATGCGGCGATCCTGTGTGACGAAGATCCGGGAGTAAGGGCCGTTCTCTTGACCGGTGCCGGCAGGATGTTTAGTGCGGGAGGAGACCTGAAGTCGTTTTCCGACCTTGGTGATCAACTTGCTGCAGGCCTCAAGGAAATGACTGTATACTGCCATGCGGCGGTATCGCGTCTCATGCGGATGGATGCACCGCTCGTGACGGCAGTCAACGGTGCGGCCGCAGGAATGGGCATGAGCTTTGCCATTAGTGGTGATATCGTGCTGGCGGCGGAGTCGGCAAGCTTTACGGCGGCATATACTGCAGCCGCCCTTTCTCCGGACGGTGGGATGACCTATCTGTTGCCCAGGATGGTAGGGCTGCTGCGCGCCAAGGAGATGATGCTCATGAACCGGCGGCTGTCGGCACGGAAAGCCCTCGAGTGGGGGCTGGTGAATAAAATTGTTGCCGATGAGGAATTGATGGCGGAGGCCGACACGCTGGCGCGGGCGATTGCCGCAGGACCGACACGGTCATTCGGTACGGTGAAAAAGTTGCTCAACGAAAGTTTCTCCGAGACGCTGGAGACCCAAATGGAACGCGAGGCACGCGGCATTGTGGACATGGCGAAAACCGGTGATTCAAAGGAAGGGATTGCCGCATTTTTCGAAAAACGGCGTCCCAACTTCAACGGATTGTAAGAGTTTAATATCCGGTGTGTAGTATATATCATGAAGAAAAGGTGCCACCGGAATACGGAAAGTGCCGGGATGTTTTGAATCCTTCTCCGGAGTCTGCTATGATACTATATAGCAGTTCGAAAAGACCGGTAGAGGGCTGCCAATGAACACGGCACGTATATTCCCGATGCGAGGGTGCGCCGGTCTGGCAATGATTGCAGTCGGTTGGCCTCTCGCATGGGGGCGACCGTCAGGGCTCGAGTTCCTGTGGGAGAACGCGTTTCTTCTCCTCTGGGTGGGGTATACGCTGGTCGTGGACGGCCTGAATTACAGGATAACGGGCACCTCACTGTACAGCCGGAACCGGTGGGCCTTTGCCGGATTGTTCATCCTTTCCATTCCGATGTGGTGGCTTTTTGAATTTTTCAATCTTTTCCTTCGAAACTGGCATTATCTTCACAACCGTCCCCTCGGTACAGTTGAATATGTCGTCCGTGCGTCTGTCCATTTCAGTATAGTCATACCGGTTGTCCTGTCGACAGCAGAGTTGTGGGCATCATCACGCCTGCTGATGAGGACAGCATACCTGCCTGCACTCCCGGTGTCACGCCGCAACCTGAGTGCCCTGGTGCTCACCGGATTCTGTATGCTTGCGCTGGTGATCGTCGTGCCGCGATTTGCATTTCCTCTTGTATGGATCTCCGTGTATTTGATTATGGATGCGATCAACATGCTGCAGGGCGCACCGTCGCTGCTGTTTCATTTCAGCCGCGGCAACTGGCGGCCCGCAGTTGCGCTGGCACTCGGCGCCCTGACCTGCGGGTTTTTCTGGGAGATGTGGAATTTCTATGCCCTGCCGAAGTGGACCTACACAATTCCGTTTTTTGACTTTTTTCACGTGTTTGAAATGCCGCTCCCCGGATATCTTGGCTACCTGCCCTTCGGGCTGGAAGTGTATGCCCTTTATATCTTTCTTGTTACCATGTGCGGACTGAAGCGCACAGGCCTCTACGGTGGCGAACGATATATAAGACTTTGAATAGCGCTGGTTTCGTCAAGATCCACCGGCTCTGTGACTTCTTCCTACGTGCGTGTGCCCAGCGCATCAGTACGACTCCGCGCGCCTTCAATGAGGTGCTTTTACCACTATCATCCGAGAGTTCACCTCGTGCGATTGTGGCAATACAATCCATTTAGGTAATTGACATTTGCGCCTGTTTCTGGGATTCTACCGGCGGTGAGTTCGGGCAGTCAGCAACCTGCGGGCCGAACTCAGGAATCGGCATTACAAGCGTGTCACTAACGGAGGGTAATGAGATGAAACGTACCACACAGACAAGTAAGAATATGGTATCGATGATTGCCGGGGCAGTCCTGGCGTTGCTGATTATGGTTCTGGGGGTGGCGATTGATGCCCACTCGCAATCTTACCAGAGCCTGTATCCATGTTTTAAGGAACTTTCAGGTTGGCAGGCGGACAACCCGGAAGGTATGAAAATGGATATGGGGGGCATGAAAATGCTCAATGCAATGCGGTCGTACACGCGGGAAAATCAAAAAATCTCGGCCACGATCATGATGGGGACGCAGGCCATGGCCCAGGCCGCTGCCGCACAGGGGATGATGAACATGGAAACGGATCAGGGGAAGGTAGTCATGCAATCCATTGACGGTTTTCCGATAAGTCTGGTCCTTGACAAACAGGATAATTCCGGCGCTGTGACGGTGATACTCCTTCCGGCAGATGCCGGAGGAGCAATATTTATCATGGCCTTCGAAGGCCTGTCGGAGGATGAGGCCATGACCCTCGCCCGGAGCTTTGACTGGGGTATGATGAAAAGCAAGGTCGAGGCATTGAAGTAGTCATACCCATTGGTCACGTATAGCCGACCGGGCCTGCTCACTTTTTATAGTGTGACATTAGCGAAGTCGCTGACCTGAAACATGGTGAGCGACTTTTTTCTGTGCCGTCAGCTGTTCCGCAATGTGTCTACAAAATTGTTGCGTTCGATTGAAAAGGTCTTGCCTTTAATATCGTGATTCGGGTACATTTTATCTATACATGTTATGGGCGTTGGCACGCGGAGTGGAAGAAATAATCCGGGTGCCGTCGTCAGTCGTGATACGGATATGAAAACGCCGTTCACGGGCGAGAACAGTAACCGGTAAACTGCACAGGATACCGTTGGTAGCGTCGCAATAGGTTCACCTGCTGCGGCACGCTGCATCCCGCGTCATTGCGACGAACGCATAAGTCAGACTGGATCCTTACGATGTGAGCATCTTGAGTGTGCAACTTTTGGCATTAGTATTTGAAAATCGAATTTTTGCAACTTTCTCATGTTGCTAGGTTGAGAGAGGGAGTAAACGTTATGAAACCGAAAATCCTTTTCATGGGCACACCCGAATTCGCGATTCCATCTCTGGAAATACTCTTGACACACGGTTACCCCGTCGTTGCCGTTGTTACCCAGCCGGACAGGCCGAAAGGGCGGGGGAGAAAGCTTATTCCGCCTCCCGTGAAGGTCACGGCGGAGGAATACGGCATACCCGTGCTGCAGCCGGAGCGAGTTCGTGACGGAGAATTTCTGGAAACCCTGCGAGACATTGCCCCCGATATGATCGTCCTGGCGGCCTTCGGACAGATTCTGCCCAAGGAACTGCTCGAACTGCCCCCCCTGGGGTGTTTGAACGTACATCCTTCCATGCTGCCGAAATACAGGGGGGCAGCCCCGATAAACTGGGCTCTGATTAACGGTGAAGAAAAGACGGGCGTCACGATAATGCTGATGGATGAAGGCATGGATACCGGTGATATCCTTCTGCAGGAACAGACGGACATCGATCCGGAAGAAACTTTCGACGATCTGCATGGCAGGTTGGCCGAGAGAGGGGCCGCGCTTCTCGTGACGGCCGTAAAAGGGATCGGTGCCGGCACGCTCAGCGGAACACCCCAGAAATCTTCACAGGCAACCTATGCCCCTCTTCTTTCGAAAGATCTGGCGCATATCAGCTGGCAGGCCAATGCGCTCGATATCGTCAATCTCATCAGGGGACTGTCGTCCTTCCCCGGGGCTTTTTCGTTTTTGAGGGACAAAAAATTGAAAATTTTCTCCGCCTCGGCCGGTAAAGCCGGGACATCCGGCGAAAAGGAACCCGGCAAAGTGGGACAACTCATGGAGTCCGGTCTCCAGGTAACGGCATCTGATGGGCATGTCTATTTGCGGGAGGTGCAGCTCGAAGGCAAGAAGCGAATGTCGATTGAAAATTTTCTGAGAGGCTTTCGGGTCGAAGTCGATGACGTTCTCGAATAGAAAACCACACCGCGGCCTTGTATGATGCGGCCAGCGGGATGATTGTGCTATGAAGAATCTGCCGGCTGAGTCGGATAACGGTTTCGTACAAACAAGTGGGATGATCATTACGAAAAAAATGTTCCTGCCGGTGAAGGTATATATCCTGGTGCTCGCTGTCGTCTGGAGCGTGGCCGCACAGGGCGGCCCCGCGCGAATCTTTCTCGGCTTTGCTGCCGGTGACGAATCATCGGTGCTGCCGGAGGGGTGGGAACATCTTACCTATATCGGAAAAAATGAAAACGGGATTGCGCTTGCGCAAGAGGGTAGCCGGACCGTTGTACACATGACCAGCCTCCACAGTGTATCGGCCCTCTTGAAGCAGCTCAACGTCAAGGGCGAGTCACCCGTCGATCCGGCCGAATATCCTGTCCTGGTCTGGTGTTGGAAAGTCAGCCGGTCTGTCGGCATGGCCATAGAGAACCGGAAAGACAGGAACGACAGTGCCGCACGGGTGCGGGTCATCTTCGGGCCGGGCCAGGCGCCGGTGGTGAGGAGTCCGGAAGTTGAAAAGCTTGTGAAGTATCTCGGGCTGCCTGTGCCCGCAGCGGAACCTGCCGGTTTCAAAATCGACTATATATGGGGAACCCGCGCCGCACAGGGAGAGATCCTCGAATACCCCGGCAAGAGAAATCATAAAATGCTGGTTGTCCAACGGGGGGATGACAAGGCCTCAAAATGGATCTGGGAACAGCGCAATCTTGTCGACGATTTCAGGCAGTGCTTCAATGCCGACCCGCCGGAAATCACGGCTGTGGCCGTGCTGACCGATACGGATCAAACGAATGAGGGCGTTGAGGCATGGTACAGCAGCCTCGTGCTGCTGAAGGAGTGACGATGGTCTTACAGCGTTTGCCTGTGTCATTCATGTGTGTCGATTCTGCACAGCGTCTTGGTTTATTGTTCTTGACCATTTTGGCTATATCATATATTTTCGTAGTGTTGTTCAGTATGCTCCGAGTTTGTTACGTTTAAACACATAAATGTGAGTAAAAAGGAGAGATACAATGAAAGATAAAGAACGCTTGAATGCATTGGAGGTGGCTCTCAATAACGAGAAAAGGGAACGGGAATTTTATCTCAAGCATGCGGAACGGACGAAAAATCCGCTCGGCAAGGCCATGTTCCAGCAGATAGCCGACGAAGAGCTGGAACATTACGAAAGACTGCAGGAACTGCATGAAAAGTGGGAGAAAAACGAAGCGTGGCCCGAGACAGTGCCCCTCAAGGTAAAACATACCGTTGTAAAAGATGTATTAAAGGATATGGTGGAAAAGGCCGATAAAATGCCAGAGGGTGATACCGATGATCTTGCAGCCCTCGAAACGGCGATAGATTTCGAAGCCGAAGGGGCGACATTCTATGCCCGCCTGCGGGATAAAGTACAGGATCCGAAGGAAAAGGAATTTTTCAATCTCCTGGCCGACATGGAACACGAACATTTCGTATCGTTGAAAGATACGCAGGAGCTCCTGACGGATCCGGCGGCATGGTACCAGAAAATGGAGCGTTCAGGCCTCGACGGTGCATAAGGATAATTTCGTGGCTGTTCGAAGCGGCTCCGTGCTCGAATGGTACGGCGCCGTTTTTATTGTTACTTTTATATTTAAACCCTTGCCCGCGGTAGTGTCTTATGTTATTTTACGATGCAATGCTGCACAATCCAGAAAACGGAAACCGAGGTGGGCTATGAAAAAAACGTGTTTGTGTCTCGTTATATTCTTTGTCATTGTTGTTTCCTGGCAGCCGGTTCTTGCACAGGACGTAACAGCACAGGGTTATTACGCAAAGGGCATCAAGTATGAAACGCAACATGCCTACGACGCCGCCATCAGTATGTTTACGGCGGCCATCGAACGTGACGCGAACTTCGCCGATGCCTACTTCAGGCGGGGTAAGATGTATATTGCCAAGACCCCGAGTGTGGCAACGGATGCCATGAAGGACTTTAACATGGTTATTACCCTCGATCCTCAGAATGCCGAGGCGTATTATCGGCGGGGCTTGCTGCATGCCGACATGATTTACAATGAAGAAGCACGGGCGGACATGGAAACAGCCGCCGGAATGGGGCACCGGGGTGCCATGAAATGGCTCGGGATGAAGACCCCGGATGAAAAAGACGGGAAGTACATTTACCTGGGCGATTATCTGCCGTCCGGCAGAGAACCCATGGTGAATTTTGATTTTAATAAATCTTTCATCAAACCTACTTATTTCTCACTTTTGGATGAGATCGCCATGGTGCTCAAAGATGTGCTCCCGGGTATTGATGTTGTCGTGGCGGGCTATGCAGACAGCACCGGTCCGGAGCGATACAACAAGGGGCTGTCATCAAGGAGGGCCACGGCCGTCGGTCAGTATCTTGCGGCTAAACATGGAATCCTTGAAGGTCGGATGATTCTTAGAGGATATGGTGAAGATGCGCCGATTGCCACAAATGTGACGGAACACGGCCGGGCCGAGAACCGCAGGGTCGAACTGGTCGGAGTCAAAAAGTAACAGTTTGGCAACCAGCACGGTACCGCACGCCCCCCTTGTATACACGGGGGGCGTTTTGGTTTCACATGCGGAGCATGGGTTAACTGGCAAATGTCAGCTTCGTGCCCGACATGTTCAGGATGAACTGATCGGGCATTTCCCGTTCGATATGCATGATGGCATTCCGTCCCGTACAATGGCAGGGCACGACATAATCGGGGTTGCATTTCTTCAACTCTTCCGTTGTACGACCGATGATCGGCTCAAAAAGCGGACCCGAAAGATGAAAGCCCCCCATCACCGCATGTACCTTGTCGATGCCCGTCACCGTGCGTGCATGATTCACAGAATTGATAATGCCGGCATGGGCACACCCGGAAAGCACAATCAGGCCTTTCCCTTTCAGGTTCATGACCACGGAGGTGTCATCTTCGATGGGGTCCCATTTTTCGATGCCGTCGTCCATACAGAAGGCGATGGGGAAGCCTTTCTCAAAATCGTTAGTGCGCGCGATTTCACCCAGAAAAAGTGCATCGCCATCAAGCAGCGGATATGGATCACTGGTTGCGACGAGGCGGCATCCGGCCCCGGTGATGCGATCCTGCTCTACGCGCGGGAAATAGGCCTTCAGCGTTTCGTTGAATTTGAGATAGCGCGGATATTTGAAGGCCCCCGGGTGGACAACAAGCTCGATTCCTTCTTTTCCTATCATCTGTACCAATTTTTCGAAACCACCGAAGTGGTCGGAATGACCATGTGAGAGCGCCATCTGCTCCACCGCAGTCATATCGATACCTAATTTCTGTGCATTGTAGGCCGCACCCTCTTCCGAAAAGCCGAAATCGAACAGGAGGGTTCTCGTGCGGTCACCGGTCGTCACCATCACAAGTGTGGCAAATCCGTGTTCCGCCTGGATAGCATTATCGATCATGCCGTCTGCCGACACGCCGATTGCCCGTCTGATTATCTGACTGTTATCCGTAGCCGTAATTTCTATATAGTTGTCCTGCAGGGTCAAGATTTCGACCCTGTCCACCGCGTTGAGATTGATCGACTGAGACATACCCTCCCTCCTTTCGGGGCTTTCCACAACCGGTTATCTATTATTTATTACTCTTGTGCGTCGTTTCCTGCTGTCCCTCACGGCTTTTTGGAATGCCATGGCTGCCAGAAGGGCACAGTGCTCATGATCTTCCGGCATTCGTTCAAGCAGATCGAGAATTGCGCTCTGGTTGATGAGGATACTTTCGGTCCGTGTCTTGCCTTTCGCCATCTCCGTCACCACACTGCCGGCGGCAATAGTAAACGCGCATCCATCGGTGATGAACCGTGTATCTTCAATGGTGTTGTTTCTTACCCGAAGAAATATTTCAATCGTATCACCTCAGGTACCGGTAACTGCGGCATACCCGTCAGGGTCTTCCATAATCCCGTAGTTTCTCGGGTTTGTCCCGTGGTCGACGATACTATCCGAGTACACCTCGCGGGCCTTGTCGTAGACAAGGCCCATCGCCTTTTCTATGAGTCTTGCTTCGTCCGTCATAGCGCTGCTGCCTCCGGTCTCGTTTAATGATCGCAGAGGTTATCGCCCAGAATCAGATTCCCGTTGAGGTATGCCTCAACAACATGTTGCGGCTCATCGGTTGCGGCGCCCACAAACACTTTTATGCCTTTATCGGCAAAAAGATTTTGTGCCCTTTCACCCATGCCGCCTGCGAGTATTATGTCGGTGGCGCGTTCCGCCAGCCAGGCCGGAAGCAATCCCGGTTCGTGAGGTGGTGCGGCGTCTCGTTTTTCTTTAAGAATTGTTTTTGCTGCCGCATCGACATCGAAGAAGGCAAATTCATCACAGTGTCCGAAGTGGGCGCTGAGGCGACCCTGGGCAACCGGGACGGCAATGCGCAGGTTGTCGTCCTGCTTCTCGGGCATTGCTGCCGAACTTTGCGGCTCCGGCGGTACCCGGTCCTCCATATTTAAGATGGGTTCGACGGCCTTCGAGAACGCTTTGGCTGCTTCTGTTTTTGAGTAGTGATAGACAAAGGGTTTGCCCTCATCAGAGGCCTCTACAATCATGGGTTCGATGGGAATTCTACCAAGGAAGGGGACGCCCATTTCGGTGGCCATTGTTTCACCGCCGCCTGCCTTGAATATCTCGATCACATTATTACAATGCGGACAGACGAGACCGCTCATGTTTTCCACAACACCCAGCACGGGGACATTGACCTGTTTGCAGAAGTTGATGCATTTACGGACGTCGTTGACGGAAAGTGCCTGCGGTGTCGTGACAATCACCGCCCCGTCGCTGTTGGGAATGAGTTGTGCCACAGACAACGGTTCGTCACCCGTCCCGGGGGGAAAATCAATCACAAGATAGTCAAGATCGCCCCAGTTTACTTCGGTAAGAAGCTGTTTGATGACATTCATTTTCATTGGTCCCCGCCAGATTACTGCATCGTCCTGGTTCGGCAGCAGAAAGCCGATGGACATCACCTTGATGTTATCGGTGAGATTCACCGGCAGGATGGACTTCCCGTCGGACGTCGGCCGGGCATTATCCAGATTCAGCAGTGTCGGAATACTCGGACCATGAAAATCGGTATCCAGAATGCCGACTTTATTGCCTTCCATAGCGATGGCAACCGCGATATTTGCCGCGACGGTGCTTTTTCCAACACCGCCTTTGCCCGACAAGACCATGATTTTATGTTTGATGCGGCCAAGATTGCTCTTGAGATTGGCGTCGTCGGTAAAGCTTTTGAGGCTGTCAGCGCCTTTATCTTCGGGTTTTTTGTTTTTGTTGTTACCCATAGGTACAATCCCCTTTCATTCGAAATCGTTCCTTCATACACTATTTTTTCTTGTATTTCCAATTTAGAGATAAAAAACTTTTTCACCTCGTTTTTCCATTCGAATCAATTTTTTATCCAATAATTCCTGTATGTATTTTATTACCTCGTTGCGATGCAACGACATTCCGTTGGCAAGGTCGTCGATCGTACAAGGACGTCTCCGAAGCGTTTCCAGAACGTCGTCCATAGTCGAGTGAAACTCCTGACGAGCGTGGATTTTATCGTAATCGGCGACGACTTCGCATCGGTTGCCGAAGATGGATCGCATTTCCTCCATTGTGTGCTGATTCACGGCCCGCACGAAATCCTCAGCCGGTGTTCTGACGGCCGTGTTGAGCTGGATACGATCGGGTGCAAGCCGATCCGTATGTTCTTTGATTTCCTGAATTGCATCGGGATTGTCGCTGATGCCGCCGATCAGAAAGACTTCGAGCCATATCAGTCCCTGGTAGTGACTGCGAAGGGCCTGCAATCCATCGACCATTTTTTCAAAGGAAATATCAGCATGCGGCCGATTGACGCGCCGAAACATGTCTTCATTGCCGGCATCCAGCGACGGCACGATAAGATCGGCGTCCATCACCGCATCGAGAATGTCGCGTTTCCAGAAAAGTGAAGCGTTTGTGAGCACGGCGACAGGTACGTCCGTCATATCTTTGATCCCGGTGATAATATCCTTCATGCGACTGTGGAGCGTCGGTTCGCCGGAACCGGAAAGTGTAATGTAATCGGGCCGCGGAATTTCCATGAGTTTTTGCCGAAGTTGTGACAGCGCCTCATTTACCGGGACATACTCCCTGATTTCAGTGGTCTTGCAGGTCGTTCTGCCGAGTTGGCAGTAGATACAGTCGTATGAACAGGTTTTAAACGGTACGAGATCGATTCCTAAAGATCTCCCGAGACGTCGCGACGGCACGGGGCCGAACACGTGTTTTTGTTTTGTACTATGCGTCATTTTCTATGTCAGCTTTCACACGGTTTAGTCTCGCAAGGAGTTTCCCTGCCGCAACATGTCGATCCCCTGCCGCAACGGGTCTGCATATTGCCGGTACCGTAGTCCGTGGCATAGAACCCCCGACCCTTGAAGAGGATGCCACTTCCGGCCCCGATCAATTTTTCAACACTACCGCCGCACTCGGGGCAGATTGTCACGGGATCGTCCGTTATTTTCTGAAATTTTTCAAATTCTTTGCCACATGTATGGCAACGGTATTCATATGTCGGCATGTACATACCTTCCCCTACGATCAAAGTTTGACAACTTTCTGAAAAGCCCATCGTCTGTATGATGCCGCATTACTTTTTTGTGCGATGTATCAAGCGGCACACCTAATACTCAATATTGACATTAATATCGACTTTGTCAAATGTGTGCCATCTTCTGCAAGGCAGTGCTGATGAAATTCCGGTTTATCCTAGGGCATAAATCATGTTTCTCCAGAGAGCTTTGACGTCCTCGGCGACGGCACCGCCAGTGTATTCGACGACACTGGTCCTCATGACCTGTGCTTTTGTAATTGCCGTGTCGTAACGCACCAAGCCGGCAACTTTCATGCCGTGCTCCCGGGCCTCCTGTTCGATTTCGGCGGTAATGCCCGGGTTGATGTCCCATTTATTAATGCACACCGCGACGGGTATTCGAAAATGGGCTGCCAGTTTTGCCACGCGCATAAGATCGTGTTTACCCGATAGTGTCGGTTCTGTAACCACCAGCACGTGATCGGCACCCGTGATCGATGCAATCACCGGGCATCCGATTCCCGGAGACCCGTCGACGATGATATACTCCAATCCGTCCCGCTCGGCTATTTTTTTCGCTTCCTGCCGTACGAGAGTGACCAGTTTCCCGGAATTGCCCTCTGCCATGCCGAGCCGAGCATGGACCATGGGCCCATAGCTGGTTGTTGAAATATACCACTCACCATTGACAACCGGTTCGAAGGCGATGGCCTCGGCCGGGCAAATGCGGTAACATACGCCGCAACCTTCACAGTGAATGGGATTTATATGCGGGATATCTGCCTTATTACCGTTGTCCGATTCAGGATAGTGAATTGCGTCGAAACGGCACTCTTCGATGCATCGTTCACACGCGATGCAATTTTCATCAATAATGCTGGCCTTTTTTCCACCGCTGAAGTCTTCTCTGTATTCGATCTTCGGGTTGAGAACGAGATGCAGGTCAGCGGCATCGACATCACAGTCGGCCAGAACCTTCCTGCCTGCGAGCGCTGCAAATGATGCGACGATGCTTGTCTTTCCCGTGCCCCCTTTTCCGCTGATGACAACAAGTTCTTTCATGATAATTCCTCCGCTGTTTTTTCGTCGCGCATGCTGCCTCGAGTGTGTTTCTGCATTTGTTGAATGCGTGTCCAGCAGTCGGTAAAGAACTCGCCGTATTCGGGCACGGCGACCAGCATCATATCGCCTCTGGAATATGCCTCGGCGATCCGGCGATCATCCGGTATCTCGAGTACAACCTCGATGTTTTCCCGCGTGCAGTACTCTTTGACGTCTTTTGTGCCGACATCACATCTGTTGATGGCCACCGCGAATGGCAGGCCCAACTCCCGTACCATTCCGACGGCAAGTTCCAGATCGTTCAGACCAAAGGGGGTGGGCTCTGTGACAAGGAGCACGAAATCGGCATCCTTGACGGCCTCGATGACCGGGCATGAGGTGCCCGGAGGTGAATCATAAATGACAATATCCGATTCCGGCACGGCCTCCTTTACGCCTTTGATCACGGCGGGGGACATCAGTTCTCCTATGTTGAGGAGACCTTGAATGAAGCCAATGCCGTTACTGGTTCCCTTTTCGATGTTGCCGACTTCACGTGTGGTCTCCACAATGGCATCTTCCGGACAGAACAGCGCGCAGGCACCGCAGCTATGGCACAGTTCCGGAAACACCAACACGTCTTGTTTGATGACAACGATGGCATTATACTCACACACATCTGCGCAGACATTACAACCGGTGCATTTTTCTTTGACGACTGTGGGCAACAGCACCGTTTCAGGGTATGAAGAATCGATCACAGGTTTGAGAAAGATGTGGCAATTAGGTTCCTCCACATCACAATCGAGCAGTTGTACTGCTTTGCCCGTGTTAACCAGGCTCAGTGCCAGGTTTGTCGCGATCGTTGTTTTGCCGGTTCCCCCTTTACCGCTGGCAATTGCAATTTTCAAGATATGATACTCCTTTCTATGCGAATAGGTTCTGCCGATACCGGGGAACGGCATTATTCCTTTTCATCTGCTTCATCAATTTTCTTCTGTAGTTCTTTGAGCTGCTCCTCAAGTATGCGGGCCTTTTCTTTCAGCATTGCCGTTTCATCATTACTGTGTGTTTCGGGCTTCGAAGGGGTGGCGTCGGCTGTGTCTATTATGGCGGCACCACGGTTCATTCCCATGCCACGTCCCATGCCCATGCCGCCGCCCATGCCACGTCCCATGCCGGTGCCGCCACCCATGCCAAAGTGGCTTTCCACATTGGGTTGCGATGCAACGTTGAACTCACCCGCCTTGAATCTGGATACAGCATCACCGACACGTCCGGAGACTCCTACAATAACCTGAACTCCGGCGGCGCCGAATACCCGAAATGCATTCGGACCGCAGTTGCCGGTCAGGATATACTTCACGTTGCGGTCTGCCATAAGTTGGGCCGATTGAATGCCTGCCCCGCCACCGGCGGCCATGTTTGGGTTTTGTATGGCATCAAAGTTCATAGTTTCTGTGTCTACAAATACATAATATGGTGCACGACCGAAACGTGCTTCAATCGGGGCGTCCATTGAGGGGCCTTGTGCTGTAATGGCTACTATCATATTGTACCTCGTGTAACGTTATTTTCACCAATGCACTACTACATTGTGCACACATGGTGTTTGAAATATTTGCCGTCAGCCGTGGATGTATTGTCTTGAGAGTGAAGAAAGGGAAAAGAGCGCCGTAAAGTATCAACTATCCTGGCGCTCTTTTTCGTCTTCATTTATTCGGCTTGAGTTTCAAGTTCTGCCATACGTTTTTTGATCTCATTTAGAGATTCTTCCATGTAGGCTGACTGGTCTCTCAATGCACGGAGCTCATCTTCTCTTGAATATTCTCCTGCGGGCGGGGGGGGGTACGGTGCGTTATAATATGCGCCGGTCATGCCTGCACCACCGTAAGCAGGGTATCCATAAGAGGCTCGCTGCCATCCGGGCAGGCCCGTTGCATAAAACCAGTTACGGCGACCCCATCCGCCTCTACCGAAACCCATTCCGCGGCCTCTGCCGAAACCCATTCCGTAGCCTCTGCCCCATGTCGGGCTTGCATATCCCGGAACAGGGTATCCGGCACAAAAACCGGCCGCTCTACCTGTCATTGGTCCCAGTCCCCCAGGGCCTGTTCCATCTCCACCTGGCATAATACATACCTCCTAAATGTTTTGTGTATGTTTACTTTAGTTTATTACAAAATGTCTTCGGCAATCGCTGCCGCGTAACATTACGTTATCGATTCCGGTTCCGACCGCCCATTCCGCGGCCACGTCCGGAACCCATTCCACGGCCTTCGCCACGGACGTTTCTTCCGAATCCGAATCTTCTGCGTAATCTATCAAAGAAACCCGTTGTCATGCGGGGGTCGATGTCTTGGCTGTTATTTGTCCCACAGGGTCCTAACCCTCTTCCGGTCTGCATTCCTGAACCCTGCGGTCCCGTTCCATCACCTCGTGGCATTTTTTTACCTCCCGGCAGAATTTTCCGGCCGAACTCATGTCGGCGGGTCTTTATTATAAGTAGTATCAAAAAACATGCCAGCACCAACACTACGGGCTGACAGCTAAAATATCCAATGATGACAACCATTTGAAAGGACGGTGAGTGCCTGCGAAAAAAAGCGAGTCTCGAATATGCACTATGTGATGCGCTTTATGGTTGCAAATATGCTACTATTTCAGTGTGCGTAGCCTACCTTAGATCCAGTGGCTTTCGATTGTGGCATCATTAACCTCCTGCAGGTGGTTTGATTTCCACTCGGAAAGGGCATCGCTCACCGTGGTAACGCTTTTGTCGAATACAAAAATTTTAATGGAGGCGGCCATAAGTGTTCTGAATGCTTTGGGTCCCACGTTACCTGTCAGGACGGCCTCGACACCAAGATCGACTACGTTGCGTGCTGCCTGGATGCCGGCTCCCTGCGCGGCATCCAGATTCTGCTTGTTTGAATGTGCTGCGTGTGTTTCCTGATCGACATCAATGACGACAAACCACCGGGCCCGACCAAAACTTCTGTCCACCTCGCTCAAAAGATTCGTGCCCTGTGCAGTCACTGCTATTTTCATTATTGTTATCCTTTCTTGATATTATTCCAACCACCGTACATTCCCCGACGTCTCCCTCGCTTCGTACCACCATGCCACCTGGATCGACGGCATCCCGGAAGTGAAAATTGTGAATCCACAATGTGTCCCGACAGGTATGCGTCGAGAATCTCGGGCACCGTGCCTTTTAAAAAGGGAATGACGGTGATTCCCGAGGCAATGATCATTCTCTCAAGGGGCAGTGAAATGGCACCGCACAGAAGTACATCAACGTTCAGGTCGCGAAGGCATGCCGTGCGTCCAACCATGGTGGTGGCATATACATCATGGTACTGCGTATCGGTGACGTTTCCTGAGCGGATACGCGCGGTCATGATCCGGCGGCTGAAATCAAACACCGTGGAAATCTGCTGGTTCCATACAGGTATGGCGATTTTCATGTTTTCAATCCTTTCTCTAATCATTAACAAATAGTGTGCCACGGCGTTTGACCAACCCACATGATATAAAAAAACAATGTTTACAATTAAATAGCCTGGTATGGAAAAAGGCGGCGAGCCGAGTTGGTTGCTTAGAAGCGACTTTCCGTATATGCAAGGGGCGCAAATGTGCGACTTTTAGGCCGGTTCGTTTGGCCTGCTGTGCGATGAAGCATGACGCAGGGATGGATTGAAATGAATACCTGCTTCAATTTAGCGCTTGAAGTCATTAACGGAATTTCATACTATCGGACACGATTAATGCGCGGGAAGTAACATGAGGAGTAACAGTATGCCGGCGAAATTTCACAGATTAAAAGACAAAATTATAGACCTGTATTCCATCGAATCACTGGAACCGTTTGATGAATATAAAACCCCTGATATCAGAATTCAGATGAGCAGCTCGAAAAAGCATTATATCAGTTACGGCTCACCCGAAGAGCGGGACAAGGCCTTTGAAGATCTGTGGCAGCTCCTGAAAGATCTCAGATAACGCCTGGGATCCCTTACAAAAGCATTTCACGGTGCTGGATCTGACGCATGTCAGGTCTTGTGAGGAATTTCGATGCCGAGGGCCTTGATTTTCCGGAAAAGGGTGCTTTTGTGGATGCCGAGTTCTCTGGCGGTTTTCAGACGATTCCAGTTGTTGCGCCTGAGGGCATTCGTCAGGAAAATTGCCTCCATATCCTGAAACGACACGCCATCAGCGTGGGGGGAGTAGTCCGAGTTGCGTGCGGTACAGACCGGTTCCGGAAGGTGATGTCTTTCAATCATCTTCGATTTGCACAAGACAAAGGAGCGTTCGACAATGTTTTTCAATTCCCTGATGTTGCCCGGCCAGTCGTGTGACATGAGGCAGGCAAGTGCTTCATCGGTTATGCCCGCCAGTTCCTTGTTCTGGATCGTGTTGTATTCCTTGATAAAGTGCTCGACGAGAAGCGGAATGTCTTCCATGCGATCCCTCAGGGGTGGCAGTGGCAACTGAATGACATTAATGCGGTAGTAAAGGTCTTCCCTGAAGGTTCCCTGCTTGACAAGTTCATTCAAGTTTTTATTCGTGGCGGCAATAACCCGTACGTCGGTTCTCACACTCTCGACGGCACCGAGGGGTTCAAATGTTTTTTCCTGTAAAACTCTCAGGAGGCGCACCTGAAGGGCTGCCGAGATATCGCCGATCTCGTCGAGAAATATTGTTCCTCTGTCGGCCAATTTGAAGCGTCCCGGTTTATCTTTTCTCGCATCGGTGAATGCGCCCGCCTTGTAACCGAACAACTCGGATTCCAAGAGAGTATCGGGTAGGGCACCGCAGTTTACCACCACAAACGGGCGCTCTTTTCGGGGGCTCAGGTTGTGTATGGCCCTGGCAAAGAGTTCTTTCCCCGTTCCGCTCTCACCTTCGATGAGGACGGTGCTGGTGCTGTCTGCAATATCGGGCAGGATATGGAATAGCTGGTGCATGTGATGATTCTTGGACATGATGTCTTCAAAGGAATAGCGCTCTTCGATTTTTTTCCTGAGTTTTTCGACGAGGCTCATGTCGCGGAACGTTTCTACCCCCCCGATAACGTGGCCGGTTTCGTCCCGCAGAATGGCTGTTGAGATACTGATAGGAACATGTTCGCCCTCAGAATTTACAATATAGATAGTCTTGTTTTCGATTGATTCTCCCGTGTCAAGCGTGTGCCCCAGGGCGCAGGCATGTTCACAGATGTTTGCTTTCAGTACATCTTTGCAGCGCTGGCCGATAGCCTCGTCGCGGGGGACACCGGTAATCCTCTCGGCCGCTTTATTGAAGGACGTAATGCGCCATTCGTGATCGACAGTGAAAACACCGTCGGTGATGGAATCGAGTATAATGTCCTGGTCTTTGCCCGCAATATTGGTGCGTATCTGTTTCATACTCTATTCCTCACCTTTTTTCAGCGACTTGGTCTCTTTTTTCTTTTGCTTGGCCAGTGCCTTCAATTCTTTCTTTTTCTGTTTGGCCTCGTCCTTTGCCTGGTCGGCATCCAGGTCATCTTCAGAGTGGGCAGTGACATTGCCTTGAGGCGGTGTGGCGATGGGGACCCGGTGATCAGTGTTCATTGGGGGAGTACCATCCGGTGATGCCGTCGCAGGGGCGGGCTGGGATTCTTCCCTGGCCCTTTTCGCGCGGGTTTTTTCCAGGATATACTTCGCGAAACTCTTGCCGAATTGGCCTATAAATCCGGCCAGAAGCACGATAAGTATCCACTTTATAATTTTCCAGTATTGTAAATCATCCATACACTGCAGGCTGTCCGTCTTTTCTCTTACATTAGCATACTATGAGTGTTGCTGCCGGATTTTACCCGGGATGAAAGACTGCCTCATGACGCATTCGTGTGCAGTAAAAACTTATTTTCGATCAGGTCTGCCATTCCGTGCGCATCGTTTATATCATAACAGGGAACGGCAACATCAAGTGGCGTATCCGTTGCCAGGGCAAGAAGGGCACGATCGTCTGCGGAGAGGAGGGCGCGCTTCAGTTCATGACGGTATACCTCTATCTTCGGATACGGGTTTCCCTTGAAGCCTTCCATGAGCACAATATCGATATCGTGAATATATTTTTCCACAAGCTCGGCTATCTCGTAGTCTCTCTCGGTGTCTTCGATAAGTGCGACCTGTGTCGGTGAGGCGATCACCGTCAGCCGCGCTCCCGCCTGCTTATGACGCCAGCTGTCCTTGCCTTCGTGATCGATATTAAACCCGTGGCGATTGTGTTTTATTGTTCCAACCCGGTAGCCCCGCCGGCTGAGTTCGCCTATGAGTTTTTCGATGAGTGTCGTTTTGCCGGTGTTTGATTTTCCTATTATCGATATCACGGGAATCATGGTCGTGCCTCACGTCATATTCTTTTTATTGAGTACCATATTGACAAACTTCAGGTACGGCCGCATGGCGGGTGTGCCGCCTCCTTCTGTAATTATCTGCATGATTTTCGGAATGTCAAGTACGACAGAACCGCCCAGAAGGCTGATCGGGGTATCCTGAAACACCTCGCCGCACAGTGGTGTAGATGGGCCGAGAAGCACGACCTGCCGTGGTTGTCCCAGGGCCTGCAGGGTTTCTTCAAGGGTGTCAGTGAGGATGGTTGTCGCCGTGATGATTGCAACGGTGCAATCACCGAGTATTCGCGCTTTTTCCCTGTCATTCGGAATGCTGGCCCTGTGCGGATTCCTTTCAATGACCGCCAGGTGGGCTCCCGTCCGTTCAATGCGTTGCACGAGTGGGGCAAACAGTCCCACCATGGCAACTCTGTCGAGGGACGAAAGTGACAGGATTTTCAGTGTATCATCTTCATTCACTAAATCTGTCGGCCGCATGAGGGCATTCGCCGTGGCAAGGCCGAGGGCCCTGTCGAGGGGATGTTCTCCTTTTACCAGGTATTCCAAAAGTCTCGACGCCGTCAGGTTCGACAACGTGCCGGCTTTGTCCAGGGTTGTACACCCAGTGCCAAGTTCGTGTCGCAAAACGGCTGCAAGGCCCATCCTTGCAGCCTCAAGTCTGACTCCAACATAGCCGAGCCCGACCCTGACCTCTTCAACCTGCCGACCCTGTGCGCCCGGTGACAGGCAGTCATAAAGTCGTTGCGATATATCTCCTGGATACAACATTGCGTTTGATCCTCCATCTAACATCTTTGACGAAACTCATTGTGCGTGGTCATAAAGCCCCGGGATGGTCCATTGAATAATAATCACATAGGCCGGCGTCATAACGATATGCTACGATGTCTTATCTCACTGCTCCCCTTCCAGCACAGTCATGAGGTAGTCTTCAATATTCGTTGTGCCTGTCAGTATCACTTTTTTATCATCCTCGTTGACAAGGAGCACCGGCAGTTGACTTATGTGCAAGCAGTTTAAAAAATCAAGATAATTCTGTACGTCGACCGTGACAACTTTTATATTACACTCCGTGCAGATATCTTCTATGTATTGGCACGAGGGGCAGTCTTTGTCATGGAAGAGAATCAGCTCTTCGT
>Ga0272442_10002793_pt1 | contig 24961 bp, 25 predicted proteins | sample SSMForm2O_FD_200262 | JGI IMG/M metagenome (GOLD analysis project Ga0272442, IMG submission 200262) | Marine sediment archaeal communities from Little Sippewissett salt marsh, Falmouth, MA, United States - SSM-Form-2O | ecosystem: Environmental > Aquatic > Marine > Wetlands > Sediment ... | reverse complement strand
AGAGCGTGAGAGTATCTTACCTTCACTTGCGACTTGCACTTTCGACCGGGCCGGGCTCCGATTGGGTTGTGGGCCCGGCCCGCTTTGGTGCCTTAATCAGAAGCCCCTGCGATAAAAAACAAGAGAATTTGGGCATGATCGGACACGGTCAGCAGTGAAAGTCACAGGTTACAGGTGCAGGTGCAGCGGAAGGCGGAATCATCTTTGAGAACCGGAGAACAGACATCTTACCTTCACTTTCACCTGGCACTTTCACTGGCGGCCGGTCTTCTTTGGTTGTGGCCACCGGCCGCCTTGGAGGAGACGGGCCGCCCAAGTGTTCGGCTGGGCGAAGCGATACCCGGGCTCCGTTACGCCAAATAGTGTCCTGCCGCTCGGCGACGAACTGCCCCTTCATCGGCGCTGGGTCTGACCGCGGTTAAACCGCTGCATCTCACACATATCACGCTGCTCATAACTGCAGAAGACCGATTCTGAGGGCCAAATAACCTGGTTCCAAGAGGTTATGGCGGCTTGACCGCAATCGCCGGATGTCGCGCTACTGCGGTGTCAGGATGAAGACGCCGTCCTTTACCGAAACACGCAGACCTGCGACGCGGCCTATGTACTCAATTGCCTGTTCGGCGTCCACGTATCTCAGCGACAATGTGACGAGCGGCTGAGTCGATAGTCCGCCCTCGATCCGGATTGGCTTCCCGGTCAGAGATGAGAGCATCTTGACCGCTTCTGCCACTGGCATGTCCCGGAAGCTCGCCGTTACCTTGCCCGACGAGCCGTCCGACTGGTTGGGATCCCTGTCTCCCGACGGCTCGGCAAGTCGGGCCCTCGCGTACTTGGCCCAGTTGGAATCCGGATAGGACCAGATGAGCTTCTTCCAGATCGATTCAGCCTTGCTGGATGCCGAACCTCCACTTGCGTCTGCCTTCGTCCATCTGGCGTGTGCATCACTGCACCAGTACATGGCCTCCGGTTTGGCGCTGGCCGGTGTGCCTTCAGCCGCGATGATTGTCTCGAGTACCCTATTGGGGCCGAGAGGGTGCGTCGCAACACGATTTTGCGTCATTTTCCCGTGCTTGTGCGAACCCCGGCAGGTGACGTGGCGTCACTCTTCCTTCACCGAGATGCGGTAGAAGATGCGGCTTTCAGCGGAGTGCTGGGTGTCGGTGTAGCTGTTGAGCGTGGGTGTGGTGGGCAGGTCGGAGGCCAGGCACTGGAAGCCGCCGGGCAGGCTGGTCGACCAGAGCACGGAATAGACCCGGTTGGAGACGCTGGGCCAGCGCATGATGTACTCGTCGGTGCCGGGAACGGTGTCGATTTCGGTGATCTGGAAATACGAATCGCCGTTGGTCGGGATGGTGCCGGCGAGATACTCCCCAAGGTTGTCGAGCCCGTCGCCGTCACCGTCATTCGTCGCCACTGCATTCGTCGGACCGCCGAAGTAGAGCTGCTCCCACGCGTTCGGGATGCCGTCGCCATCCACATCGTCCGGATCGAACACATCGATCGTCCAGCTCTGGACCGCCTCCGGGGCGACCCCGTTGTCCGCACGCAACGTGACGTTGAAATCACCACCGTCATCCGGTGTCCACGTAACGGTGCCGGTGAGGTGATCTACGGCCATGCCCGGCGGCGCCTGGGTAAGACGCCAGAGCGGCTTTGGCGATCCCGTTGCCGCCGCCTGGTAGACATACGCCACGGCAACCGTGCCATTGCTCACCGGGCTGGAAGTGATTTGCGGGGCAACGTTGGTGGTGTTGAAGGTGTAGTTGCTTGTCACCGTGACGTTGCCCACCGGGTCGGTCATGGTAACGCGGAAATGGTACGTTGTGCCCTGGAGTAGATTGGTGAGCGTGACGTGCTGCCTGCGATAGTAGCCGGCCCGGCCCTGCGATGCCGTGTTCCCGTAGTTGGTGGTGGTCCCGTAATCGATGTCGACCAGCATGACCTCCGGGTTGATCGAGTCGTCCGCCGTCACATGGACCACCCAGTCGTTGCTTCCGGCGCCGAGCGAGAGATACGGATAGTTCGTGGCCATCACGGGGGAGCTGGTGTCCTGTGACAGCGGCTTGCCGCGCCGCATGGGGTTGTAGAGCGGATCGCCGATATTGACGCATTTCCACTCCACCGTTGGGGTCGAGAGCATCGCGGCCTCGGCAAAACAGTATCCCCGGAGCAGGTAATAGAGGAGAACATGTGAACGTGCGTGCCCATTGATGTAGGGCTCGTCCAGCACACCCGCTACACAGCTCAGTCCGTTGTCCAGCGCCCGGGGGCCCCAATAGGTAGCGCCCGTACGGAGGTCCGAATGGATAAGGCTGAAACTGTTGAGATCGACGCCGACAGATCCGGGCAGCCAGTCAAAGACGTCCACGTAGTTGAACGGGCTGTACCAGCCGCCGTACAGGAAAGCCGACGGTGCGGAAGTCGCCGACGAGTCGTCGGACCACTTCGCCGAACCGGTGCCGATCCTGTTGTTGCCCGAGGTGTTCTCCCATTTCAGCGCGAAGCCGGCCTCTTCCAGGAAGCGGGCGCCGTAGCCGATGTTCCTGTCGGCGTGTTCCCAGGTGTTGTAGGCCCCGGAATGCACGTTCGTGTCGGCGGCGACGAGGCTGTGGGTGTACCGGTCGAAGCCGATGGAATACTGTGTATCAACGTAGGCGATGCCGGTGAAGTACTGTGCCGCGGAATTGGTGCCGGCATATTTGTCCGCGTAAAGGCACTGGTCCACGAGTTCCACGGATTTCTGGAGGGATCCGTAGTCATCAACGGCGGGGCCCGACGGTCCGTCGAGCCTGCCGACGAGGTAAACCGTCTTGCCACTGCGGGTATGCAGTGCGTGGCTGAAGTGTGCCATGTCGGGTTCAAACGTGGGCTTCGTGGCGCCGTAGAAGTAGTTGGGAACGGCGGAGTTCTCGATCAGGGGATTTACGTCCGGCGAGTCATACATGTCCTCGATCGAAACCAACGCGTTGTCAACGGACCGGAGTTTCTCGCCGGCGCCGCTCCTGTACATGAGATACGGAACGCCGTAGCAGAGAAGGATGCACTTCACGTTTGTCTGCCCGAGTTGGCCGATCTTGTTCCATACGGGGCTTACGACCTCGGGGTAGAACACGGTGCTCCAGTTCGTGTTGCACTCGGCCTCAGTGTAGTAGTGTCGGGTTCCGACCGAGCAGTCGAGCCCGAGCATGTTGACCGACGGCACGCCGCGCTTTTCGAGGTAGTAGCGCGCCACCTGCAGCGAGTCGTTCACCCCGTCATTGTCGGCGTCATAGGGCCAGTTCGCGTTGTAAACCACCAGGACGTTTGACGGGCCGGGCGAGGTTGTGGGAGCTTCGTCGTCCATCACGGCGACGGCGATGGCCTGGGTTGGGGCACTGTCGAACGCGTCGTCCGACTTGGCGGGGTCGACGGCGACGAATACCGTCAGGGCCTCGTTTGTGGTGTCCCCGTCGTTGACCCCCCGGATGATTACCTCTTGCGCCGTGTTCCAGGTAGTGTTGCTGAAGGTGAGCTCGGCCGGCGAGACGGTCGCGGCGCCGGGGGCGCCGCTTGTTACGGTGAGGACGACGTTGCCGGCGGGCGCTTCGTCCAGCCTGGCCACGAACGCGATGGTCTGCTTGTTTTCTCCGACGACGCGGGGCGTGCCCGCGTCGGGACTCAGCACGATTGCCGCGGCGAACAGGTTGCCGGAAAGAAAGGCTGTGAAGAGCACCGCCACGGCTCCGGCCGCACATTTCGTCTTCATGGCCACACGTTCCCATTTGCCGACTATCAGTAATGATATCAGAGAACGGGGGTTGGAGCAAGTCGTGGAATCGGCGGCCGGGGGATTACCTGTGCGGCGGGGCCCGCCGCTCTCCAGGGGGGCTGCCGAGGTCGGCGGATCCGCGCGCCAGGAGGTCGCGGTAGGATGCCACGACCCGGTTCCAGGCGAAATGGTCGAGAACGTAGCGTCGGCCCGCCGCCGCCATGCGCGAGGCCATGTCGGTTTCCGAGAGAAGATAGTCCAGGCAGGCCCGGAACTCGGCCGGCCCGCGGAAGTAGAGTCCGCCGCCCGCACGGACGACGTGCTCGCGCGTCACCGCGCAGTCGGCGTGAACAAGGTTCGGCGTTCCGCACAGCCAGGCTTCCATCATGACAATCGAGAAGCTTTCGTTCAACGACGGTTGACAGAAAACGGCGGCCGCGGAATAGGCGTCGTTCTTGTCCTGGCGCGGCACGAAGCCCAGGTCCAGGATCTGGGCCTGCATGGTCACCGGTACGGGTATTGCGCCTTGCCCGACGAGAACCAGCCGCAGAGGGCCGGGCCGCGCCTTCTTGTAGGCCTCGAAGTTTCCGATTAGTCGATCGACTCCCTTCTCCCGGTCCTTGCGGCCGGCGTATAGAATGAATGGACCGTCGATCCCGTACTTGCGGCGGAAGCGGTTGCCGTCGGAGAGCAGTTCAGTGTCGATTCCTTCACCGATCAGGTGATCGCGTCCTCCCAGTGGACCGTAGAGTCGACGGGCCAGCTCGCGTTCGGCTTGGGTATGGAAGATGATTCCCGCCACGCGCGTGAAAAGTTCTTTCACCATCGCCATTCGAGCGTAGCCCTCGTCATGGAGACACGGGATGAGCCGGCTCTTCCCGGGCGCGATACGGGTGCCGTGCACGGTAGTGCCGAAAAGGTAAGGGATGAAGAACAGGCTGTCATACCGGTGATGCTCCGCGGCGAGGTAGCGGTAAAGCGGAAAGCTGTTGATGTGCAGCGCCATGAACTGTGATTCCTCTGACGGGCTCAGTGTTTCGCCGCGTGCCAGGCGACTGTTGAGCTCTGGGAACAGGGAGAGATCGCCATTCTCGATCGGGAAACGGCGGACGGTGAGTCCTTCGTCGTTTGAAACACCGGCTGGATGGTATGAGAAGTTCCAGTCATGTTGTAGATCCAGCCCGCAGGTGGTAAGTACTTCCACATCGATGCCGGTTCGGGCCAGGTGCAGTGCTGTCTGGCGGCATTCCGCTTCTGCGCCCCCTGCGGCGTCGGGGCCGAAGAATGGGGAGATGAATGCGACGCTCACTTTGGATCCTCGGCCGAGGTGGCGTCGGCTCGTGCCTCCAGGTGAGTCAGGCGCTCTTCGATATTCATATCGTCGTACCGGGCGAGTCGCCGACTCAACTGTGTGAGTTCATCGATCTTGCGGCGTTGTTGAGCCAGGATAGTGTCCGACTCCGCGGTGGCTGTCCCCTCCAGCATCGCCACGATCTTGTTGAGCACGTGGGCCACGCGTTCGTTGAACGACCGAAGACCCAGGAGGCGGAAGAGAGCCTTGCGGAAGATCCATCCCACGCCGCCCTCGGAGCGGTCCGCCCCGGAATACGTGCGGTTCAGGACTTCCAGGTCCTGCTTCAGGCTGGTGGACGATTCTGCGTTGCTCAATGCTTCGCCCGCTTCCGCGGCCTTGTCCGCCGAGGACCGGACCTCTTCAACGATCGATTTCACGTCCGGAGCGTCGGCATCTGACTGAGGAGTCTCTGCATTCATGACGGGACAGGTTCCTTTCATTTCCGCAACGTGGCGGTCAAGCGTTTGGTATTGAGCAGAAGTGACAGGGCGTCGGAGACGGATGTGCAGACGATAGCTGCTCGAAAAGGGAAGCAACCTCGGGAAGCAGCTTGCCGTCACAGGCGAGCGTCCCGTTGTAGTCGCAAACGAGATGCTCGACCGCAACTTCTCCGAAGCCCGGGATGTCAACGGTGATCATATCTTTCCGACGGGGGCGACATAGACGGTGAATTCGTCGTGACCGTCGACGCCAATCAGCTCGTCCATACGCTTGTGGTCGTAGGCCCCGATGCCGCAGGTTCCGGCACCGATAGATTCGGCGGCGAGGTACAGATTCTGGCACATATGGCCGGCATCGATTGCGATCATCTTGTGGGAGATCAGGCTGTAACGCCACTCGGTCCGGTAGGGAATTGCCGTCCATACGAAGACGACCGCCGCGGTGCCGGCGAAGGTTTGGCCGAGGCAGCCCATCGTGACCGGACCTTCGAGGTCCGAGTCTGCGCGCTCCAGCACGAGCCTGTGGTCGAGCGGCAGGTACCGGTATATGCCCTGTTCGAGGTCGGTGACGCGCATGACGACAAGATAGGTCTCAAACGGATGGCGCGCGCCCGCGGAGGGGGCGGTTCTGAGCGTGCCATTTTCGCTACACTTGCCCTGCGTTGCCCAGAGCAGGAACGACAGTTCTTCGACTGTAAGCGGTTCCTCGGTGTAGTCGCGCCGACTTCGGCGCCGGGCAATGACGTCGGCCAGCGGAATCGTTCCAAGCGAGAGCGTTTCAAACGGAGCCAGGTCCATGAGCTGCGCATCTTCGGGATACGGTTTCTGACGGGGCGGGGGCGGGACGCCCTTCTCCTGGTCGCGGTCGAGCAGGCGCCATTCCCCCCAGAGATCGCCCTTGAGGAATTCGCGATGGTCGTCGATGGATTTCATGACGTCAGTTATGTTGCGGGTTGCGCGCGCAAGTGTCAAGTGGCACGGGCTTCCCGCCCGCAGTTCCGGGGGGTTAGTCGTCGCCGCCGCCGAGCATGCCGGCGCGCATCGCGTAGTAGAGGAGCGTCATGATGGCCGTGAAGGCGGACGCGACGTAGGTCAGGAACGCTGCGTTCAGGACCGCGCCGGCCGACCGCTGTTCGGAGGGTGATACTATGCCGGAGCTGACCATCAGGCGCTTTGCGCGGGCCGTGGCGTTCCATTCGACCGGAAGCGTGATGATGGTGAATGCCACCGCTGCCGCGAATATGAAGACGGCGAGTTTCATTATCGGCTGCATTTGCATGAAGAAGCCGAGGAAGAAGATGATGTACGCCCCGTTGCTTCCGAACTGCGCCGCCGGTACCAGGGCGGAACGCAGTGCGAGCGGTGCGTATCCCCCGGCATGTTGCAGGGCGTGGCCTGCCTCGTGACAGGCCACGCCGATAGCCGAGAGCGAGCGCGACCGGTAGACGTCCGGCGATAGCCGGAGCTTGCGGGATCTCGGGTCGTAGTGATCGCTGAGAAACCCCTGGACCGGCTCGACGTCAACTCCGTGGACCCCCTGGCTGCGGAGCATGTGATGCGCGGCCTGCGCGCCGGTCATTCCCGATGCCGCGGGCGTGCGCGAGTACTTGCTGAACGTGCTCCTGGTAATGAACGACGCAATACCTGCAAGAATCATCCCCGGGAGCAGCATCAACAGGTACAGGGGGTCAAACATCCATCCGAGCATCGGTATTTCTCCCTTCTATTCGAAACGCAGAACGACGAACTGCGAGTAATTCCCGTCCGTTATCCTGAGTAGCACAATTTCCTTCGCCTTTGAAAGCGCTTTCATGAAGTCGTTCACGCTGTTCACGGGCTCCCTGTTCACGCTTGTTATCAGGATGCCGGGTCTCATTCCCGCCTGCCACGCGACACCGTTCGGCTCCACGGTGGATACCAGCACTCCGGCGCCCATTTCATGTCCGTACTTCTTCGCAGCGTCGGCCGTGAGGTCCTGGACCGAGAACCCGAGCTTCTCGGCTATCTCGGAAGAGGATCCGGCCGCCTCCATGTCGTCCGGCAGCTCCCCGGTCTTGACATCGATCTTCTTTTCCTTGCCGTTCCGGAAGACGGTGAGGGTCAGCTTCGTCCCGGGCGGGTTGGAAGCCACCTTGTTGCGGAAGTCGCCGACATTACCGGTCGGCTTACCGTCCATTTCCAGGATGATATCGCCCTGCTTCAGGCCCGCCTTCTCGGCGGCGGAGTCTTCTGTGACGTCGGCGACCAGGATGCCCTTGCCGTCCTTCAGGCCGAACGATTCGGCCAGGTCCCGCGTGAGTTCCTGTATGGCTACGCCGAGGTAGCCGCGCGTGACCTTGCCGTCGTTCACAAGCTGGTCCTTTATGGACTTGGCCATGTTGATTGGTATAGCGAAGCCGATGCCCATGTAGCCGCCGCTCTTGCTGTAGATGGCGGTGTTGATGCCAATGACTTGGCCGTGGATGTTGAGCAACGGTCCGCCGGAGTTGCCGGGGTTGATCGCGGCGTCGGTCTGTATGAAGTTCTCATAGTCGGCGATACCCATTCCGCTACGTCCCTTCGCGCTGATGAGGCCGCCGGTCACGGTGGCGGTGAGACCGAACGGATTGCCTATCGCTATTGCCCACTCACCGACACGGATTTTGGACGAATCGCCCATCTCGAGATAGGGCAGGTTCTCTGCCTTGATCTTGATTACGGCCACTTCGGACTTGGCGTCGGTACCCACCTTCTCCGCGTCGAGTTCCCGTCCGTCCTGGAGCTTGACCGTGATCTTGTCGGCGTCTCCGACAACGTGATGGTTGGTCAGGATGTAGCCGTCTTTCGTGATGATAAATCCCGAGCCTTGCCCGCGTTGCTTGTACTTCCTCGACCGGGGTTGGGGAACTCCGTGCCCGTAGCCGCGGAAGAACCGGTCCAGGAAGTCGTCGCCGAAGAACCCGAACGGGTCGTTATAGGAGAAGGGCTGAGCCGGCATCCCGACTTCGATGGTTCTCTCCGCCTTGATGAAAACAACAGCGGGCGTTGCCTTCTCGGCGATCTGCGCGAAGGCGGATCCTGTCTGTTCCAGGATAGCGGGCGGTCCCTGTTTTTCGGCAACCGTATCGGTGTTCGTCCAGCATACGACCGCCGCTATCAGCGCGGCGGCCAGTCCCCAATTTGCATAGTACGTCACTTTCTTCATGTTCTTGCCTCCCTTCGAGCGCCGCAAAAACTGAATGCGGCCTGTCCGCCTGACGGCGGACAGGCCGCCGTTTACCTTGCCTGCCCAACGGCCGTATCCGATCGAGGGTCGCCAACCTTTCACCGACACGCCGCCGGAGCAAGGCTGTTAGTCGGTCTCTATAGTGATCGACTTGCGAGTCGCCTTGTCCTCGTGCCTTTTCGGCAGGGACACGGTCAGTTTCCCCCTCTTGAACCTGGCCTTGGCCTTCTCGCCGTCCACGCTTGCGGGCAGCGGGATGACCCTGTGGAACGAGCCGTAGGACTGTTCCCTGCGGTACCAGTCTTTCCCCTTGTCCTCGTGTTCTTCCTTCTTCTCGCCACGGATCGTGATGACGTCGTCGCCGAGCTCGACCGTGACGTCCTTTTCGTCCATTCCCGGCAGTTCGGCCGAGACTTTCACTTCCTTCCCCGTTTCCGATATGTCCACCTTCGGGGAGAACGCCATCTTCGCCGGGCTATCCTCGCCCCAGTCGAATGCTGAGCCGAGGGGAAAGCCCTGGAAGAAGTCGTCGAACAACCTGTTCATCTCCCGTTGGAACGAGAGCAGGCTGTCTTCATCCTTCCGGCGCATCGGCGCGCGGTTACCTTTCTTGCCGAGTTTCGGTACAAGATCCTTTATCGACATGACTGCTCACCTCCTTCATGCATTATAGCCGGGGGCGGAATGGCCGAGCCGTAACCCCGTCGCCGCCAGGGGCAGTCGGGCAATCCCGCCCGTTCCCGGCTAGCCGGCAATTTCAATCTTTCTCGTTTTCACCTCTTCCCGCTTCGGAATGCTCAGTTCGAGCACACCGTTCTTCACCTTCGCTTTGATGCCCTCGATATCGACATGATCGCTCAGGGTGAAATCACGGCGGAAGCGCCCGAGCGCGTATTCCTGGCCCACCAGCTCGTAGCCTTCGGGCTCGTCGATACTCGCCTTGCCTTCGATGCTCAGAACGCCGTTTTCGACATTCACGTCAACCGACTTTTCGTCCACTCCCGGCATATCCGCGAGCAAACGAATGCCGTCGGCATCCTCGGAGATATCGACGGCAGGCATGTATATTCTCTCGGGCGCCTCGGTCTTCGCTACTTCCTGCTTTTGCTTCTTTGCGACTTTGGTGTCTTCGGTCATCTTAACACCTCCTTTTGGGTACCGCCGAAAAGCCGCGTCGTATCCGCCTTGGGCGGATAGGCCTGGCTCTTCCATGCTATGCAGCCTCGATCTTCACTTTGCGTGGTTTGTCTTCCTCGGTACGCGGAACGGCAACCCGCAGGATGCCGCTCTTGTATGTTGCCTTGACACCGTCAGCGTTTGCCCTGAAAGGGAGCTGCAGTGTCCGCACGAATTCGCCGGCCGAACGCTCGTTGCGATGGTAGGTCTTGCCCTCTTCCGGGTCCTCGACGTTTACCTTGCCCCGAAGCGTTAGCTGGTCGGCCTCGACGGAGATGTCGATGTCTTCGATATTGACGCCCGGCATCTCTGCATCAACCGTGACTCCCTCCTTCGAGCTCCAGATGTTGACAGGGGGGTACGCTCTGCGCGTCGTTCGCGTGGACTGCCTGGGCGCCCAGCTACCGAACACGCGGTTCATGTCCTCCTGCAGCGATTCGAGCTCGTCAAGGATCGACCACGGGTTCCTCTGGAATGGTGTTGGTGCGAGCATCTTTCATCCCTCCTTTCTGATGTTTTGCTGTTTCCGCCCCATATTGCAGCATAGCGCGTGCCAGAAACGGTTTGCATCGCATCATGTCGATGCAACTCACTTATCATCAACTATTTATGGAAATACGCGGATGAACGTGCCATTGCAGGTGGGTGTGTCATAATGACCCGTTGATGGTGTCACAGGTGGTGTATATGGTCTATTATGTCGCAGTTGATGCGTTGTGCGGATCGCGGGGGCGTTTGTCTTTGTGAGCTACTGTGCGGGCTGGGGCTCGTCGGTGATGCGGAAGTTGACCGTGAGGTACATGTTGCGGATCCCGAACCGGCTGAGGGGGATGAGAACGCTGTGGTCTTCGACGAGACCCGCCGGATAGGCGACGGCCACGGGATATTCGCCCGTGATCATGCCCTCGCCGGCGCAGCGCATGCATTCGTAGTAGCCGATGCCGCCCTGGCCGTGACAGACGGGGCAGGTGGCTTGTGCCGGTACGAGGATGCGGGCCTGTCCTCCGGTTCGTGCCTGGTCCCGAGTTATCGGAATCTCCAGCGCGAGGTTTCGGACAGCGTGCGTTTTTCGGGCGGACAGGCTTCGAAAGTTGCTCCAAAGCCAGTCGAATACCTGGTCGAACGAAGGATGGATCGTTTCGAACGAGCGTACGGGTGAAACATCGCCGATATCGGCTGGTTTCTGCTCGGGGATCAGCGGCTCTGGCTGGGGATACGATGACCGCCGCGGGCGCCGTGACCGGATGTCCCGCAGGGCGTTGTCGTAGGCCCGGCGCTGGCCGTGGTCGCCCAGGACCGAGTATGCTTCCTGTATGTGTTGGAACGTGTTCCTGTGCGATGGGGATACGTCCGGGTGGTATTGCTTGGCGAGGCGGCGGTAGGCGGACCGTACATCTTCCTGAGAAGCATTCGAGGTAAGACCCAGAATCGCGTAGTAACTCTTCGGCATCATGCACCTCCTACAGCAAGAGGTTGTTACTGAAATGGCGACCCTCGATCAGGGCAGGGGAAGAATAGCGTCTCCGTGCGGCTGGTATCAAGGAAGTTTTCCTGTTGCCGGCCGAAAATGGTTTCTGGGAAAGTGGGCCTGGGAGTGTCCTGTGTACGGATGCGGCAGAGGCCTGCCGCTCTCCATTGTCGGCTGTTGTACTTGTCCCTGGAGTAAGGATGCGGCAGAGGCCTGCCGCTCTCCATTGTCGGCTGTTGTACTTGTCCCTGGAGCGCGGCGGGCCTCCGCCGCACGGATTGGGCGGTGGCTGATGGCTTGCCCTCCGAAGCTTCCGAGCGAAGGAGGGTTAATGGTTGATGGGTGGGGAATGGTCTGGGTAGAGTTCATTGGAATGGGTTGAACTGAAGAGAGGAGAAGGATGTGAGTGAGCAGCCGAATATAGTGCTTTTCTACCCGGATCATCATCGCTGGGATTGGGTGGGCTACCTGGGTTTGGTACCTGTACGGACGCCGAACCTGGATGCGTTGGCGAAGCGTGGCGTGGCGTTCACGTCGTCGTACTGTCCATCCCCGCTATGTTCCCCGAGCCGGGCGTGCCTGGCCGGCGGGGTGGAATACAATAAGTGCGGTGTACCGGACAACAACGCGAATTTCGCGGGCGGAGAGGACAGCCTGTACCGTCGCCTGCAGGATGCGGGGTATCACACGATGGCGTGCGGCAAGTTCGATCTGGGGAAGCCGCGTTATTCGTGGGGGACCGACGGCAAGCAGTGCAAGGAGGGCGGGGGATCTTGGTTCGATGACTGGGGTTTCTCGGACGGCATAGACAACGGGGGGAAATGGGATGGTTACGGTCAGTACCTGAAAGGCAACGCCTGCCCGTACCTGACGTACCTGGAAAGCCGTGACCTGGCGCAGGCGCATATCGATGACTTCGCGCGGCGCAAGCAGGAGGCGCGTGCCACCTTCGCCACGCCGCTTCCGGACGATGCCTACGTGGATACATGGATCGGGAGCAACGCGCTCAAGCTTATCGATTCCGTTCCCGGCGGCAAGCCCTTCTACCTGCAGGTGAATTTCAACGGACCGCATACGCCGTTTGATGTGACAGAATCCATGCTGGCAAGTTGCGACGGTATTGAGTACCCGCAACCGACGAATCCCGGCGACGGTGAGTCGGCTGAAAGACACAACGAGATACGGCGCAACTTCGCGGCGATGATCGAGAATATCGACCGGCAGGTGGGTCGTGTGGTGGATCACATCAAGGAGAAGGGCGACTACGACAACACGCTCTTCATCTTCTCGAGCGACCACGGCGAGATGCTGGGAGATCGCGGCCGGTGGGGCAAGAGCGTGCCGTGGGAAGCATCGGTCGGCGTGCCGCTCCTGTTCAGCGGTCCGGGCGTGAAGCAGGGCGTGCGGCTCGACGGTCCGGCGGAGAATCTGGACATTGCCGCGACGTGCGTTGACATGGCGGGGGGCGTGATTCCCGAGAGCTGGGAGAGCCGGAGCCTGCGACCGGTTCTGGAGGGCGAAGCCGAGCGCGTACGGGACGTTGCAGTGAGCGCGTTACTCGGCTGGTCGGTGGCGACCGACGGCCGCTACAAGCTCGTCCGCGGCCACGACAAGGATGATCCCGAGGCGATGGCGCTGTTCGAGCTGCAGGAAGATCCCGGCGAAACGGAGGACATCAGCGCGGAGCATCCTGACACCGTTGCGCGGCTCCAGGGGTTCCTGCAGTGATGTGGTAGGTCCGGGCGGGAGCAGATGCGGCGGAGGCCCGCCGCTCTCCATAGGTCCGGTGGACGACTACGGAGTGGCGAAGACGGTGACCCAGTAGGGCATGCCGCGGTCGTCCTTTGCGTGGCCGAAGCCGATGTGGCGCCATTTGCCCATTATGTTGCGGTGATGTCCGGGCGAATTCATCCACCCGGTCACCGCGTCCTTCGCGGTGGGTTGCCCCTTGGCGATGTTCTCCCCCCAGCCGTGGCCCTTGTAGCCTTCCGCGGAAATGCGGTCCCGCACGGTGCCGTTCTCGTTGTGACCGTACTTGCCGGTGCGAGCCATGAACTCCGCGTATTTCCGGGCGGCCGCGCAGAGCTTCGAGTCCAGTTCCAGCTTGGGTATCTTCTGCTCGGCCCGGGCGTCGTTGTGAAGCGCCAACAGCTCGCGCACGTACAGCGGGTTCCTGGTGTCCCGGTCCTGTTCGATGTCCACGTCATCGAGCTGCTCGCCGGTAAGCGCTTTTATGTGGTAGTCAACCAGCTTGGCGGCCTCGCGTGTCCGGACCTGGGCGGCCGCGGATTTCGTGCTCTTGGCGGTTCTCTTAGCGTACGCCTTCAGCGCGGCTTCCGCGTCATCCTTCGCACGGAAGGTTCGCACGGTGTGCAGGCTTCTCGCGCCGACGCTCAATGACGGAAACCGCCCGTTCTCGGGCGTCGATTCCCACTCCTTCTTTGCCAACGACTTGGCACGGGTGAAGACCTTCTTCTGCGCGCGGAAGGTTTCCTGCATGGCCGTGAGCTCCTCGCGTGTCATCAGCCGGTACTCGGACGACCGGTCCAGCTCCGTGACCCTGACGAGCAGGGCGTTCTCGGCGGCCGCTTGCCGGGGGGAAAGGGCCAGAAGAGCGGTTGCCACGACAATACGCCATTGAGGCATACGGTTCCGCGAATGACATGCATTCTGCATGGTTCCTATTCTAACGAAGGGGAAAAACAGATTCAAGAATTGGTGGTGGGGGAAGGATTCGAACCTTCGAAGGCGTTGCCATTAGATTTACAGTCTAACCTCGTTGGCCACTTGAGTACCCCACCGTATGAAATGGGCAAGGTCAGGATAATGCCTGCCAGGGGGGCGTTGGGCAAGGAGAAAGTAGGAGCCGGCTTACCGGCTACTTCTTCCTTTTCTTCTTCCTGTCGCGGCTGAGGCCGTAGGGGTCGAAGGTGATCTCGACGGCGTGCAGGAGGTCGTCGAGCCGGAAAGGCTTCTCCATATGGGCGTTGATGCCGGCGTCGTGGTACTCTTTGACCGTTATGCCCTGGTCGGTGCCGGTGATGGACTGCCTGGCCATGTAGGCGGTGACCAGCACGATGGGCACATCAGCGCCGGTTTCACGGACCTTCGACGCGAACTCTAGCCCGTTCATCTTGGGCATCCTGGCGTCCGTAAGTATGCCCCAGAGCTTCTTCTTGTTCTTTTCGAACATCTCGAGACCGACGACTCCGTTCTCCGCGCAGACCGTCTTATAGCCCTCTGACTGGAGAACGGTGACGATGGAGTTGAGGACGTCCGGATCGTCGTCAACGCACAGGATAACGCCCTTTTTTGTCTGCGCCATATTCCACGAACTCCCGTGACGGGGTTGAACTGAAGCCCTATGGTGGGAACTTTAGCAGCAGACGCACGCCAGCGCAAGCGGAGAATGGCGCATTTTGCGGGGCCACGGGGTTAGATGCGGCGGAGGCCCGCCGCGCTCCATGGGATGGGGATTCGGAAGCGACACGACTCCGCGTGGGTATATGGGACGGGGATTGGAGAGCGGCGGCCTCCGCCGTGGTCAAAGGGATCCGGAATGGAGAGCGGCGGCCTCCGCCGTGGTCAAAGGGATCCGGAATGGAGAGCGGCGGGCCTCCGCCGTGGTCAAAGGGATCCGGAATGGAGAGCGGCGGGCCTCCGCCGTGGTCAAAGGGATCCGGAATGGAGAGCGGCGGGCCTCCGCCGCATCTGGTTGATCGCGCGCAGAGGTCCGGCTACACTCCTGCCCATGAAACGGGGGCATGCGAATCTGCCGTTGCACGGTGGGCGTGCACCGTCATGGTTGTTTCAGCGGATGAAAAAGCTGGCGGGCGCCATGACGGAAATCATGGTTATGGAGCTTGGGCCGGACGCGGTTCTGGACAGGCTGTCCGACCCGTTCTGGTTCCAGTGTCTCGGCTGCGTGCTCGGCTTCGACTGGCATTCGTCGGGCGTAACGACAACCACATGCGGCGCGCTCAAGGAGGGATTGCGTGGTAAGGAACACGCGCTCGGCCTTTACATCGGCGGGGGCAAGGGCGGGGCATCGAGAAAAACGCCCGAGCAGATCATGCGCTACTCCGAGAAAGCCGGCACGCCGGGAGACAAGCTCGTCTATGCCAGCAAGCTGTCGGCGAAGGTCGACAGCTCGGCCGTGCAGGACGGGTTCCAGGTCTACCACCACTGCTTTATCTTCACGAACTCGGGGAAGTGGGCGGTGGTTCAGCAGGGCATGAACGAGGAGTCGGGTTGGGCGCGGCGTTACCACTGGCTCGGGACGGATGTGGACGACTTCGTGTGCGAGCCGCACAAGGCCATCTGCTCGGACGGCAAGGGCGACGTACTGAACATGGTCGCCCGTGAGTCGTCGGATTCCCGCAAGACCACCGCGGAGATGAGCCGGATGCATCCCGACAAGCTCCTTGCCGAGCTGGCGATGGCAGGCATGAAGGCGCCGCTACTGCATATGCCGGGGAGGCACGGCATCCTAACCGAGGATATCAATCCCAAGCGCATGCAGAACACCTTCATCAGGACTTTCGAAAGGCAGCCGGAGGATTTCGAGACGCTGCTGGGCATGCCCGGCGTGGGCGCGAAGACGATCCGGGCGCTCAGCCTGGTAGGGGAGCTGCTCTACGGCGCAAAGCCCAGCTTCAGGGACCCGGCCCGCTTCTCATTTGCGCACGGGGGCAAGGACGGGATCCCATACCCGGTGGACCGAAGGACCTACGACACGACGGCCGCCATCCTCGAGAAGGCGCTGAACGAGGCAAAGGTGGAGAACGGCGAGAAGCTGAAAGCCCTCCGTCGCATGGCGGCGTTCCTGGAAGTCCCGGCCGGCCACCGCCAACTGCATTGACCGGAGTCTTCACAGAACTGCTTGAACGCATGAAGCTTCTGGGCAGCCGCCTCCTATTTCCTGGAGATCTTGGATTCGTCGAAGCGGGTGCGGGGTTCTTTCTGCTCGGCCGGCCGGCCGATGGCTATGGCGGATACGGGCACGATATTGTCCGGTGTTCCCAGCAAGTTCCTGATATGTTCGATACGGTCTTCGCGCGGATGCACGCCGAGCCAGCACGCGCCGAGCCCGAGCGCGTGAGCCGCGAGCAGGATGTTCTGGATGGCGGCGCTGCAGTCCTGGAGCATGTAGGACTCCTGGTTGTCGTGCGCCTTATCCATGTCGCCGCAGACAACTATCCCGAGTGGCGCGTCAGCCAGCATCCCGCCGTGAGGCAAGCCCTCCGCGATCTTTGCCAGGAGATCTTTCGACGTAACAACAGTGAGATGCCACGGGTCCTTACAGCATGCGGACGGCGCGGCCATGGCGGCGTCAAGTATGTCCTGGACCATCTCCTCGGGAACAGGCTCGTCCTTGTACTTACGTATACTTCTCCGTCCGAATACCAGGTCGAGTTTTGGATTCATCAATGTCTCCCTACGTTGTTTGGGTTGACGATAGCGGCGACGATAGCGATGGACGGCCGCGTGATTACTACTCGTAGCCCGTTCTCGTCGCCGCTATCGTCAACCGATCTGCAGTACTTCTGCCACTCTTTTCTCAAAACTGATTTACCTGTTGATTGCCTGCGATCCTGTTTCGGGTTGCGCGTGCAAGTCATTTCCTATACGTTACCCCCGCTTCATGAAGAAGTCATTGAAATATCGCGCGATTATTGACGATGTTCGGCGGGTCGTTGTGAAGATCGGCAGCCGTGTCCTGGTACAGAAGAGCGGCAGACCCGATCTCAGACAGATGCGAAGCCTGACCCGTGAGATCGCCCGGATCCAGAAGTCGGGCCTCGAGGTGGTGATCGTTACCTCGGGCGCCATCGGGGCCGGGATGGAAGCGCTGGGCATGGGCGCCAGGCCGGACAAGCTCCCGGACTTGCAGATGGCGGCCGCGGTCGGCCAGACCCGGCTCATGTCAAGGTATGACAGCCTGTTCGGCGCCCTCGGCTGCAAGGTCGGCCAGGTCTTGCTGACGCACGACGACTTCCACCACAAGGTCCGGCTCACCAACGCGAGGCGGACCCTGGACAACCTGATCAGGAACAGGGTAATCCCGATAGTCAACGAGAACGACGTGGTTGCCGACGAGGAAATCCGGGCGGACCAGGCCTTGGGCGACAATGATCTGCTGGCATCGCTGGTGGTCAAGTTGATCCGGGCCGACCTGCTGATCATCCTGACCACCGTGGACGGCCTTCGCCAGAAGCAGAAGTCGGGACGAACCGCCAGGGTCCGCTACCTGGAGTCCGTGGACGCAAAGGCCTTCAAGCTGGCCTCGGGTGCGGGTTCCGACCTGTCCAGGGGCGGCATGAAGAGCAAGCTCAAGGCAGTGCAGGCGGCATCAAATGCCGGGTGCTCGGCCGTAATCGCCAGCGGGCGGCAGAAAGGCGTCCTCGGACGCATAATGAAGGGCGAAGACGTGGGTACGCTCGTCGTCGCCTCAGCCATGTGAGATCCGTCATAACCCCGGAACCGGAGGTTGGATATGGGCCTTCATGAAGACATGATTCTGATCGGCGATAGCGCGCTTGCGGCCGCGCGTCAGCTGGCCCTCCTGGGCTCGCGAAAGAAGAAATCGATTCTCCTCGCGATGGCGGACGAGATAGACGCGCAGAAGGACGCCATCCTGGCCGCCAACGCGAAGGACATGGACGAAGCGAAGAACGCCGGCCTGTCCCAGGCCATGCTTGACCGCCTGCTTCTTACCAACGGCCGGCTGGGCAACGTGACAAAGGGACTGCGCGCGGTGGCGGACCTGAAGGATCCGATCGGCACAAGGATCAGCCGCTGGATCAGGCCGAATGGTCTTGAGATAGTGAAGCGGCGCGTGCCCATCGGCGTGATAGGCATCATCTATGAGTCACGCCCGAACGTCACGGCGGACACGGCCGGCCTCTGCATCAAGACGTCCAACGTCGTGATCCTGCGCGGCGGCAAGGAAGCGATGAATACCAACGCGGCGCTTGTGGCGGCGCTCACAGCCGGCGGTGAGAAGAAAGGCCTGCCGCAGAACGCGATCCAGCTGATTCGCACGCCGGACCGTGACGCGGTGAGGGAGCTCGTGCAGATGGAGGGCCGTGTAGACCTGGTGATCCCGCGCGGAGGCGAAGCGCTCATACGTGCCGTCACCGAGAAGGCACGGGTACCGGTTATCAAGCACTACAAGGGGGTCTGCCACGTCTACATCGATGAATCGGCCAATCTCGACATGGCCCTGAAGATAGCCGAGAACGCCAAGTGCCAGCGCCCCGGAGTCTGCAACGCCATGGAAACGATCCTGGTCCACGAAAGCGTGGCTGCTGAGTTCCTTCCGAAGCTGGCGGCACAGCTTGGCGAGAAGAACGTGGAGATGAGGGGCGATGCGGCGGCGCGGGCCATAGTGCCGGGGATGAAAGAGGCCGTGGAAGACGACTGGTACGCGGAGTATCTCGATCTCATCCTGGCGGTCCGGGTGGTTCCCTCGGTGCAGGCGGCCGTCGAACATATCAACAAATACGGGTCAAGACACTCCGACGCCATCGTTGCCGAGGCCGACGGTGCGGTCAAGGCGTTCACCGCGCGGGTGGACTCGGCAACTGTGTATGTCAACGCCTCGACGCGCTTCACCGATGGCGGCGAATTCGGTATGGGAGCCGAGATCGGAATCAGTACCGATAAGCTTCACGCGCGCGGACCGATGGGGCTGGAAGAGCTTACCACCTACAAGTACATCATCCACGGCAATGGACAGGTGAGGGAGTAGGGAGAGAAGTGTGTGGGTGTGTGGGTGTGTGGGTGCCCACATACTATCACTTGTCTTCGGGAAGGGGTTCCTGCTCTTTCTTCGTCTCGGTCTTTTCGAGCTTGGTCTTCTTCGCGGGCTCGGGCTTGGCGGGCTCGGGCTTCTTGATTTCGGTGGGGACGCCTTTCTCCTCTAGGACCTCCGGCTTCACCGTATCGTCCTCGGCTTCTTCCGGGGGAAGGATCTTCACGCCCGGCCTCTCGGCGCGCGGCGGGACAGGACGTTTGCGCTCCTCGCCCGGCTTGCCGTACCTGCCGTAGCGGCGACGCTCTTCGTTCTTGTCCTTGAGCTGGAAGCCGTACTGCTTGGCCAGGCGCTTCCACTCGCGCGGCGTGAAGGTGAAGTATGCATCAAAGGCCTTGACCAGGGGGACGATGCTCAGCGATTCGATGGCTTCGACCTGTTTGCACCAGGATGACGCCTTGACGAGCTCAGCGGGGAACGTGTTCTCGGCCCCGATCACGGCGATCCGGCTTACCGGGCCTCTGATGAGCGTTCCCGCGGAGTATTCCTTTATGTCGGTCTTCAGCCATTCCCTGTTCACGGGGTTCCAGACGTGCATGAGCATTTCGCCGGTCTTCCGGACCTCTTCGTAGGCGACGAGCTCGACATTGCGCATCTGGGCCATACTGAACGCGAACTGGACGATCGTGTAACGGTTGGGGACGACGAGAACGGTGGCACCTTCGATATCGGCGTTGGCGCAGGGAGAAACGGCGAGAAGCACGGTGAGGAAAAAGACTGGAACTCGAATTCTCTTCAGCATGTCACACCCCCGGTTGATCGAATTCGGACGCCCGAAAGAGCAGATGCCGCAGGCAGCGCGGATACAATTCTTTAGCATTTTCGGGGGAGCGGAGATCGATGTCAAACTATTTCCCCAACACTTTCCGGAATTCCTTGGTGAGCATTGGGACTATAGTCAGCACGTCGCCGACTATGCCGTAGGTGGCCACTCTGAATATGGGCGCATCGGCATCCCTGTTAATGGCGACAATGATGTCCGCAGACGACATTCCGGCGAGATGCTGGATCTGGCCGCTGATCCCGCAGGCGATGTAGATCTTCGGGCAAACGGTCTTGCCGGTCTGGCCGACCTGGTGCGAGTAGGGAATCCAATCGGCGTCAACCGCTGCACGCGAGGCACCCAGGCCGGCGCCGAGCACTTCCGCGAGCTCCCTCAGCACGTCGAAGTTCTCCGGCTTCTGGAGGCCACGGCCGCCGGACACTATGATGTCGGCCTCGGCTATGTTAACCGTGCTTCCCTCCTCGGCGATGAAGTCCAGTCGCCTGGCGCGCGAGGCCAGGATTTTCTCGGCGACGTCGTGCAGCACGACCTCGCCCTGTCTGCTTTCGTCCGGCTCGGCTTCTTTCATGACCTTGTGCCTGACGGTTGCCATCTGGGGCCTCGTGTCGGGTGAAACGATCGTGGCCATGATGTTCCCGCCGAACGCGGGCCGTGTCTGGAGGAGGTTCTTTGTTTCGGGATCGATGGCCAGCCCCGTGCAGTCCGCCGTGAGCCCGGCCTCGACCGTGACGGCGACACGTGAGATCAGGCTCCGGCCCACCGTTGTCGCGCCGCAGAGCAGTATGTTGGGCTTGTGCTTCCGAACCAGGTCGATCAGGACGGCTGCGTAGGGCTCGTCCCTGAAGTACTCGAGTTCGGGCCTGTCGACGACGTAGACCTTCTCGGCCCCCCGGGCCACGAGTTCCCGTGACTTGTCCTGGATCCCGGAGCCCAGGAGCACGGCGCAGAGGCTCATGCCCAGGTCGTCGGCCAGCTTGCGTCCCTCGCCAAGCAGCTCGTAGGTGACCGATTCGATATGGCCGCCGTTCTGTTCCGCGAAGACCCACACGTCACTGTAGCCGCTCAGATCCTTCGCCGGCTTCGCCTCCTTCCTAAGATCGATGGCTTCGAACTTGCAGGCTTCGACGCAGGCGCCACAGAGCGTGCACTTGTCGAGATCGATTACGGCAAGACTCCCCTTGGGAGCGTCGTCGCTGTCCTGCATCTCTATCGCGGCAAACGGGCATGCCTTCACGCAGGCTGCGCATCCCACGCAGTTCTCTGTGATGATTCTTATCGCTTCGTCATTCATCTCTGAAGTGGCGCGGCCATTCCTGGCTGCGCAAGTTGCGTGCTACCGCGCTCCCAACACGACGTCCTTCAACTTCTCCACGAGCTTCGGAACGGTTTCGTCCGGCTCGCCCTCGAGCATCTCGCCTCCCTCGCGAGGCGGCGGGGTGAATATCCTTATTACCTTGGTCGGCGACCCATCCAGGCCCAGCTTGTCCGGTTCGGCCTCGATATCGGCGGCGCCCCAGGTCGGGATTTCGGCCTTTTTCGCGGCCATCTTGCCCTTCAGGGAGGGCAGGCGGGGCTCGTTGATTTCTTTCACGACCGTGAGAATGCAGGGGAGGGGCGCCTCGACCACTTCGTAGCCGGTCTCCATAAGGCGCTCGGCCACGATGCGGTTCTCGTCGATCTCCTCGACTTTGCGTACATAGGTGATCTGGGGCAGGTCCAGGTGGGCCGCTATGCCCGGGCCTACCTGGGCGGTATCGCCGTCCGATGCCTGCTTGCCGAACAGGATGATGTCGAAATCGCCGATCTTCTTCAGGCCGGCTGCGAGGGTGTAGCTGGTTACCCACGTGTCGCTGCCGGCGAAAGCCCTGTCCGAGAGAAGAACGGCCTCATCGACGCCCAACGAGATCGCTTCCCGCAAGGCGGTCTCCGCCTGTGGCGGGCCCATGCTGAGGGCCGTCACCTTGCCCCCGAGCTTGTCGCGTAGCCGCAGCGCCTCTTCGATCGCGTACATGTCGAAAGGGTTTATGATCGACTCAACGCCTTCCCGGATCAGCGTGTTGGTCTCGGGATCGATCTTGACGTCTGTCGTATCCGGCACCTGCTTTACGCATACTACGAAATGCATACCAGTCTCCGGGTTTGAAGGCGTGCAATATAGCAGGCCGGAGAGGATTGACAAGCCTAAACGGGCGTACTAGATTTCTTGATCTTGTCCGCCAATTCGTAGCAAACACCCTGGAAAGGAGAACTGAGTCATGGCGCGTGTTTACAACTTCTGTGCAGGGCCGGCGACACTGCCCCTGGAGGTGCTTGAGGAGGCACAGGCCGAGCTGGTCGATTTCCGGGGCTCCGGCATGTCGATCATGGAGAGCAGCCATCGCGGCAAGGAATACTCGGCCGTGCACGAGGAGGCGGCAGCCAACTTCCGGGAGCTCATCGGGCTGTCGGACGACTACGCCGTTCTCTTCCTGCAGGGCGGCGCGAGCACACAGTTCGCGATGGTGCCCATGAACCTGCTGGGTGAGGGCCCTTCGTCTTCGCTCGGGACAGGTCGGACGGCCGACTACACGAACTCGGGTGCCTGGGCGACCAAGGCGATCAAGGAAGCGAAGCTGCTCGGCAACGTGAATATCGCGGCCGACTGCGCGAAGGATATCCCCACGCGCGTGCCCACGGAGGACGAGCTAGAGTTGACCGACGGCGCCGCGTACGTGCACATCACCTCGAACGAGACGATATCGGGCGCGCAGTGGAAGACGTTCCCGCAGACGGACGCGCCATTGGTGGCCGACATGTCGTCCGACATACTTTCGCGCCCGTTCGACGCAAGCCGGTTCGGCCTGATATACGCCGGCGCGCAGAAGAACCTGGGACCGGCCGGCACGGCTCTGGTCGTGATCCGGAAAGACCTGGCCGAGCGTGCGCCGGATAACGTGCCGACAATGCTCAAGTACAGTACGCACATCGAAAAGGACTCGCTGTTCAACACGCCGCCGTGCTTCACGGTCTACATCATGATGCTCGTGTCGCGTTGGCTCAAGAAGATCGGCCTCGAGAACATGTACAGGCAGAACGTAGAGAAGGCCGCGAAACTCTACGCCGCGATCGATGCGACTGATTTCTACTCGGGAACCGCGGTTCCCGAGTGCAGGTCGGACATGAATGTCACGTTCAGGATCGGCAACAACGATCTCGAGCCCAAGTTCATCGAGGAAGCCGCGGCGGCGGGGTTGAAGGGGCTCAAGGGGCACCGCTCCGTCGGCGGCCTACGGGCGTCGATCTACAACGCTTTCCCCGTGGAGGGTATTGACGCGCTGGTATCGTTCATGCAGGATTTCGAGAAGAACAACGGTTAGCCACGAGACTGCGTTTCGCGGAGGACAAAGGTTAGAGGGTCGTGGGCGGAAGGCAGACCATCAACCACTCCGAAGCGAACGAGCGATGCTTCAGATTGGAGGTGGGCATGGCCAAGAAGAAGAAAGTGCTGAAGAAACTGAGCCTGAAGGACGTGAAGTTCTTCAAGATCGCGAACAGGAAGGGCTACGCGACGATCGCGAAGAACAACCTGACCGAGGGACGGACCGTTTACCAGGCCTATAGCCGGCTGGTGAAAGCCTGTAAGCGGAACGGCTACGAGCTGCCCATCCGCAAGGCACCCCAGCTTCCGAAACCGAAGTAGGGCATCTGGGTAGAGCGGTTCGGGCAACCTCATTTATCCCCGTGTGAACGCCAGCCCGAGAGACTCGATAGAGTCCGCAAGCCCGCTGGAGTACAGAAGCAGCTTCACGTAGAGCAGGGGATCGCACGGTAGGCAGGTGAACCTGCGCAACGGCGCTTTCTCGCCCCGCATGATCGTTCCGACGTATGATTGGATCCGCAGGTTGTTCCGTTGCCTTGTAGTCAGCTTGTTCCCGAAGCGCGCCGTGACCTTCTCGGCCACTATCTGCTTGCATTGTCCCAACTGGGGCCTGTTTTGCGAGAGGCTGCCGGCCCGCAGGTGTATGGTCGCCGAAACGATGTCCGCGAGCCGCTTCACGTTTTCGAACAGGCCGGGATTCATCAACCAGAACAGCCAGTCCTCGAGCGCGGGGACTCCTTCGTCAAACGGCGACTCGATCTTGTTCCTCTTGAAAACCAGGCTGGATGCGGTGAGAGGGTTTCGGGCCGTGAGTATGTCCAGGTGGTTGTCCGATGTGACATGGCCCGGCGCACGTCTCGATGGACTCCCCATATCCTTGCGGAATATCACCGAGAATGTCAGTGCGGACGCATCGGGAGATTCCCTGGCGAACGGGACGGGATCGAATTCCAGCTCGTCGTCCGCGTCCAGGAGGAACACCCATTCTCCCTCGCAGCGCTCAAGCGCCGCTCTCCGTGCGCCGGCGAGGCCGCGGTTCTCCTGGCTGATGATGCTGTAGTTCAATGATTCAAGGAGTGTCTTGTGGCCATCGACAACGTCCATGCTTCCGTCAGTGGAGCCGTCATTGACAATAATGACCTCGCACGAGTGTCGCGATCCCTGCTCGATCTTCCCGAGCGAGACCAGTGTTCTCTCCAATGTTTCCTTTGCGTTGTAGACCGGAATGACTATGCTTAGAAGGTTCAACGGTATTCCCCGTGATGTGGGTTGCGCCCAGTATTTGACTTGGCTGAAACTAGGCTAACTGCGCCGCCGCATCAATACGTTTTCAAGGCACAGAGCCCAGCTTTTCCCTTGATCTCTCCTGATCACACTTTCTAAAGTCCGATCATGCCATTGGATGTATCGTCTGGACTGAGTCCGACTTTGTGGCGAACGTGCCGCGTGTTGGCCAACCGCCTGCGCCTGCGCATTTTCCGGGAAGTGGCCGAGCATTCTGGGTTGACTGTGTCCGTGGTGGCCAAGAGGATGGGGATCCCTGTGTCTGTGACGAGCAAGTATCTGCGCGCGCTCAACGCACGTGGCCTACTGTGCGCAAGCAGGTCGG
>Ga0272442_10002789_pt1 | contig 24976 bp, 20 predicted proteins | sample SSMForm2O_FD_200262 | JGI IMG/M metagenome (GOLD analysis project Ga0272442, IMG submission 200262) | Marine sediment archaeal communities from Little Sippewissett salt marsh, Falmouth, MA, United States - SSM-Form-2O | ecosystem: Environmental > Aquatic > Marine > Wetlands > Sediment ... | reverse complement strand
TTGACGTTGAGCAGTGTCATTTTATTTCTGTCTAGACCAGAGCTTATCGATGCTATCACCGGCATGTAGCCTTTGTCCAGTAGCACTTTTGCCAGACTGGGGTCGGTGTTTATGATTTCGCCGACATAGCCCAAATTGGGGTTTTTGATAATTGACTGGAGCAGGTTGCCATCAGCGCCGCTCAAACCAACTGCTTTTCCTGTTAAGGCCTGGATGGCTATGACCAGTTCTTTGTTCACCAGGCCACTGAGCACAGCGGTTACCACCTTCAGAGCCTTCGCATCGGTAACTCTTAATCCGTTTGCGAACCTGGTAGGGATGCCAAGTTTGGCCAGCCATTCGGTAACTTCTCTGCCGCCACCATGAATTACTACTAGAGGAACGCCCTGTTTTTGAAGTTTTACCAGGTCTTCCAGCGTAGTGTCATGATTGCCCAGTGTGCTACCACCTATCTTAACTACTATTGGTTGCATGTTTTTTTCGAGTGATATTTTTGCCGCTAATAGTAACATATTATTAAGAATAGGTTATAACCCAGCGTTAACTATGTGTTCGGCCATTACACGTTATTGACATAAGTCGGCAAAAAACATATATACTTAACAACCATCTTACTTGCATCATGAAGTTTAATAAATTAATCCCTGAATTAAGCGTATCCAATTTTGAAAAGAGCCTAAAGTTTTATACTGGAATTTTAAATTTCAAAATTGAATATCAAAGAGAAGAACGTAATTTTGCATACCTTTCTTTTCAGGGTAGTCAAATAATGATACACCAGGGTAATGATAAGGAGGATTCACCCTGGTTTACAGGAAAATTAGAATATCCAAGGGGAAGAGGTATTCATTTTCAATTTGAAGTTGATGAAATCCAACCAATCTTAAATAATCTCAATAAAAATAATTATCCAATTAAAGTAGAACCTGAAGAATATTGGTTTAGAAAAGAAGATGAATTAATCGGTATGAAAGGTTTTCTAGTAATGGATCCAGATGGATATTTACTTATGTTTAATGAAGATCTTGGAACTAAACCTTTGTAATTCTGCTGATTCTCTATTATTTGAAATTTCATAATTACTCTGCTAACATTAGATAGTATTTTTCCGACCTGAGATACCTGGGCCTTAGCGGTACGGTGTTCAGGCGATAGGCGTGAGCCTTAAGGGTATTGTTGGAAACGGCAATGCCTCCCAGTATGGAAAGGAGGAAGCTATGATTTTTGTTACTAGTAGACGCTTTATTTTGTTGAAGCGTCTTTCGTTTTTGCTTCTCCAAAGCTAACACTACTAGAGGTTTAGCATTTCAACTTGCTTATCGTAGATGCGCTACTATTCTTTGAGAGAATAATATTGGAATATTCGTGTACATGGAGGAATAATATGAAGAAAATTATGGTTTTTATTAGTACCACAGCGCTAGCCTTGCTACTAATTACAATTAGTGTTGCAGGGTGTATATCTCAATCCCAGGAAGCGGAATCAATAATGGTTTACAGTGGTGCGGGGATGAGGAAACCCATGGACGAAATCGGTGTGGCTTTTCAGCAGAAATACGGGACACAGGTTACTTATAACTACGCGGGCTCGAATGCCCTCTTAAGCCAGATGGAACTTACCAAACAGGGTGACGCTTATATGCCTGGTGCCACTATGTACATTGAAGTTGCCACAGAAAAGGGACTCGTGGACTACCAGCAGCTTATCTGCTATCACATACCGATAATAACTGTACCCAAGGGTAACCCAGCCAATATTACCTGTTTGGAGGATTTGGCCAAGCCTGAGGTAAAACTGGTTTGGGGAGACCCCGCAGTAGCTGCAATAGGTAAGACCGGTGTAAAAATACTTAAAGACAATGGAATTTACGACGCAGCGTGGGAAAACATCATCGCTACGCTGCCGACTATGAACGAAGTCATGTTGCAGATAGCTTTGGGACAGGCCGACGCATCAATAAACTGGTGGGACACAGTTAAAGCAGTTGAAGATATTGATCTTATAGAAATACCTAAAGAACAGAATGATATCAAGATAATACCAATAGGTGTTACGACGTTCTCTGAATATCCAGAGACTGCCAAGAAATTTGTTGATTTCTGTGCCTCGGATGAGGGTAAAGCCATCTTTGAGAAACATGGCTTCGTAATTTACCCCGATCCGAAGTATGAGAGTCAATAGCTATCATGCCTTGTAGATATCCGCAAATAGAGGAGGTTATTGGAGGTGAGATTAGCCAGTGATCCAATCAGTAATGTATAAGCCTATTGGAGTAATACACACACAGTTTAAGCAACAGGTAAATACCCCTATTCAAGGTGTCTTTGCCCCTGAAAGTAAGGGGGAAGTCGAAGTTTTCCCTCAATATGCTGATGGGCTTGACGATATTACTGGCTTTTCTCACCTCATTCTTATCTACCACTTCCACTTAGTTAAGGGCTATACTCTGAAGACTAGACCCTTTTTGGGCAATGGAAGCAAAGGTATTTTTGCAATACGGTATTTCAAACGGCCAAACAATATTGGCCTCTCTGTTGTACGTCTGTATGCGGCCAGGAGAAATATACTGGAAATCGGCGAGGTTGATATTGTTGATGAAACACCTTTGCTGGATATTAAGCCCTATGTGCCAGAATTTGATCACAGGCTTAATGTGAGGACTGGCTGGTATGACCAAGCCAGTAACAGAAGCCAATACGCAAAAAATAAAGGGGTACCACAGTGTCTTGAAGATTTTAAATAGACTGCGAGAATCAAACTTTAGAATAATAACGATATTATTCGGCCTAGTTCTAGCCGTTTTCATTGTGGCTCTGCTAATAGGTGTGGTTACTCACACTACTCCCAATGCTCTGATAACCAGTCTTGTCTCCGGAGAGATAATGTTTGCCATCAGGCTAAGCCTTATAACATCTGTCATATCTACTCTTATATGTATTATAGTATCAGTGCCGGCAGCGTATGCTCTAGCAAGATATAATTTTACAGGTAAGAATATACTAAACACGATATTGGATATGCCGCTGGCGTTACCACCTCTGGTTGCCGGTGTCGGTCTGTTAATATTGTTCGGCACGACATCATTCGGGCAAGGCCTTGCTGAAGCTGGTATTAAATTCGTCTTCACCCCACAGGGTATTATCCTCGCTCAATTCTTCGTAAATATGCCTTTTATGTTTCGTGTACTAAGATCAACGTTCCAGGGTATAAATCCAAGATATGAATATGTAGCGCAAACCCTTGGTTCCACCGAGGCTGGGGCATTCTGGAGAGTGACGTTGCCAATGTCAAGGAATGGCTTAATGGCCGGCTGGATAATAACCTGGTGCCGAGGAATAGGTGAGTTTGGTGCTGCTCTCATGGTAGCCGGAGCCACAAGGCTGCAAACAGAGACATTGCCTATTTCACTCTATCTTAATATGTCCTGTGGTGAGTTACCGCTAGCTATTGCCGCGGCTACAATTTTGATCGTGATATCACTTGTATCACTCTTCATATTTGAAAAATTCAGCGGTTTTACTCATGTTTTTTAGGAAGAAATAGCGAAATGATAAGAGTTGAGAACATATCAAAGAATTTAGGGGAGTTCTTCTTAAAGGATGTTTCTATTGATATTGATGATGGCGAATATCTCATGATATTGGGACCTACCGGTGCCGGTAAGACCATTCTTTTGGAGACGATAGCCGGTATATATCGCCCAGACAAAGGCAAAGTCTATTTGAATGATTCCGACATTACCAGATTGCCGCCCAGAAAACGAAACATTGGTGTGATTTATCAAGACTACATGCTGTTTCCGCATTTAACTGTAGAGAAGAATATCAAGTACGGACTGAGGTCGAGGAAAATCTCCAAAAAGGAAGAGGCACACAAGGTAGAAGAACTGTCTAACCTGCTGGGAGTAGCTCATTTACGTCACCGTTACCCGGGAACTTTAAGTGGAGGTGAGCAGCAAAGAATAGCCATAGCTCGTGCGTTAATTATGGAGCCAGAAGTACTTTTACTTGATGAACCGCTGAGTGCTCTAGATACTGAAACAAGGAATAAGCTTCGAGAAGAACTACGTAGAATACATTCTTTTACTAATACTACAATGATACACGTAACTCATAGCTTTGACGAAGCCTTCTTATTGGGCAGCCAGATGGCTATAATGAATCAAGGAGAGATTGTTCAGGTTGGTGAGCCAAGTGATGTATTTAGGAAACCAAATTGTAAGTTTGCGGCAGAATTCTTGGGCGTAAGTAATGTCTTTCGTGGAGAATCGGTGGTCGACAATGGAATAGCTTATATTGATATTAGTGAGTTGAGAATCACATCTGTAACCACCAGGAGTGGACAAGTGTATGCATCTATCAGAAGATATTCTTGTATCACTCAGGCCTATTGAATCAAGTGCTAGAAATTCCTTTCAGGGAGAAATACAAGACATTTCTAATACAGGAACAATTATAAGAATAACTGTAGACGTAGGCGTTTCCTTTGTTGCCGCAATCACCAGACGTTCATTCCTTGATATGGGGTTAAAACAAGGGATGAACATCTTTTTGACTTTCAAAGCTGTAGATGTTCACGTTTTTTAAATGTTCTGAAAGTAGTGACAACTAAGGTTGGATGTCTGGAGTTATATTTCTGCAAATGAAAATACAAAGGATTGTTCACTTCCGGGGGTTTTCACCCTCACATTAATCCTATCCCGTCAAGGGAGAGAAGAGGTTACCGCAGGCTACCTGCCGTCCTATAGTGGCGGGGTTTATCCCCGACTGGGGTTGGTCGTGGGCTTTGGCACTATAAATTTCTATGTTCATGTCCCAAACTGGCGTGCTAAATTATTTAGCATGGGGAAATTCGCGTAGTGAACGTTTTGAAACAAACACCCGTTGGAGCTAATATTAGGTAAATGAGCAAGACAGATAGATCTGCTACCAGGAAACGAGCTCAAAGAAGAAGTAAAGGCTCGCAAATAGAGCTAAACGACCAGTTCAAACGGGCCCTGGATATAATGGAGTATACTAGTAAGAGTGTTTTCATCACAGGGCGGGCAGGCACAGGTAAATCGACGTTGCTGAACTACTTCCGTAATGCTACAGGGAAAAGCATTGTAGTACTGGCTCCCACAGGAGTTGCTGCTCTCAATGTAAAAGGTCAGACTATCCACTCATTCTTTGATTTCAACCCCAGTATCACTACCGCGCGAGTCAAGAAAATTCGCTACAGTGATGAGGCTGATAATATCTACAAGAAACTTGATGCGATTGTCATCGATGAAATCTCAATGGTGAGAGCTGATTTACTTGATTGTGTGGATAAGTTCCTGCGATTGAATGGACCTGAAGGGAAACGTCCTTTCGGCGGCATTCAAATGGCCTTTTTCGGTGACCTCTTTCAATTGCCGCCTGTCGTTACCGGAACTGAGAAGACGGTTATCGAGGAGCTTTATGAGACTCCTTATTTTTATAGTGCAAGCGTGTTTGACTCTGTGGAAATGGAGTTCGTAGAGTTGGAAAAGGTTTATCGCCAGCATGAAGGGAAATTTCTGGACCTGCTCAATTCTATTCGTAATAGTACGGTTACCGAAGGCGACCTGGAACTTCTTAGCCAGAGATATATGCCTCAATTCGAGCCGCTTCCCAGTGATTTCTACATTTACATGACGACCACCAACAAACTGGCAGGGCAGATTAACAGCCAGCGGCTTGCAGGGCTGAAAGGGAGAGCTTATACCTTCACTGCGAGGATTGAAGGAGAATTCGAGGATAAGTACCTGCCTACGGCAACTGACCTTCAGGTCAAGGTAGGGGCACAAATTATGATGGTCAATAACGATAGCGATGGTCGCTGGGTTAATGGCAGCATTGGGAAAATCACCGGCATGACTGTTGATAACGATGGAGAATCGGTACTTATTGCGGAATTGTCTGATGGCACAGAGGTAGAGATTAATCCCTACACATGGGAGATATTCAGGTTCTATGCCGAAGGAGGGCAATTACAGTCGGAGTCTATCGGCAGATTCAGACAGTATCCGCTAATGCTGGCCTGGGCGGTAACCATCCATAAGAGCCAGGGGAAAACCTTTGATAAGGTGATCATTGATATCGGGAGAGGGACGTTTTCTTACGGGCAGGCTTACGTGGCGCTAAGTCGGTGTACCACACTGGAAGGTATTGTGCTGAAAAAGCCCATCCTGAAGAAGCACATCTGGACGGATTATCGCGTAGTGAATTTCCTGACAAAGTACCAGTACACGAAGGCGGAACAGTTCTGTTCGGTGGATGAGAAGGTTGAAATAGTCAAAAGGGCGATTGAGAATAACACGGAGTTGCGGATGCTATATCTCAAGCCTAACGATGAGAAGACGAACAGGATTGTTATGCCAAAAACTGTTGGAGAAATGGAATACTCGAACAAAAAATTTCTCGGCATGCAGGCATTCTGCTTGAAACGGAAAGAGGACAGGGTATTCCGAATCGACAGGATATTGGAGATAGAGAAAGCGTAGCTGTAACGTCATTGATGATTATATAGGTGTATTGCTACATTTGTATAAGTGAGAACAATTCAGGCAGGGAAAGATGCATATTGCATCACAAAAGGTGTATGTGGGCAAACTCATATAGTGGTATATTTAAAGCAGACGAAGGTGGTTAAAAATGAAAACGCTAATTGTTTACGAATCGCCGCATCATGGGAATACTGAAAAAGTTGCCAAAGCAATTACAGATGTTCTTGGAGCAAGGCTGGTGAAGCCAAAGGAACTGGATGTAAGCACTGTGGCAGAATATGACCTGCTTGGCTTTGGTTCGGGCATTTACATGGGGAAACATCATAAAGATCTATTTGGCATTGTCGGTAGACTACCTCGTCCCGAAAACAAAAAAGCATTTATTTTTTCCACAAGTGGTTCAGGAGAAAAGAATATTACCAGCAATCACAAAGCGATGAGGAAAAAACTGATGGGGAAAGGCTTTACAATTGTTGGAGAATTCTCGTGCAGTGGATTTACTGATTTTGGACCATTAAAATTATTTCGTGGAGCAAATAAAGGCAGGCCCAATGAGGACGATTTAAGCAAGGTGAGAGATTTCGCAAAGCGATTGAAGGGTGATTAGAAAGCCTTGCCTTCGATTCTGCATGATGCATCAGAATGGAAAACCAGATGATTTTTATTCATAAATGCACATTGCCTTGCTTAGCTTGAAATCTGTCTCGAAAGAACTGAAAAGATCCAGGTATTGCTCCAGGTAGCGCGTCATTAGAAATTGATGCCTCACAGTTTCCCTGGCATTTTGCCCCATCTCTTCTCTTAATTGCCTGTCTTTGACCAGTTGAATAATTCTCTCTGCCGCCTCTTCTATGGAGCAGACCAGGAACCCATTGTCTCCATCCTTAATCTGGTGGCGGATGCCGCCCACATTTCCTCCTATTACCGGAGTTCCCTTCCACATAGCCTCGGCAACTGTTAACCCAAATCCTTCGCGAATCGATTTTTGAAGGACAACAGTTGCTTTACGTTGAAGTGCGTTTACCAGCGCCCCGTCCTGGTGACTGAGAATGATGATGCGTTCTTCACGTGAGCTCAGCAGGGAACGGTACACTATATCGCCTTCCGGGTCGTCGGTGGCTACGTTGCCCAGCAGCACCAGTGTGCAATTCACTTCCTTTCTTGCCAATTTGAAAGCCTGGATGACGCCTTCAGGGTCTTTCCATCGGTCGAAGCGGGAGATTTGCACTACCAGTGGAAGGTCGGTGGGAATATCATAGTGATTCAGGCGTTCATTTACTTCAGACTGACTCAGCTCTCGGTTAACGATGGAGAAAGGGTCGATAGCCGGCATAAAAAACACCTGTGGTGTGTTAAGTTTCTGTTCATAGTCTTTGCTGCTGAGGATAACCGCATCATACTTTTCTATGATTGGTGACAGGTAGTTCCACAGTTTCTGGTTTCGACAGGACAGGTCGATGTGACAGCGCCAAATCCAGAAACACTTCTTTCTATAGTGGTTGATTAGTGGAAGTGGTTGTGGGTCATGAACAATGATCACGTCGTGGTCCAGATGGTTTCGGATGGCGTTTTCGTAAATAACTTGCTCGTAGAGCTTGATTTTCCTATCGCTAAGGTTGATTTCCTTACCCTGCAGGGCGTTATGAAACTTTTTGGTTACGCTGAAGAAATCGGGTGGCCCATGAACCACTCTCCAGCCAGTCTTTATGCCCAGGTTGTTCACCAGAAGCGTCAATGATGACAGCAGTTGTGAGACACCACCGCCATAATATGTCGAGTTTACGTTAGCCACATGAAGGTCCTGGAGTGGCCTCGCCTTCTCTTTAATGCGCTCGACCGTTTCCGCTCCTACGAACTGCTTGTAGTCTTCGATCTGGACGGTTCTCCTATTTTCCATGGTTATTGCCTCCTGTTACCGATAACGACTCTGTTATTACCGGCTACCTGTTGTTAAAGGTAGTTATTCGATTTTTAGTTCCCTCATAAACTTGGCTGTCTCTTCGGGTAAGGCGGTATTAATGTTGATGCCGGACCCAATTTCGAACCCTGCTACTTCAGTCAACCGTGGAATAATTCTCATGTGCCACAAATAGTAGTTCTTATTTTCATCGCCTACAGGAGCAGTGTCGATAACATAGTTGAAATCAGGATCATTAAGCCTCCGATACAGCTTGAGCAGAACTACCCGCAGGACATGTGCCAGGTCCTTCAGTTCTTCCGCCGAAGTGTTGCCAAAGCATGCTCGGTGTATCGTGGGTGCAATCCAGGTTTCGAATGGCTGATGAGAGGCAAAGGGGTGGAAGGCCACGAATTTTTCCGTTTCCATCACTATCCGTTTACCTGCATTGAGTTCGTGATTTACGATGTCAGAGTAGAGGCATCGCCCGGTACTATCATAGTGGTTGGTCGCTACTTCATATTGTAACCTTATGTATTTAGGCACTACAGGGGTAGCGACCAGTTGTGAATGGGGATGCTCCAGTGATGTGCCTGCCGACAAACCGTAATTTTTAAAGATAATAATCAATTTTACAGGGGGCATTTTACTGAGCGCATTGTATCGTTCACGATAGGCACGCAGAACAGCCTCTACTTCACTGTCTTCCCTCAGGGCGATGGGTTTATTATGTACCGTGGTTTCCACGATTACTTCGTGTACTCCTATGCCATCCATACCCAGAAAAAAACTGTCTTCCTCTCTTCTCATAGTGCTACCATCAGGTGTGAGAGCTGGGTAGCGATTATTAAATGCTCTCACTTGCCAACGTTGTGTCTTTTTGTCTGGATATGAGAGCGTCTCAAGAGGAGTCATAGCCTCGTTGCCGGGACAGAATGGACATGACGGCAGGTAGGCGAGCGGTTGGGGTTTGGATTGTGCGGATACAAAATCGCGGGGCCTTTTAGTTCTTTCCCTGGCTATAATAACCCACTCTTCGGTTGTAGGGTCCTGCCTTATCTCGGACATATTTTTGCTGCCTTTATTGTAAGTCTTTCAGAATCGGTAATACAAGGAATTATATCAGTACTTTATCCCGCTGGTAAAAGACATTGCCTCGGGGTTCAGGGTTGACTTCATACTCACCCGTTCTACAAATCTCTCCGGTGTCAGTATACTCGTAATTCAGGAGCTCTTTAGTATATCATGGGCACCGCACAACTGGAATTTGACAGATTTAAACCGCCCATGCTAGCATTGCCTGCAAAATTAAATATGGGAAAAAGCTGAGAACGAGGTTAGTACAACTCAGAACAGAGTTCAGAGAGTCGGGTTAGCTGCGAGCCGATACTTATGTAGAGTTGGAATGGGCTCGGGAGCTGCAGGCCGAAAAGTTTAAGACTTAGTAGGTTTTGTCGCAGAGGGTAGCGTTATCACAACCCAAGGTATAGAGACACAAATGGGATAAGTTGGCTCTGCACCTCAAAAAGAGATAGCCGCACTCCTCTCCCTTAATTGAGGAACGGTTAAGTAGGGTGGCACCGTGAAGGCTTAAGCCTCTCGCCCCTTCGGGCGGGAGGCTTTTTGTTTGCCGAGTAGGAAGTTTAATCAATGTATTATCCAACGCTTGAAGGAGTTAAGAAATACAAGGAAGTTGGCAACCTTGTACCGATTTACCGTGAGATTGTTGCCGATTTGGAGACTCCTGTATCTGCCTTCTTGAAGGTTAATCGTGGTGGCAATTCTTTCCTTCTGGAGAGTGTAGAGGGTGGCGAACGGCTAGCACGTTATAGTTACATCGCGACTGACCCATATCGGATACTAATGACTGGTAAGGAGGATAAGGTTGATCCTCTTCACCTCATTACTGAAGAACTAAGTAAATATAGAATAGTGCCAATTAGCGGCCTTCCCAGGTTCTGTGGTGGTGCTGTAGGCTATCTTAGTTATGAAACGGTAACTCGCTTCGAAGAACTACCATCCCCAGAGTGCGATCCGTTAAGCTTACCCGAATCGCTTTTTATGTTAGTGGATACCATGCTCGTCTTTGACCATGTCACTCATAAGATTAAGGCTCTGAGCCATGTTCGTCTCGATGGAAACATAGAAGAAGCATATCGAAAAGCAATGGACAGGATTGACAGTTTGGTAGAAAAGTTGAGCCAGCCGCTTCCACCAAGCCAGCACACGAAAGGAAATACCTATCCTATGAGCAGCTACGAGCTTTCGTCGAACTTTTCTAAGGAGAAGTTCAAAGCCAGTGTGCTTAAGATAAAGCAGTGCATCACTGCTGGCGAAGCTATCCAGGTAGTCTTATCCCAGCGCCTGACCCAGCGCACTGATATAGCTCCCTTTGAAATCTATAGAGCATTGCGCACTATCAATCCGTCGCCATATATGTTCTTTCTCGATTTTAACGATTTCCATATTATCGGGGCTTCGCCGGAGATTCTGGTGAGGGTAGAGGATGGTGCGGTTATGACTCGCCCTCTGGCTGGAACCAGGCCGCGCGGGAAAAGCCCGGCTGAAGATGCCGTGCTGGAGCATGAGCTCCGCAGTGACGAAAAAGAGCGTGCTGAGCATATAATGCTGGTAGACCTGGGACGTAATGACATTGGTCGCATAAGCGAGCCGGGCACGGTTGAGGTCAGCAATCTGATGGACGTTGAACGTTACTCCCATGTTATGCACCTCGTTAGTCATGTCCAAGGTAAGTTGAAACAAGGCCTTACCGCTTTTGATGCTCTCCGCGCCTGTTTCCCTGCAGGCACGGTGTCGGGCGCACCTAAAATCAAGGCAATGGAAACAATCGCTGAGCTTGAGCACGAGAAAAGAGGCCCCTATGCTGGGGCTGTCGGCTACTTCTCCTACTCTGGTAACATGGACATGGCCATAGCTATAAGAACCATAGTGATGGTGAAGGGTATTGCCTATATGCAGGCAGGTGCAGGCATTGTCTATGATAGTGTGCCTGAGCACGAATATGAAGAATCGATGAACAAGGCAGGAGCGCTTTTGAAAGCGATAAGCCAGGCTGAGAATCGAGCGCCGGAGAAGTTGAATCATGCTGTTGCTAATAGATAATTACGATAGTTTCACCTATAACCTGTTCCAGTATCTGAGTGAACTGGATGAAGATGTATTGGTGGTGCGCAATGACAAGGTTACTCTGCAGGATATCGAACGGATGAAGCCACAGCGGATAATTATCTCACCGGGGCCATCCACACCTCTACATGCTGGCATCTCCAATGATGTCGTCAGGCATTTTGGCTCCAGGTTGCCGATACTCGGCGTTTGCTTAGGGCACCAGTGCATTGCCTATAGCTATGGGGGTATTATCTCACGAGCTCCGGTGATAATGCACGGTAAGTTATCCATGATATATCATAACAATATGGGCGTATTCGCCGGGCTACCCAGCCCCTTCTCTGCCATTCGCTATCATTCCTTGGCGGTATGCCATGATGGGCTCCCTGATTGTCTGGAAGTAACAGCGTGGACGGATGACGGCACCATTATGGGACTGCGGCATCAACGGCACCCGGTAGAGGGTGTCCAGTTTCATCCTGAATCGTTTATGACGCAGCATGGCAAGGATATTTTAAGAGACTTTCTAACATCGAGGCGGGGCAGCTATGATTAAAGAAGCTATCGGGATATTAGTATCAGGCCGATCGTTAACGGTGGAAGAAGCTGCATCGGCCATGGAAGAGATAATGGAAGGTAAGGTTACCCCAGCTCAACTTGCTGCCTTTATTACTGCCCTGAGAATTAAAGGTGAAACAGCAGATGAAATCACCGGGCTAGCCAGAGTAATGCGGGCTAAGGCAATTCCGGTGCCAATAGCCGAACCTGTGATTGATGTTGTCGGTACCGGAGGCGATTACTTGAACACCTTTAATATATCCACGGCAGCAGCTTTTGTTGCCGCTGGTGCTGGACTCAAAGTGGCTAAACATGGCAACCGAGCAATATCTAGTCATTGCGGCAGCGCCGATGTTCTCGAGAGACTAGGAATTAAAATTGCCCTTGGGGCTGACGCAGTGGCTGAGTGCTTAGAGACCGTGGGCATTGGCTTCATGTTTGCCCCCATTTTTCACCCGGCAATGAAGTATGCTGCTGCTCCCCGGCATGAGATTGGAATTCGCACCGTGTTTAACATCCTGGGGCCTCTCACTAATCCCGCCAAGGCTGAATATCAGGTGCTTGGCGTGCCTAATGAGGAACTGGGAGAAAAGATTGCCTCTGCTCTCCATCGTCTGGGCACAAAGCATTCTCTGGTGGTGTATGGCATAGACGGCATGGATGAAATCTCTATCAGCGGAAGGTCATTAATTTGGGATGTTACTGAATATGGGGTATCGAAGCCCTGCGAGATTTGCCCTGAGGATTTTGGCTTTAAGAGGGGAAATATGACAGAGGTTAAGGGAGGGACTCCTGAGGAGAATGCTGAGACGTTGCGGCGCATCTTGAATGGTGAAGGAGCAGCGAAGCGAGATATAGTAGTCATGAATGCCGCTGCAGCTTTGGTAGCTGGCAATCGAGCCTCAGATTTCAGGGAGGGCACTCACATTGCCGAGAAAGTGATTGATAGCGGTCAGGCTTGGGCCAAACTCGACGAGCTAATCAATTTTAGCCAGAACATTGCGTAAGGTGGAAAAATGCTAGATGAAATCATCGCTAAGAAAAGGGAGGATGTTGAGCGAAGGAAGAAGATACTACCCCTAGCTCACTTAGAGAAGCGTATCGCTCAGCAGAAACCGCCACTTGATTTTGCCATTGCACTCAAAGGCAAAGAGATACGACTAATCGCCGAGGTGAAGCAGGCATCTCCATCACGAGGGACTCTGTGCACGCATTTCAATCCCACGAAACTGGCAATAACCTACGCCCAAGGGGGTGCTAATGCCATATCGGTGCTAACCGAGGTAAACTATTTCAAGGGCAGCATTGACTATCTAGCAGCAATTAGAGGGGTAGTTAAACTTCCCCTGCTAAGGAAAGACTTTATATTTGACCCATATCAAGTCTATGAATCCCGTGCCTATGGCGCTGACGGCTTACTATTGATAGTGGCTACCTTAAACCAAGAGCGGCTCAAAGAGCTCCTCTCATTGAGCCGCAGCCTTGGCTTAGAATGCCTGGTTGAGGCTCACAATGAAGCCGAGGTAGAAAGAGCTCTTCTCAGCGGGGCAGAAATCATTGGTATCAATAATCGAGACCTTACTACCTTCGCTGTTGATATTAATACCATCGGCCAGTTGCGTCCCCTTATTCCCAGAGAGAGAACCGTAGTGGCTGAAAGCGGCATTAGGAATCGGGATGATGTCGAAAAACTGATGGATTGGGAAGTTGACGCTGTTCTTGTCGGCGAAGCTCTGGTTACCGCCAATGATATTTCGACTAAAATAAAGGAACTGCTGTTATGACCCAGGTAAAGATTTGTGGAATTAAGGAGGAGGGCCATGCTCTGGCTGCAGTTGAAGCAGGTGCCGACTTTATCGGCTTTGTCTTTGCTCCAAGTAAACGTCAAGTGAGCTCCGCCAGGGCACATGAAGTAATTAACGCGGTAAAGAGAAGGAGTAATGCCATGAAGACGGTTGGCGTCTTTGTTGACACTCCAGCTTCGGAGGCAAATAGAATCGCCGATTTCTGTGGCTTAGACTGGATCCAGCTTAGTGGCGATGAATCCTGGGAGTATTGCAGGGAGATTGAGCGCCCGATTATTAAGGTCGTTCACGTACCAGACGGTAAAACCGCCATGCAAATTATTGCTGAGATAAAGAAAGGGAGTCAACTTTCTCTAAGGCAGAAGCTAATCTGCCTTCTGGATTCGCAGGTCGGTACTGCTTATGGCGGAACTGGCCAAGCTTTCAATTGGCAATTGGCAAAGGAAGCCTCGGTATCCCTCCCCATAATAATTGCTGGAGGTCTAACCCCCCGAAATGTCGGTAAACTGGTCAGAAACATTCGCCCCTGGGGGGTTGATGTCTCCAGTGGCATAGAAACCAATGGACGGAAAGACGTGGCAAAAATCAGGGAATTCATTCAAACAGTGAGGGAAGCACAGTAAACAAATTTACAGACCATCTGAAAGGAGAGATAATCATATGCTTGTTATTATGGAAAATAGTGCTACAGAAGTGCATGTGAAAGCTGTTATCCATGAGATTGAAACCATGGGTTACCGAGGTATTTCTATCGTGGGCATCCAGCGTACCGCTGTCTGTATAGTAGGGAATCAGGGCAGCGTTGAAGATTCACGCCTGCTTGCTTTGGAAGGTGTGAAGGAGACTATCCATGTAACGAAACCTTTTAAACTCGTAAGCCGAGAAACGCATCCCCTGTCTACAATTATATCTGTTGACGACATCATGGTGGGTGATAAGCACCCAGTAGTTATGGCTGGGCCTTGCGCCATAGAAAGTGAACAACAAGCGCTTGCCATAGCTCGCCTTGTGCAACGATATGGGGCACAAGTGTTTCGCGGCGGTGCTTTTAAACCCAGGACCTCACCCTATAGTTTTCAAGGGCTGGGCGAGAAAGGATTAAAGATTCTCAAGAAAGTTCGTGAGGAGACGGGTTTAGCAATTATAACCGAGGCCACTGACTGCAGCAATATCGAGCTTGTCGAACAGTACGCCGATATTATTCAAATTGGAACCAGAAATATGCAAAACTATTCCCTGCTTCGTCGAGCGGGGAAAGCCACAAAGCCGGTCCTGTTGAAGCGTGGCATTGCAGCTACGATTGAAGAGCTACTGATGTCGGCTGAATACATTATGGCTGAAGGAAATACTCGCATTATTCTGTGTGAACGGGGAATACGAACCTTCTCTGATAATACCAGAAATACACTGGATTTAAGTGCAATACTTTCAATTAAAGAGACCAGTCACTTGCCAGTTCTAGTTGACCCCAGTCATGCTGCCGGACGAAGAGACTATGTTATTCCTCTGTCTCGTGCAGCTATAGCCGTGGGTGCTGATGGTATCCTGGTTGAAGTGCACAACGATCCCCTGCACGCCCTATCTGATGGTATGCAGTCGCTGTATCCGGAACAGTTTGCAACATTCATGAAGGAGATACGAAGCCTGACATGGTAATTGGAAGGAAAGTTACTCAGCAGATGGTTTTAACTGTATGAAAGTGAGGTGAAGGTGTTACCTGATAATAGAGGATACTTTGGTGATTATGGAGGGCGCTTTGTCCCGGAGACTCTGGGGCCAGTCCTTGATGAATTGACAGCAGCCTATAATGAGGCGAAGGCTGATGCTGCCTTCTGGGCTGAATTTAATTCCTTATCTCATGACTACTCGGGCAGGCCAACACCGCTCTACTTCGCTCAACGACTCACCGACCATTGTAGTGGCGCTCAGATCTTCCTCAAGAGGGAGGACCTGGCTCATACTGGTGCTCACAAGATTAACAATGCTTTAGGACAGGGCCTGCTGGCTAAGAAGATGGGGAAGCGAAGGGTTATTGCTGAAACTGGTGCCGGGCAGCATGGGGTTGCCGCTGCTACCATATGTGCCAAACTGGGGCTGGGCTGCATTGTCTATATGGGTGAGGAGGATATACAACGCCAATCACTTAATGTCTTCCGTATGAAGCTGCTAGGAGCAGAGGTGCGTCCTGTCTCCTCCGGCAGTAAAACTTTAAAGGATGCCATTAACGAGGCGATAAGAGATTGGGTGACTAATGCGCGTGATACTTATTACCTTTTGGGCTCGGTGGTAGGTCCACACCCCTATCCTGTGATGGTTCGTGATTTTCAGTCAATAATAGGCAGAGAAACTAAAGAACAAATTTTGGACAGACGTCATCGTTTGCCTGATTACATAGTCGCCTGTGTCGGTGGAGGCAGTAATGCTATTGGTATCTTCCACCCCTTTGTGAATGACAAAAATGTTAAGTTTATTGGTGTAGAAGCGGCAGGGAGAGGCATCAAGACGGGTAAACATGCTGCCTCCTTAGTTGCAGGGAAGGTAGGAGTACTTCACGGGGTAAAATCGTACGTCCTTCAAGATGATGCTGGACAAATCATGGAGACACACAGTATCTCTGCCGGGCTGGATTACCCAGGTGTTGGCCCTGAGCACAGCTATTACAAAGCCACCGGTCGTGCTAGTTATGTTGCCGTGGAGGATAAAGATGCGCTGGGAGCTTTCCAACTTCTGTGCCAGGTTGAAGGCATTATCCCAGCTCTTGAACCAGCCCACGCCATATTCTATGCTGCCAAAATGGCAAACACTTTGGGCAGGGAGCAAATTATTATAGTTAACCTTTCTGGTCGTGGTGATAAGGATATGGATATCGTAGTTACGGCACTGGGGGTGAAGTCTTGAGCCGAATTACTTCTGTCTTTGATCAAGGCCACAAAGTTCTTATACCCTATATTACTGTAGGTTACCCCAGCACTGAAGCTACCCTGAAGGTGGCTTCGCTTCTTGCCTCAAACGGTTCGGACATAATAGAGCTAGGTATTCCCTTTTCTGACCCTGTTGCCGATGGCGTTACTATACAGAGAGCTAGCTTTCATGCCTTGCAAAGTGATGTTACCCCAAAAGTTTGCCTCAAGATAGCTAAGGAACTAAGCCAAAAAACTGAAATACCGTTGATATTTATGACCTATTTCAATCCAATCTTTAGCTATGGACTTGAGGAATTCTGTGCTGCCTGTACTAGTTCAGGGATCAGTGGCTTAATCATCCCTGATTTACCCCCGGATGAAGGCTCAGAGATGGAAGCTATCACCCAGAGCTATGGCCTTGACTTGGTTTACCTCCTGGCTCCAACCAGTACCGAAGAGCGCATCAAACTGGTAGCTCAAAGATCCCATGGGTTCATCTACCTGGTCTCGATAACCGGAATTACCGGGATTAGAAACAAAATATCTGCGGATTTGCAACCGTTTGTTACCAGAGTAAAGAAGATAGCTACCCAGCCGCTCTGTGTTGGATTTGGAATATCTAATCTGGAACAGGCAAGGCAAGTAGCACGGGTAGCTGATGGGGTGATCGTAGGCAGCCGTCTGATTCAGCTTATGGAGGTCGACAATGGCTTCAGATCACTTAACCACTTTATGAAACAGCTGAGGCTCGCTCTCGATGAGCCGTTCGACGGGGACTGAATATTTATGATGTCGGACAATGCTTGGCCTGGAATATTGACAATGCCTCGAATGAGAGATAAACTCGGGTTCTAACATTTAAAGGATGTATGGCGGTAAATGGATATTGCTGTGAAAAGGAGAAAATTACCATGAAACAGGGCGCTAGATATATACGTTGGTTTGAGGAGATCAAAATTGAAGATGTTCCCCTTGTTGGAGGAAAGAACGCCTCACTGGGAGAGATGTACCGTGAACTTAGCAGCCAGGAAGTTAAGATTCCCAATGGCTTTGCTGTAACTGCTGAGGCATACTGGCTTGTACTGAAATCAGCAGGCATTCTTGATGCGTTGAAGGATAGTATGGCAGGCTTGGATAAGACCAACGTAGTTGATCTTGCTAAGCGGGGGAAGAAAGCACGTGGTTTAATTTTAGATGCTGGCATTCCCGATGAACTCTGGTCAGAAATAAAGGATGCCTATGACAGGCTCTGTGAGAAGTATGGTCGTGCTACAGACGTTGCCGTACGGAGCTCAGCTACAGCAGAAGACCTGCCCACAGCCTCGTTTGCAGGCCAGCAGGAGACTTACTTGAATGTCAGCGGATACCATATATTGAGAGAAGCTTGTAGCAAGTGCTTTGCATCACTTTTTACCGACCGGGCAATATCTTATCGAATTGACCACAAATTCGATCATTTCAAGGTAGCTCTGTCTATAGGCATTATGAAGATGGTGCGTTCTGACCTGGCCACAAGCGGTGTGATGTTTACTCTTGATACGGAGACAGGCTTTCGTGATGTAGTTTTTATTACAGGCTCTTACGGGTTGGGAGAAAACATTGTCCAGGGAGCGGTAAACCCTGATGAATTCTATGTCTTCAAGCCGACTTTCAGAAAAGGGCACAATGCTCTCATTAGAAAAAACCTTGGGAATAAAAGGATCAAAATGCTTTATGGCAAGGGCAATTCGAAGATGTTGACGCGAAACGTGGCGGTGCCCGAGCTTGACCGCAGGCGGTTTTGCATTACAGATGAAGAGGCTATGATACTGGCGGGCTATGCTATTACAATAGAAGACCATTACTCAAAAAAGGCAGGTAAAGCGCGGCCGATGGATATCGAATGGGCCAAAGATGGAAAAACTGGAGATTTATTTATTGTTCAGGCCAGGCCTGAGACAGTCGAATCGCAGAAAGCCATGGATGTTCTTGAGATATACCACCTGGATGGCAGTGGCACTGTACTGGCGAGAGGCAACAGCGTAGGAGGAAAAATTGCAACCGGCAAGGCACATATAATCTCCGACATAGCCTACCTTTCCTCGTTTAGACCTGGAGAGGTGCTAATAGCTGATAGTACTACGCCTGATTGGGAACCCGTTATGAAAACTGCGGCTGCTATTGTGACCAGCAGGGGTGGAAGGACTTGCCATGCCGCCATCGTCAGCCGTGAGCTTGGTGTTCCAGCCATAGTTGGCTCGGATGATGTCATGAAAACGGTGAATACAGGGCAGGAAATTACGGTAAGTTGTGCAGCGGGCGACGAAGGTAGAGTGTATGACGGAATCCTGCCATTTCATGTGGAGACGGTTAGCCTCAAGGGCATGCAGCGGCCGAAAACAAAGATTATGATGAATATTGGAAACCCTGAAGTTGCTTTTTCTGCGTCCATGATTCCCAATGATGGTGTAGGGCTCGCTCGCATGGAGTTTATCATCAACAGTTATATCAAGATTCACCCCATGGCTCTCATTCACCCCGAGAGAGTAAAGAATGAACGCGAAAGTGAGGAGATAAACCACCTTACGTTCGGTTATGAACATAAAGAGGATTACTTTGTGGAGAAGCTGGCTTATGGCATAGGGAGTATCGCTGCAGCCTTTTACCCAAAACCTGTTGTTGTGCGCCTGAGTGATTTCAAAACTAACGAATACGCAAGCCTCATAGGAGGACAATATTTTGAACCGGAGGAGAATAACCCCATGATAGGCTTTAGAGGAGCCTCTCGTTACTCTGATGAGCAATACAGGGAAGGTTTTGCCCTTGAATGCCGAGCCATAGAAAGGGTTCGGGAAGTGATGGGGTTGACCAACCTTATCGTAATGGTTCCTTTTTGCCGCAGGGTGGGTGAGGCTGAAGAAGTCCTGGCTGAGATGGCGAAAAATGGCCTGAAACGAGGAGAAAATGGACTTGAAGTATATGTAATGTGTGAAATTCCTAATAATGTCATCCTGGTGGATGAATTCAGCAAGTTATTTGATGGATTTTCAATCGGGTCCAATGACTTGACCCAACTGACACTGGGAGTTGACCGTGACTCGGAAATCGTGGCTCATGATTTTGACGAGCGAGACCCCGGGGTTATGAAAATGATTTCCATGGCTATTCAAGGAACCAGGAGAAACCACCGTCATAGTGGGCTATGTGGACAGGCGCCGAGCGATTACCCCGAATATGCAGAGTTTCTGGTGAGAGAAGGGATAGATTCAATGTCTCTCAATCCTGACTCAGTAATGGAAGCTACACTCAAGGCAGTGGAAATAGAGAATAAACTTAATATTTCCTGAAGTTTGAAGATGTCCTCCATTACATGATGGCCAACAACAAGTTGCTGGGGCAGATTAATACGCAGCGCCTGATTCATTCCGACCAGTCCTTGGTTACTGTGGGGAGGCTCATCCTTGAGACGTGCCTGATGGCTGGTATCTGGGAAACGAGGAGAATAACCAGTGCGGATAGGCAGGCAATGACATAAGACCTGGGATAGATGACGGCGGTCATGGTCATCATCTCAGACGATACCTGGGACATAAAGTAATTTGCGATGTAGAAGCCGCTTGGTAGGCCGATAGCAATTCCCAGGATGCCGATCAACATGTTCTCCAGAGTCAGGATAAACCCGAGCCGGCGGCGGCCCATACCCACGGCGCGCATGATAGCAATCTCTCGTCTTCGCTCCAGCACATTTATAGTGGCTCCGTTAAAAATGATGGCCATGCCCAGAGCAAAACCCATGGCCAGCATCACGCCAATAAATGCCCAGAATAGCCCCATCATCTCCTCAAAAAATTGTCTCATCCCACCGGCAAATTCAATTGAGCTAACGCCGGGAAGATTGTAAATTCTCTTCAGCAGTGTGGCTGATGGTGCACTGTCGAAACGGACGAATACACTGGTAACGGCACCTGGCATCCGTAGCATGTCCTGTACCTCTTTCAGTGGCATAAAAGCTTTGCCTCCCAGTGGTTCATCGATGAATCCGGACAGCCTCTTTTCCGTTTTACCAACGTAGCCCACAATGGGCTCCATGTGAACTGTGTCGCCAACCTCAGCGTCCAATTTGTTATCTAAAGAGAGGGAGAGCAATACTCCGTCCCTGGCAACTGTAGTTTGAGAACCCTCAGGTGTCATGAGAGTGTACATGGATGATCCTTCCATCAAACCCATAATACTGCTGTCTGAGGCGAGCTCCCCGACCTGCAGGCGGTAAGGCAACTCGAGAACAGGCTCAGCCTCCTCTATTCCCTGTAAATGTTCAATGGAGGAAACGGTTGTGGTTGTTCCCATATCCTCAAAAATAATCTTCGCATCGTAATTTTGTACACTTTCGAAATGGAGCCAGAAAACGTCTAAAAGATCTACAAAGGACATGGAAACTAGAATTAAAGCGACAGCCGAAGCAACTCCTGTAGCCATGAAAAAACTTCGCCGTATGCTACGAAAGCTATTCCGCAGTGGCAGCTTCAGGATACTGGGGAGTTGTGATACAAAGGGCAGCACGACTCCCAGCAGGCTGTGGTGCCCGGTAGGGGGCATAGGAGGGCGCATCGCTTCTGCAGGGTGCATTCGTGCTGTTCTCCATGATGGTAATAGCCCTGCGAACAGTGGAATTCCGATGCCCACCATTATTCCCAAACCCACTGCGGGCCAGTGAGGCTCGGTTATTATAAATGGCAGCTTGAGCTGGCTGGCATACATTGCTGTGAGTGCGTTGGCAGTGGCATGACCGAGTAATGCACCGCACACTGAGCCGGCTGCCCCCACGATCAGGGCAAAGCCCATGTAGTGGATGAGAGTCTGCATTTTGCTGTAGCCCAGGGCTCGCATCAGGCCAATCTGTACACGTTGTGACTCTATCAGGCGGCTGAGCAAGGTGTAAACAGCGAGGGCGGCCGTAAAAAGGAAAAACATGGGAAACAGCACGGCCATTTGCCTGTACTGTTCAACTTCCTGTTTCATTAAATAGTTGCTTAACTGGTCTTTTCTCTCAATTACATAAGCCGTGCGGACTCCCTGAATAACATCCATCTTTTGCGTGCTGATAGCGACGGGCTCATCTTTGGATGTTATCCTGTTTATGTGATATCTGCGCAGAACCTGGCCGACCTCGCGGAAAACCTCATCGCTGTCTGTGTTCGGGTCGAGCTTCAAGTTGATTTCATTGATTAACCCCTCCATTGCGAATAACGTCTCGGCTCTTGCCTGTGCCATGAAGATGATGCCGAAAGTGCCTGGTGTGTTAAACAACTCCTGAGCGCTCTTGGAAACCCAGATGTATTCTGGACTGATGACTGTGCCAGCTATTTTGAACCGCGCCTGGGAGTCTTCGCTCTTGATGGTGAGCCAGTCGCCGTGGTGGAGGTTATGGAATTCCGCAAAGCGTTTCTCTATCAATATCTCTCGTTCCGATCCGCGGCTGAGGTAGCTGCCGCTCTCAATCTGGACATCGTTTATCTGGGGATGCTGGCCCGGCGGCAGCGAAATGACTCTTCCCGACACCTGCTCGCCGGTTTCCATCTCCATATCGATGGTCAAGTCCCTGACAATGCGGCCTTGTGCCAGAACACCAGGAATGTCATTTATTTCTCCCGCTGCCGCCTGGCTTACATAATCCACTGATATCCAGTAGTCTGCCATGCGCAGTCGCCCATAGGAACGTTCGAAGGAGATGTCGAGGTTTTGGTAGGCTCCATAGGAGGCAACGAAAGTGGCTATGCCGAGGGTGATAATGAGAGCCACGGCACTGAACTGTGCCCTGGATGCTATAATATCTCGCAGGAGCTTTCGGTGAATCTTTGACAGCATTACCATTTAAGCTGTTCAGGGTCCAGTGGATGGGTATTGTGGGTTATCTCTGTTATCTTCCCGTCGCGCAGGTGTACAACGCGGTGGGCAATATCGCCTACGGCAGAGTTATGGGTGACTACCACTATGACCTTGTGTTCCGTTTCGTTGAGGACCTTCAACAATTTGTAAATACGTTTGCCCGTCTCGAAATCCAGGTTGCCCGTGGGCTCGTCGCATAGCAAGACGGGGGGATTGGTTGCCAGGGCTCTGGCTACAGCGACGCGTTGATTCTCGCCGCCGGAAAGCTCGCTTGGAAAGTGTTTCGTCCGTTCTTCGAGCCCCACTTCCCGCAGTAGCTCTTCGGGCGACCTGTGCTGTGCCACCAGCTCTGCGGCAAATTCCACGTTTTCTCTGGCAGTCAGCGTGGGGATTAAGTTGAAAAACTGGAAGATAAAGCCGATTTGTCTGCGGCGGAACCCGGTGAGCTGATTCTCCGAGAGCTGCGTGATGTCGATGTCGTTGACCGCGATTCTGCCCGAGCTGGGAGAATCCAGGCCTCCAATGAGATTGAGCAAAGTCGTCTTCCCTGACCCGCTGGGACCCAGGAAAACGATGAATTCCCCAGCCATTATGTCGAGGGTGATCCCTCTCAGTGCCGCCACCTGGAGTTTGCCCATGCGGTAGTTCTTGGAAACCTCTTGCAGCCTGATCCTGGGTTCCCTGGCATCTGGCTGTATTTCGTCAGGTTCTGCTGCGTGACGCATAGGCTCTCCTCCTGCTGCTTCGTCTTTTCGATGCTCCGATGATCGCTTGTACCGTAATAATGCTCCACCCTGGGTGTACAGGATCGAGTTTAGTATTGCACAGTTGCTACCTCCTTTCAAGACACATCTGTGCGGTGCCCCCAGCACAATATGCGCTTTTTTTGAATTATGGATATGAACTAAGTTTGCCTGCAACCAACTGCAGAGAATTAGTCGGGAAATAGTTGTAGTTCAGGCTATATTTTGATACTATTAGTTGTATATACAACTAATAGTATCGTTCAGGATTTGAATAACTTATGCATAATCACAGTCTGGCTCTGGCTAACGAACCTGTAAAAACATTGTTATGGAAACTCTCTGTTCCAGCGATGGCAGGCATGTTTGTTATGTCTTTATACAACGTGGTAGATATGATTTTCGTTGGTCGGGGAGTAGGCGCTCTGGCTATTGCCGGCGTTTCTGTCATTTTCCCCCTTCAGATGTTCACCATGGCAATTGGCATGATGATTGGGATGGGGACGTCATCCCTCATTTCCAGGAGCATGGGCGCTGGCGATATGAAGCGAGCAGAACGCGCGCTGGGTAATGCCATTTTTCTGATTCTTATTCTCGGAGGCACGTTAACGATTGTCGGATTAGCAAAAACCACCTTTTTCATTCATCTCTTTGGAGCTACAGACGATGTTTTTCCCTACGCAAAAGAGTATATGGATGTAATTCTTTTCAGCGTGGTGTTGCACGAATTCGCTATGTCATCTAACGGTATTATCAGGGCCGAAGGCAATGCCCATGTTGCAATGATAAGCATGTTCATAGGTGCCCTGTTAAATATTGCACTTGACCCAATTTTTATCTTTGTTCTTGGCATGGGTGTTCGGGGGGCAGCAATTGCAACAGTTATTGCACAGGCTGTGACGACGCTATATCTTCTGCGTTATTTTCTTTCTGGTAAGAGCTCTCTGCGCATCAGGGTGAAGAATTTTCTTCTGGAGTGGGCTGTGGTCAAACAAATTGTGTCCATAGGGTTTGCCTCCTTTGTAAGGACTGCAGCAGTAAGTTTTATCGCTGTTATCATTAACAGGGTGCTGGCTTCCTATGGTGGGGGCATTTCCATAGCGGTATTTGGCGTGATACGTCGTGTTATGATGTTTGCCGCAATGCCGAGCATAGGTATTGCCCAGGGACTCCAGCCGATTCTTGGTTTCAGCTACGGCGCAAAGCGTTACGACAGGGGGATAGAAGTAATACATAAGTCCGCTACTATTGCAACAGTGTTTTCTGTGGTTGCTTTTCTGATTCTATTATTTTTTCCCAGTCCGATTATGCGTATTTTTTCCACAGATACTGTTCTCCTGTCCCAGGGCACCCACGCGATGAAGCTGGCATTTTTAGCATTTTGGCTGGTCGGGTTTCATATCGTCGGCTCAACTATATTTCAGGCAATCGGGAAAGTAATTCCAACATTCATTCTTGCTACATCCAGACAAATTCTCTTCCTCATCCCATTGATATTTATTCTGCCTCGTTTTTTTCAGCTTGATGGGATATGGCTGTCAATACCAATTGCCGATGCCTTATCCTT
>Ga0272442_10002788_pt1 | contig 24979 bp, 27 predicted proteins | sample SSMForm2O_FD_200262 | JGI IMG/M metagenome (GOLD analysis project Ga0272442, IMG submission 200262) | Marine sediment archaeal communities from Little Sippewissett salt marsh, Falmouth, MA, United States - SSM-Form-2O | ecosystem: Environmental > Aquatic > Marine > Wetlands > Sediment ... | reverse complement strand
GACTTAATAAAACGATACCCCATTTACGCCCCCTCCGCGGGGGTTCTGACAAAACGATACCCCATTTTTTGTCTACTCCAATATGGTTGGTATCATATTGGGGCATTAGATTAGATAAAAAGGTTCCCCCACATTTACTGGCTAGTTAAAGTTAATTTCTCACATGATACCCTATATCCATGAGCCGATTTAATGAAATGGGTAAAAAGTTGGAGCAACAGCTCCGGTTAAATACACATCCACTCGCAATCAAGATGCTTGAATCTCCTGATGATATACCCGAAGAAGCCATCAGACCACTCAAAAACTTTGGAAAATGCCTATCTACGTGCCAAGTCTTCGCCCTTAGCAGACGTTTCGGAGAGACAGTAGCACAGCTATTTGAGGATATGTGGTGTCCTGAGCCCGTGATAGGGTTCGGGTTAGCTGAGCCTCCTGAGTATTTCTTTGAGGGAAAGACGCGTTATCCTGTTGGGGTTAAGAGCCTTGAGGCTGGAGCCAACTGGGCACGGGAGTTCCCAAGGTTTGAGGTAGGAAAATATGTCGGTGTGGTCTCGGCGCCTCTAACTACAGCGAGCTTTGAGCCTGATGTGGCGATTATTTACTGCGACTCTGCCCAGCTATTGAGACTACTCCTTGGATTAGCTTACGAGGATGGAAGGGATATCACCACAGTACTCGGCGGTCACTCTGCCTGTGTATACGCAGTAGTCCCCTCCATGCTGAAGGGAAAATGTCAAGCATCAGTCCCATGCAGAGGTGACAGAGGATACGCTGGAACTCAAGACTATGAGATGATTTTCTCTATCCCCCGAGACCAGATCGCAAGAGTAATCGAGGGAATGGATCAACCCGGCACAAGCAATGCTCCTACACGCTTCAGTATGAATCCAGAGTACATGTTATCTGAGGGTTATGCTGAGATTGCCAAACTAATGGGTCAAAAAGACTCTGAGGGACGCGATATCAAGGGTTACGGTGGCAAGGACAGGCGCTTAAACCTCCAATATAGGTGATATTACCTAAAACGTTATTTTATACACCCCATCCCTTTACTCGATAAATATGAGCCAGTTTACACATCTTGAATGCTCAGCATGTGGCGAGAAACACGAGGTAGACAAAATACAGACAGTCTGCAAGAAATGTGGAAAGCCCCTATTCGCGAGATATGATCTTGAGGCAGTAAAAGAATCCCTAACTAAGCGAAAGCTAGTAGGGCGAGAAGCCTCCATGTATAGATACTTCGAGTTATTACCGATAAAAAACAGGAAAAACATCGTAACCTTGGGTGAGGGATGGACCCCCCTAACCCAGACCCCAGTACTAGGAAAAGAGATCGGATTACCAGACCTCTGGATAAAAGAAGAGGGAATAATTCCCACTGGCAGCTTCAAAGCTAGAGGATTGGGAATGGCTATCAGCAAAGCCAAAGAACTTGGAATCACGAGCGTCGCATTACCCAGCGCTGGGAACGCAGCGGGCTCAATGGCAGCTTATGGTGCACGAGCAGGAATGAAAGTCTACGTATTCATGCCCAAGGACGCGCCGAAGGTAAACATGGTAGAATGTCAGATTACAGGAGCCAAGGTGGTTCTCGTTGATGGACTCATCACCGATGCAGGGAAGATCGTAAAAGAAGGCATGGATGAGATGCAGTGGTTCAATATGGGGACCCTAGGTGAGCCATACAGGGTTGAGGGCAAGAAGACCATGGGCTTGGAGGTAGCCGAGCAGATGGACTGGAAGCTACCTGATGTAATAGTGTACCCTACAGGCGGCGGCACAGGTATCATTGGTATGTGGAAGGTCTTTGATGAGCTTGAGGAGATGGGCTGGATAGGAAGCGAGCGCCCAAGAATGGTCTCAGTCCAAGCAGAAGGCTGCGCCCCAATAGTAAAAGCCTATGATGAAGGCAAGAAAGAGTCCGTATTCTTCCAGAACGCCGAGACAAAAGCCTCTGGGCTCAGAGTACCCAAAGCCTTGGGTGACTTCTTAGTGCTAAACGCTGCCCGTGATAGCGGAGGAAAATGTATCGCGGTAAGTGATGAGGAGATAATGGCTGGTGTCTCTGATATCGGTAAGCATGAGGGTGTTTTCGCCTGTCCAGAAGGTGCTGCAACTTATGCAGCACTCAAGAAGATGCTTGCAGAAGGCTCAGTCGATCGGGATGAGCGAGTAGTGCTCTTCAACACAGGAAGCGGTCTCAAATACACTGCCTTATTCAACGTAGACGCCCCAATTGTAGACCCTAAGAAGCCATTTGACTATAATAGCCTCAAATAATCCACCTTTTATTCACAACATTTTTCCCCCCAACCAACTATCCCTATCAGATTCCATGAGGGAAGCCAAGGCATTCGCACCAGGACACCTTACAGGACTATTCCAGATATGCACAGAGGGAAATGACCCACTCAGATGGGGAGCAAGAGGATCAGGCGTAAGCATAACCCGCGGCGTCTTTACCCAAGTAATAGTTGAGTCCTCAGATAGACCCATGCACGACATATACATCAACGATGAACAAATGATAGACGCCCATGTAAGCGAAAACGTACTATCAAAATATCAAGCCCTCCTGCCTGAATCCATGAATATCATAATACATCACACCATCAATACACCCCTCACCGCTGGATTCGGGAGCAGCGGAGGAGGCGCCCTAAGCCTGAGCCTAGCCTTAAACAAGGTATTCGAGACCGGGTTGACCCGGATAGATGCAGCGCAATTAGCCCATGTGGCTGAGATCGAGTGCAAGACAGGTCTCGGCAGCGTTTTCGCAGCGGACAATGGGGGCTTTGGGGTGCTATATGAGCCGGGTGCCCCAGGTATCGGCAAGGGGATGCTCATGGAGGATACCAGCGACCTCGCTGTGGTCTATGTCTATTATGGACCCATTCACACCAAGGAAGCCTTGTCCAACCCTAATTTAATCAAGAAGATCAACCAGCTGGGCAGAACCTACGTAGATGGACTCCATAGAGACCTTACCCCTGAGAGATTCATGCATTACAGCAGAAAATTCACTGAACACATTGGACTAGCCACCAGACGCATCAGAAGCCTCCTTAAAAAAATGGACAAACACGATATCACATTCACCATGGCCAACTTTGGGGAAGTCGCGTTCACTGTTCAACATAAAGAGAAGGCAAACGAAGCTGCTATGATACTTCGAGAACTTGGTGAAGAACCAGTTTTATGCTCAGTAGATATGCATGGAGCTATCTTGCTTTAACTTGTCTGAATTAAACACAATTAACTAGGAGTAAATTTAGAGCTTAGCTGAGAGTAAAAGCTCAGTAATATAGTGAGACATACTGACTGGTCTCGGGACCTTTCTGCTCATCTCTAGGAAGTGATCAAAACTATTTGCACCAAAGACCCACACATAGTTCCATTTGGCGTTCATGCTCCCATAGAGGCCTTCATATTCTACGCCTGTCTCGATGCAACTTTTTTGCATCTTTTTATCGTGTTCTTTTAACTCCTTACGTGTACCTGTCCAGTCAAAGTATAGTAGGATTTTCATCTATGGTCCCCCCTAGGTAGCCAAGGTACCATATATCCTTATCGCTCTCCTTCCCGGGGCTAAATTTGTCACTTAGGTTTTTTTCATCAGATCACAAGTGATATTAGCAGATTACGTTAAATTGACTAGCCGTTAGTGATAACATGACTAGTCCTTTTGATAAACCGACAATCGAGAGCAGGCTCAGTGTAAGAGGCACAAAATGGCACCGCGACGCAGAGGATATTATACCCCTCTGGCTTGCAGACCAAGACTACCCCATATGCCCTGAGCTTAAACAGGTTCTCTGGGACGCGGTAGAGGAAGAATTCACAGTATACTCCCAAGATCTACCTGCACGAGAGGCAATGAAGGCCAAGATCAAGCGGTATAATAACATCGATGTACCCGTTGATCAGATAATGCTCACTCAGGGGGTCATCCCGGGTATGTGGCTGGCCTCTAAACATGCTTGTAGGCCTGGAGACGAGATGATCGTCACCGATCCAATGTATTTCCCGTTCTTCACCGCTGCAGAAGTCACTCAGGTAAGAAAGGTCTACTGGAAGCTCAAATTGGATGAAGGATACAAGTTCGATACCGATAGGCTTAACGAGCTCATTACACCCAAGACCAAGCTAATCAATGTCTGTAACCCCCACAACCCCGCTGGCCGAGTAATGACCAAGGAGGAGCTCAAAGGAATCGCAGACATCGCAGTAGACAACAAGATCTATGTGATGGTTGATGAACTCTGGGAAGACGTACTAAATGATGGTAGGAAGCACGTCAGTCTAGCCTCATTGAACCCTGAGATAGCTGATCTCACATTGACCAGCTGGGGATTCAGCAAGACATGGAGCGTACCAGGTCTTCAAGCAGGATATCTAGCATGCACCAACAAGACCATGTTCGAGAGCATAAAGGGGATCGGAACTGGAATTCTAAGAGGAACCAACAACTTCAGCAAAGCAATCGCACCATTGATCTGTAGCGGCAAGATCGATTACTGGGTGCATGATATGAACAAGTACCTGCAAGAGGTCAGGGACCTTGTGGTCAAGCGCCTCAACGAGATGGGGAACTTCACGATACCCCACCTTGAAGGAACCTACTTGATGTTCCCCAAGTTCAACTATGGCCTCACAAGCGATGAGCTGGACAAGATACTCATGAAGACTGCCAAGCTGAGCTTTAACAAGGGAAGCGTCTTTGGTCCTGAGGGCAACGGTCACATGAGGATACTGACCGCTACAAGCAAGGGCATAATGAATGAGGCTCTCGACAGGCTAGAGAAAGCCATCCCAACCATTGAAAGGATGGGCTCAGCCATCTCTTCCTAATTCCATTTTATTAATAAATTAATCAGTTCTCTGGCTCTTCCTCAGTCTCGTATTTGAACTGCATCTCATAGAGCTGTTTGTAGAGACCATCCTGTTCAATGAGCTCAGAGTGACTGCCTTTCTCGGCAATACGTCCCTCGTGAAGCACTACAATCATGTCTGCGTTACGAACCGTGCTCAGCCTGTGGGCGATTATGATGCTTGTCCTGTTCTTGAATATCCTATTTAGAGCCTGTTGAATTATCAACTCAGTATAGGCATCGATGCTGCTAGTTGCCTCATCCATGATCAATATCCTTGGGTCAGCCAGCAGGGCTCGTGATAGGCTGATTAGCTGTCTCTGTCCTACGCTGAGCCTACTTCCTCGTTCCCTTACATCTGTCTGGTAGCCTTCTGGGAGTTTCATGATGAACTCATGGGCTCCTACTGTCTGGGCTACCTCAATAATCTCGTCATCAGTAGCCTCTAGATTGCCATACCTGATGTTTTCCATGACGGTTCCGCTGAATAGGAAGTTATCTTGAAGCACCACAGCCATCTGTTTTCTCAGTGAGGCCAGCTTGACATCTCTAAGGTCGTAGCCATCAACCTTTACAGCCCCCTTCTTGGGGTCATAGAACCTGTAGAGGAGATTGATCATTGTAGTCTTTCCAACCCCTGTAGGTCCTACTAGGGCTATGGTTGTGTTGGGCATTATCTCCAAGTCGATATCTGCGATAACCGGGGTATCATCCTCGTATCTGAAACTCATATCCTCGTAGCTGATGCGTCCCTCTATTCTGGGCAGTTCAACCGCGTCCTCCTTGTCTGATATGCTCTCAGGCGTATCCATAATATCGAACACACGTTCTGCAGCAGCTAATGCGCTCTGGACGCTGTTCCAGAAGCTGCTGAGGTCCTGTATTGGCCAGAAGAATCTACCTAAGTAGCTCATGAAACCGAAGAGTACTCCGATGCTGATGGTTCCATTCATCACCGCGCTTCCGCCGAACCAGAGTACCAAGAAGTTTCCTATGGCGGTGAATACGCTTACTGCTGGCCAGAATGCGGACATTACTTGTCCTGCCTGTACGTTTGCCTGCATGTTGCTCCTGTTTATTTGTCTGAATTCTTGTCGTGTCTCGCCTTCCCTGCTGTAGCTCTGTATTTCTTTCATACCGCTGACGCTTTCCTCCATCTTGGCTGAGACGCTTGCGATGGTTTTGCGGGTCTCGCGGTATACTGTTCTTACTCTTCTGCCCCAGATGTAGAGAAATATGACCATCATGGGTATGACGCTGAACGTTATGAGGCTGAGCCACCAGTTCATCCATATCATGATGCCAATGATCCCCACAAGGGTCAGTATGTCAGCGACAACGCTGGCGACACCACTGGTTATTAGCTCTGTTATCTTATCTACGTCATTGGTTCCCCGGCTTACTATGCTGCCTACTTCTCGTTTTGCGTAGAAATCGAGGCTGAGTCTTTGGAGGTGTTTGAACATGTCCATTCTCATGTTGAGTCCGAGGGTTGAGCCCAGCCAGTTGATGAGATAATTTTGGGCATATTGGGTTACAAAGCTCAAGAGGTAGACTGCTACGAAGCCGACGCCTAGTAGGTAGAGCCCTCTTGTGTCCATTTGTTTGATGTATCTGTCTATTGCCAGTGAGTACATGTAAGGGGGTAGCAAGTTGATGATTGTGGAGCCGAATATTGCCCAGACTAGTAGCATTGTTTCTCTTCTTTGGCTGGTGATGTAATCTACCATCCTCTTGAAGAGCACCCTATCAGGGACCGATCGCTCATAATCGTCTACTTGACCATATCGCTGCATCCTGTGCCCCACTAGATTGCACCTCCTCTTGCCTCGCTGATCTGGGTATTATAGAGTTTCCTGTAGATGCCGTCAAGCTCCATCAATTGTTCGTGGGTTCCTTCTTCATGTATCTCGCCGTCTTCCAAGACGATGATATAATCAGCCTTCTTGATGCTGCTGAGCCGCTGAGTGATAATGAATGTGGTCCGGTTCTCCAGTAACTCGTCTAGGGCTTGCTGTATCTCGTACTCTGTCTGGGTATCGACGCTGCTGGTGCTATCATCCAGTATCAATATCTTGGGGTTCTTTAACAGAGCCCTTGCTATAGCTACACGCTGCTTTTGCCCCCCACTGAGGGTAACCCCACGTTCCCCTACCTTGGTCTCATATTTCTCGGGCAAGCCGTCTATGAATTCATGTATCTTGGCTTGCTGGGCTGCCTCTCGTACCTGCTCATTTGAGGCTTTTTCGACCCCATATGCTATGTTCTCCCTCAGTGTTTTGCTGAATATGAATGGATCTTGCCTAACTATCCCAATGTGACCCCTTAGGCTCTTTATGGTAATATCCCTGATATCCATGTCATCTAGTTTGATGCTGCCACGGGTGACATCATAGAACCGTGGGATCAAATTGATTATGCTACTCTTTCCGCTACCCGTGGCTCCGAGTATGGCTATGGTTTGTCCCGGTTGAACATCTAGGTCAATGTCTTTGAGGACCATGTTATCCCCATCATAGCTGAACCAGACATCCTCAAAGACAACATGCCCTTCAACTGACTCTTGTGTCACTGCGTCCTCTTTGTCATGTACATCTATCTCGGCGTCAATTATCTCAAAGACCCTCTCGGATGCTGCCTGTGCACGCACAAACATACCCGTCATGAAGCCCAGCATCCTAACTGGACCCATCAACCGGACCAAGTAGAAGTAGAAGGCAATCATGCTCCCAAGGCTTAGGGCTCCCTCGATAACCAAGGTTCCGCCATACATGATGATTATGACCACCCCGATGCCACTGATCAATGATGTCAGAGGTCTGAAGAATGCTCTGAGTTTGGCCATCTCTATGTTTATATCAAAAAACTTCAATAACTCTGCCCAGAACTTTTCTTGCTCAAATTCTTCCCGGCTGAATCCTCTCACTACTCTGAGCCCGCTGAGGTTTTCCTGCATAACCGATGTGATAACCCCGTTTTGTTCTCTGACTGCTTGCCACATGGGGCGGACCCTTCTGCTAAAGTTTAGAGTAGTTACCAGCAGGAAGGGCAGTATGATGATTGATACCAGTGTTAAACTTGTATTGATGTTTGTCATGCTGTAGATTACCAATACGAGTAGCAGGAAGTTACTGAATGCGAGCCTGAACCCGAAGTTGAAGAACCGTCCTAGCATGTTGATGTCTCCTGTGGCTCTTGCCATCAGTTGCCCGGTTCGCTGCTGGTCGTAGAAGCTGAAACTCTGCTCCAGTAGGCTGTTGTACATGTCGTCTCGCATGTCGAAGCCTGCGCGTTGGCTGATTATCGCTAATGTGTATCGTTGGATGTAGCTGAGCACTCCTTCAAGGATCGCTATCACCACTAGGCTGCCGCTGAAAACTAATAACAATGTACGATCATAGCCCATGGAGTCCCGGTTCAACGCCTCTGCCACTGGGATTAGAATCCGGTTGGCGATGCTTTCGATACCGGTAGCCTCTGGAACCGCTTCCCCAGCCGCAACATAACCCACCGTATCAATGATGTTTCCAACAATAGCCGGTGAAAGCACCGAGAACAATGTGGTTACGATTATGACTATTAAGACTGCCTTTAGTTCCCAGTAAGGTGTTATGTATCCAAATAGCCGCTTGAAGGTACTCCATGCGCCTTTTTTCAGACTACTCGACATTCCATGTGCTCCGACTGTACTTGTTCATGATCGCCCGGAGTTCCTCGATGTTCTTCTGGTACTCTGCGCTATCCATGAGCTGTACATGTGATATTATGTGGGCGATTATTCGCTGAGCATAGCGCCCGATGTCTTTGTCATTGGTTTTTCTTAGTATGCGTTCCTCGTATGCCTTCTTGTTCAGTATATGGCACCTTAGGAGCAACTGTTTTACCTTTGGCTTCATCTCCTCCGGGATCTCCACCTCATACATGTGGAGACCGTCAACGAGTCTATCTATATAGGACTCTGTATAAACCGAGTAGTCTGGGTCTTCTTCTAGTGCTTCGGTGACTCTGTAGCTGACGTGAAACTCTGGGCTTACCGCCTTGTAGTAGGGCTGGATCATGTTTCTGACGTGTTCTTCCCGGGTTACCTCGATTAACTCGGCTTCTAGTAATGTGTTTAGATGATGAACGATGCTGCTGTGGTTCTTGTCCAGTTTCTTGGCGAGGTCGGTTGCGCTCATCTCCTCGTGGCTCAGTATCCTTAGTATCTTTCTCCTTGTCTCGTCTGCTAGGAGTTTTCCCACCGCGGGGTCTGTGATGATCTGCACATTCGGCCTCAAGTGTATCGCTACAAATACCTGTAGTGTACTAGATAAGGCTTTCAATTAAAGAAATAGATTAAAATCCGCTACTTTTTGCGGCTCAGGTAGCGCATCCTCTGACCTGCGCTGGTCTTGCCCCTATAGGCACGTCCACGGATTGGCTTGTTCACAAACTTGGGCTTCTCAACCTTGATATCAAGGCCCTTTGCCTCTTTGAGAAACTCTTTGAGGGTCTCGATGTTCTCGTCGTGGCTTGTCCCACGCTTGGTATCAACTGGGATACCCATCTTCTTCGCGTTTCCAGCGGTTAGCTCGACTGCTTTTAACTCAGCGCGACTGAAGCCCTTGCCCTCACGGACACGGTCCCCGGTTTCAACGATAGGTGTGATATAACGAACCATCTTGATCACCTGTAGCTCTTCTGCTTCCTTCGGCGCGCGCCTGGTCCACCGAATTTCTTGGACTCCTTGCGGCGTGCGTCACCGGCTAGCATGGTCCGGTCATAATCATGATATTTGGCGCGTAGGCGCTTGCTCTTGGTGAACTTTACCAAGCCTTGTGCGATGCCCATTCTGGCTGCCTCTGCTTGGCTCATTACGCCTCCGCCCTGTGTGTTGATGCTGATATCTACCCTGTCCTTGTAGTCTGTCGCTATCATGAATGGCTCAAGGATCTTCTCCCTTGCCATATATGGCTCAATGAGGTGGATTGGTACGCTGTTTATCCTGATCCTGCCTTTGCCTTCGGAGACGACTACCCTTGCCTTACTGGTCTTGCGTTTTCCAGTGGCCAGAACTCGTTTCTTCTTACTTGACAATCTTTTTTCACTTCTTCCAGCCGATGTTCTCGGCGATCTCTCCTACGGTAACGAACCTGCGGTTCAGTTTGCTTGAATGGTATTTCTCCATCTTTTCCAAATCGGCTCCCTCGAACTCGTCGGGTACCCCGATGTGGACTTTGAGTCTGCTGTATGCGTCTCTGCCGTGAGCCTTGCGGTGGGGCAGCATGCCTCTGATGACTCTTCTGACTATCCTGTGTGGTTGGCGGTAATGGATTGGTCCTTTGCCGTGTCCTCCCACTTCTAGGAACTCTTTCTCGGTGTTGATAACCATCTTTTTCTTGCCTGATACGACGATGTTCTCGGCGTTTACTATGTCAATGGTCTCACCTGTGAGAAGCCTCTTGGCAATAATGCTTGCCATCCTGCCCAGTATGAGGCCGTCCCCGTCTATGACTGTTCTAGTGCTCATTTTTTTCATCCTTTTATTGGCTAGAGTCGCCTAATGCACCCCACTGAACAACATTTATGGCTATAAAGGTTTTCCAACTATTGACGCTACAATGCATTTTTGTATGGTCTCAACTAGGTGAGACAACCGTGTTCCTTTAATCTACGCTTCTCTGGTTAGAAACGTTTATACTTGATCCTATGGCTCATGTGGGTTGTGGAAGTGAAAATGAGGGAGTATGTTCACTAGAGGCGTTTGTATTCATCTCTAGTCAGATTACTTTCTCTCAGCAAACCATAGCCACGGATTCTAGAAGACAACCACCAGTAGTGGAATCTAGGATTTTTAACAACACAAAGGAGAAACAGATTTGACTAAAGTAAAATTCGCTATTCCCAAGGGACACCTTGGAAACCAGACACTCAAGATACTAGAGAGAGCAGGATACCAGATAACAGGGCATGACAGGACCTATCGTCCGGGGATTAATGATCCGGGCATCGAGTTGAAGGTTTTGCGTCCGCAGGAGATTCCTACTTATGTTAGTGAGGGTGTTCAGGATGTTGGTATCAGTGGTAGGGATTGGGTTGCTGAGAATAAGGCTGATGTGGAGACATTGCTTGACTTGGAGTACGCCAAGGTTAGGCTGGTTATTGCTGTTCCCAAGAGCTGGGCAGGCATCAATAACCTATCAGATTTAATCCGGAAGAGTATCGATGAGGATTCGACTCTACGGATCAGCACGGAGTACCTGAACGCTGCAAAGGAGTACATCAAACAAAACCCAGTATACCAGGAAACATATGGAGACAAGGACCCAGTGGTCATCAGTCCATGGTGGAGGATAGGTGAGAATGAGCGTGTTGCCATCTATCTGAGCTTTGGCGCTACAGAGGCTAAGCCTCCTGAGGATGCTGATGCCATCCTCGAGGTTATTGAGACGGGTACTAGCCTTCAGCAGAATGGTTTGAAGGTGATAGAGGAGGTTATGCAGACCAGGGCTCTGCTAATCGCGAACAAGGAGGCGCTCAATGATCCAGAGAAGAAGGAGAAGATACTGGATATATTGACTTTGATGCGTGGTGCAGTGGATGGCGCCAAGAAGCTGCATATATTCGCCAATGTGAAGAAAAGCAATCTGGATGAGTTACTGCAACAGTTGCCTGCTTTGAAGTGTCCAACCATCAGTGAGTTGAGTGACCCAGAGTGGTGTGCCATCAACACAGTCATCGATAAGGACAAGTTCATACAGATATTGCCGACTCTGCGTAATCTGGCACAGGGCTTGGTGCTTTATGAGCCGCGTCAGGTGTTGCCCCTTGAAGAGATTGTTTTGGAGAATGGGAAATGAAACGAATCAGTGATGAAAAAGAGATATTGGCAAAGCGTTGGCCCAGCATCTCGGCTAGCAACAAAGAGCTACTGGAGTATGTGAAACCTATCGTCTCTGATGTTACTGCTCGTGGGGATGAGGCAGTCAAGGAATACACGGAGAAATTCGACCAAGTCCGCCTTGAATACTTCAAGGTAACCCCAGACGAGGTTCAAGCAGCATACACCAAGGTCTCACAGCAAGCAATCGAAGCTTTGAGAGCGGCTAGGTCCCGGTTGGAGAAGGTCGAGACCCAACGTATAACCCAGAACGATTATACAGTTGAGATCAGTGGAACCACGATAAACTGTACACTCAGACCAATACAATCCGTAGGTTGTTATGTTCCGGGGGGAAAAGCAGCGTACCCAAGCTCAGTGATAATGAACGTGACCCCAGCCAAGGTAGCTGGAGTAGAACGCGTAATTGTCTGCACGCCACCCGGGAAGGATGGATGTGTTGACCCATTGACCCTTGTTGCCTGTGATATCTGCATGGTGGATGAGGTCTACAAGATAGGCGGGATACAAGCTATCGCAGCCATGGCGTATGGCTCTGAGACGGTTCCAAAAGTTGAAAAGATCGTTGGACCCGGCAACCAGTATGTTACTGCCGCAAAGACAGTGGTATCGGATGTTGTGTCTATTGATAAGCCTGCGGGGCCTTCTGAGATTCTTGTTATCGCTGATGAGTCTGCTGATCCAAGGCTGATTGCTGTTGATCTCATCAGTCAGGCTGAACATGGAGCAGGAGGAATCTCTGGACTGGTAACAACCTCAGAAGTGCTAGCTGAAGAAGTATCTAGGATCGTTGAGGCGCTTCTACCGGGTCTTGAACGTGGTGAGATAGTATCAGGGGTTCTCTCTGAAGGCGGGTTCATCTACACAGTGTCCTCCATGGAGGAAGCGATAGGTTTCGCAAACCGGTTTGCGCCTGAGCACCTTGAGATAATGACAGCTATTCCAGAGGAGGTGGCTGATAAGATAATCAATAGCGGTTTGATACTCCTCGGAGACTACACCCCGGTCTCCTCAACAGACTACTGTATGGGGGTCAACCATGTATTGCCTACGGAGGGCTATGCCAAGGTATCCTCCGGCATCACGGTGCTGGATTATATGAAGCCTGTGAGTATCGTTAAGGCAACCAAGACAGGTCTAGGGTCGGTGCGATCCAAGGTTGCTGTTCTCAGTGAGGCTGAGGGGTTGCCCAATCACAAGATGGCATTGGAGGCGCGGTTCAAGTGAACATCAAGCAATTCATAGAGTCCAGTAAAGGCATCAAGCCATACAGACCTACTCCCTTGCTAGAGGCAGCTGATATACTCAAGCTGAACTCCAACGAGAACCTGTTCCTTTCACGAGAGTTCATTCAAGGACTGGTAGCTGAGGCTGTTTTGGACACTGATCCACGGCTCTATCCTTTGGGAGAGGAGCAGGAACTCAAACAATTGATCGCTGATTTGAACAATGTTGAACCAGAACAGGTTTTGGTCTCGGCTGGCGGAGACCAAGTAATAGAGCTATTATTCTCGTTACTATCAAGAGGAGACGCGGTAACCGCTGTTACGCCTACTTTCTCGATGTATCCCCGTGCTGCACTCCAGCGAGGAATAGAGCTAAGGCAGGTATCATTGAGGGATGATTTCACTTTGGATGTCCAAGGAACCATTGAGATAGCTGAAGGATCATCGCTGCTTGTGGTGTGTAACCCAAATAACCCCACTGGAAACCAGTTCCCAAAACAAGACATATTGGAGTTAGTGGAGGGCTTCAAAGGATTAGTACTGGTAGATGAGGCATACACAGAATTCTCAGACTATTCAATAGCAGAAAAAACCAAGGACTATGAGAACCTACTCGTTTTACGGACTTTCTCCAAGGTATATGGCTTGGCTGGGCTTCGCCTCGGCTATTGCATCACCAATACTGAACTCGCTTTAACATTGCGGGACCGTTATATGATGCCTTACCCGGTGTCAAACCTCGTTTTGAAGACAGGATGCAAGGTCTTAGAGCAGAATCAACTGATCGTGGAGTCTGTTGATGAGACCAAGAAACAGCGAGATTGGCTAGTAACTGAACTAAATAACCTAGCTGGAGTCCAAGCCTATCCATCAGATGCGAACTTTGTGCTTTTTAACACAGAGAAACCATACAATGAAGTATACGACAATCTGCTGAGCAGAGGCATAATCCTCAGCAAGCAAGGCAAGGTACTTGACAAGGAAAACTGTCTAAGAGTAACCATAGCCCCCAAACCGATGCTGGAAAGGCTGCTAGAAGCGCTAAAGGAGGCAACAAAATGACCAAATACATAGAAATAGAGAACCCAAACGGAACCATATACATCAGAGAAGACAAAATAAGGGAGCTAGCCAAGGTAGACACCATTGTTTTCGACTGTGACGGCGTACTGCTTGATGTAAGGAACGCCTACAACGTCGCTATAGCAGCAACCACCAAGATAATTATCAAGGCATTTATTGGTACAGTCATTCCCGAGACGATATTTGACAGTGAGTTGAACCACCTCTTCAAACGCACAGGGGGCTTCAACAACGACTGGACACACGCCTACGCTGTAATAATGAGGATACTTGCTGAGTTGCCTGATGAGATGCTAGCTGAGCTAAACAAGTTAGCTGAGGAGAGCCTCAAGTATGATTCACCTAAGGCACGTTTTGATTACATCTCGGACAAAGTGAAAGCCGAGATACCAACAGAGGGGCTCTACGAGACGCTGACAGACTATGCAGCTAAACTCGACGCATCAAGCGTCGAGAAAGTAGACGAACTGCTGCTACCTAGAGTCGGCGTCAACATCAAACGAGCCCTCAAGTTCAGAGGCGAGGTCGGGGAAAGCATGGTAAGCACTCTTTTTGAAGAGCTTTTTTTGGGAGAGGATTTATTCACAGAGTCTTTTGGCTTTGAGCCCAGCTTCGTGAGACCCGATAAGGGTATCGTTGAGGCTGATGAGGTAGTAATACTGGATGAGACCCTTGATGAACTAGAGGCTATTCTTGGTGGTCCCAGATTCGGTATAGCATCTGGTAGCCTTGAGAATACTGCGAGGCACGCATTGAAGGATATCAAGGATAGGTTCCCCCAGAAGGCTCAGTATTGGCATGATGTTGTTGACCGAGACGCAAGGAGATTGGCTGAGGATAGCCTTCACAAGCCCAATCCATACCCATTGGTAAAGGCATCCGAGTCATTTGATCCAGAGAAGATACTCTACATTGGGGATACTATGGCTGATTACTATACGGCTGAGAACGCTGGAGACGATTACCTCTTCGCTGGGGTCTATGGTAGTGTTCATAATGGTGATGGGGTTAGGGATGGTTTCCTTGAGGCTGGTTCTCCGGTTGTGGCTCCCACTGTGAACGAGATACCTATTGTGCTGCGATACGCGAGAGGTGATGCCCAATGAGAACAGCAGAATACACACGCAAGACACGAGAGACAGATATCACCGCCAAGGTAAACCTCGACGGCACAGGCATCGCAGAGATTGATACTGGTATCAAGTTCTTGGATCACATGCTCACAAGCCTAGCCACCCACAGCCTCATAGACATAGAGATCAAAGCCAAGGGAGACCTGAGGCATCATATTTCTGAGGATACAGCGTTGGTGCTTGGTGAAGCCCTCTATCAAGCATTGAAACTGGATAAGCGGATCACAAGGTTCGCTGATGCCACGGTTCCAATGGATGAGAGCCTAGCAGCATGCAGCATTGATCTGGGTGGGAGACCTTACAGTGTCATTGATCTCGGATTGGTGAACCCAATGACTGAGGATATAGCGAACGAGGACCTAACCCACTTCATGGAGTCCCTAGCTACTAGCCTCAGAACAAACATCCACATCCAGACAAAATACGGCGATAATGATCACCACAAAGCCGAGGCAGCCTTCAAAGCCCTAGCAAGATGCTTCAGACAAGCCACAGGCATCGACCCACGACGCACTGAAACACCCAGCAGCAAGGGAACTCTATGACCAAGATATCAATAATCGACTACGGGGTTGGCAACCTCTTCAGCATGGGCAACGCCCTCAGAAAAACCGGGGCACAGGTAGAGATAGTCAAGACCCTTGAAGAAATATTGGGCGCTGATGGGGTGGTGCTTCCCGGTGTGGGAAACTTTGGGGCAGCTGCCCAGAAGCTGTATCCTTTGGCGGATGCTGTAAGGGAAGCCGCTGGAGCTGGAGTTCCTGTTCTTGGTAGCTGTCTTGGTATGCAGTTGATGTTTGAAAGTAGTGAGGAGGCGGAGGGAGAGGGTCTCGGGTTGCTTAAGGGCTGGATTCGTGAGTTCAGTGGTGAGCTTAAGACCCCACACATGGGTTGGAACACCATCAACTCGACACGTGTCAGTCCTCTCTTAGAGGGGATACCAGATGACTCCTACTTCTACTTCGTCCACAGCTACTATCCAGATCCAATAAACACGGAAGACTCCCTAGCGGAGACCATCTACGGAGAACGCTTCACATCCATTGTTGAGCGTGGAAACGTGTATGGTTGCCAGTTTCACCCAGAGAAATCTGGAAAGACTGGTGCTATGCTGTTATCAAACTTCGTGGAGCTTGTCCGGAGGTGACCTTGTTGCAGATTATACCGGCAATCGATATCATGGATGGGCAACTGGTCCGATTAACCAAGGGCGACCCATCCACAAGGCAAGGATACCAGACCAAGAACCCTGTTGATGCAGCTAAGAACTGGGCTCAGCAAGACGCAGAAATGATTCACATCATAGACCTTAACGCGGCTCTCGGGAAAACACCCAACACAGACCAGATCCTTGAGATCGTTGATGAGATAGATGTTCCACTGCAGGTTGGTGGAGGAATCCGGTCTCTTGAGACTGCTAGGAGGCTGCTGGATGGTGGTGTTGAACGCATCATTTTGGGCTCCATGCCCATCAAGGCACCCATGGAAGCGCGGAAGCTTCTCGAAGAGTATGGCTCTGACAGAATAGTCATTGCCTTGGATCACAAGGATGGTTATTTGATGGTGAAGGGTTGGCAGGAATCCACAAAGCACAGGCTCAGTGAATCACTCAACATCTTCAAACAACAAGGATACACTTGGTTCCTAGTCACCAACATCGACCACGACGGCACACTTGAAGGACCAGACACAGAGACATACAAAAAGATCTCCACAAGCAACAAGATAATCGCCTCAGGCGGAGTAAGCAGCCTACAAGATATCAGGAGACTCAAAGAGACCGGCGTAAAAGCCGTGGTAGTCGGGAAAGCCCTCTACGAGAACAGGTTCACATTGGCAGAAGCCAAGGAGGCTGCGAGATGCTAGCCAAACGTATCATCCCATGCTTAGACGTAAAGTCCGGTAGGGTTGTGAAGGGTACTAACTTCTTGGAGCTTAGAGACGCGGGGAACCCAGTTGAACTAGCCAAACGTTACAATGATGACTTGGCGGATGAGCTGGTCTTTCTGGATATTACTGCGAGCCATGAGCGCCGAGACACATTGAAGAATCTAGTCAGGGACGTTGCGTCTGAGATAGATATACCCTTCACAGTAGGTGGGGGTATCAGGGGTGTCGAGGATGTACGAACCATACTCAGAAACGGTGCTGACAAGACAGGAATCAACACTGCTGCAGTGGAGACCCCTGAGGTTATCACTGAGATAGCTGAGGTCTTCGGTGCTCAATGCGTGGTGGTAGCCATCGACGCCAAACGAAACTACAACCCAGAGAATGGCAGAACCATCATAGAGACCAATTATGGACCCTGTTGGTTCGAGGTCTATACCTATGGTGGGCGAAAACCCACTGGTATCGACGCTGTTCAGTGGGCTATGCGTGCCGCTGAGCTGGGTGCAGGTGAGTTACTTGTTACCAGCATGGATCGGGATGGAACCAAGATAGGGTACGATAACGCGTTGAACATGGCGATATCCACCACAGTCAATGTTCCATTGGTGGCTAGTGGAGGTGCAGGAGAACCACGACACTTCAAAGAGGCATTCACAGAAGGCAAGGCAGACGCAGCCCTAGCCGCATCAGTGTTCCACTATGAGAGCTACCCTGTTCCAGTGGTCAAAGATTATCTACGGTCGATGGGGGTGAATGTAAGAATATGAAAGTAGCAATAGACGAGCTGGACTGGGAGAAGATGAACAGCCTCATACCAGTCGTAACACAGGAAGCCAACACACTGGAAGTACTGACCCTCGCCTTCGTCAATAGGGAAGCCCTAGAGAAGACACTGGAGACCGGTTGGGCACACTACTATCGCAGGAGCCACGGCAAGGTAATGAAGAAGGGAGTTACCAGCGGCAACGTGCAACGGATCGTGGAGATACTCACAGACTGCGACAACGATGCCTTGGTTTATCTGGTTGAGCAGACTGGACCAGCATGTCACCTCGGGGAACGAACCTGTTTCCACAAACAAATAGGTTAACCCTTTTTATCTGAGTAATCTTCTATTTTTCGAGTCTTGAACCCTAGATTCGTTATTATAGTATCCGCGGATGGCGAGTGGCAAGCCATACCCAAGATCTTCCCAGACGCAGAGTACAACATGTCTCCTTTTGGACAATATTTCGTTGAAGAGATCAATGGTGAAAAGGCGGTTATCATGCATGGAGGCTGGGGCAAGATTCCCAGCGCAGCATCAGCACAGTACGCCATTGATAGATGGAATCCAAAGCTCTTGGTCAATCTTGGCACATGCGGCGGCTTCAGGGGCGAAATAGAGCAATACCAAATAGCCTTTGCTGAAAAAACCGTGCCCTATGATATCATCAACCAGATTGGAGACCCTGACTCAGCTATTAGACGCCTAACGACAGAGATCGATCTAAGCTGGCTCAAGGGACCCTACCCGATACCAGTAGTCAAGGGTACTATTGTGAGTGGCGACCGTGACCTGATCCCAGAGGACGTGCCCATGCTACGGGAAAAATATGGGGCTAAGGTTGGGGACTGGGAGAGCGCCAGCATAGCATATGTCTGCGACAAAAACAATGTCAAACTATTGATCCTCAGGGGCGTATCAGACCTTGTTGGACCAGATGGAGGAGACGCCTATGGTCAAAGAGTAGTATGGGTTGAGGCAGCTGAGCGTATAATGAGGACGCTCTTCAAGAGTCTGCCTGATTGGCTAGGGTTGTTTAAAGAGTAAGAAATATATCCACCCCCCTGCGTCTATGGGATGCAAGCGACTGTGGTCTAGTGGTATGATTTCTGCCTGCCACGCAGACGGCCCGGGTCCGATTCCCGGCAGTCGCACCATTCTAAACACATTATCAGAATAGCCGCTAACAGGGAGGGGGGGGGGGTAACGCGAGACAAGCGGAAAACCGACCTTTTCATTAAAAGGACCCCCAAAACGGCTTATTTACGATCCAAATCAGTGCAAAAAAGTGGTAGAGTAACCGTAAATAAGTGACGAAAAGCGTGTTGGTAAGGTATTATTTGAGGATAGTTGGGAGTTTGCTCATCTTATGGATAATGGTGCTTGGGCTCACTGACTTGATCTGTTCAAGCGTATTGTTCCCAGTGGTTATACCAATAGTATGCACTCCAGCCCTGATACCCGCAGTTAACCCCACGTTGGTATCATCCACGAAAACCGCTTCAGCGGGCTCTATACTCAGCTTCTCCAAAGTGTACAGGATCATATCTGGCTCCGGCTTGGGCTTATCCACCGTCATAAAACCAGCCATCAAATCAAAATAACCCCCCACACCAAGCTCAGACAAGATCCTCTCAGCCTCAGTAACCGTCTTATTAGTCGCCACCGACTGCAAGAACCCCATATCCTTAACCACTTGAAGGGTCTCCGCCACCTCAGGGAGTAGCTTTGTATACTTGATATCAAGACTCTGAAAATGCTTGATGTATATCTGCCTGAGCTCCTCAAGCCGATCATGGTACTCCACCGGCATCGTATCCAAAAAAATCTGAAACAGACTATAACCAATCCTATCCAATATCAAATCAGGCTTAAACTCAGCCCCCACCTCCGCCATAGTACGCTTAAAACTCTCAAGAATAGCCCGATTGCTGTCTATCAAAACACCATCCAGATCATAGATAACCAGCTTGATGCCCCTAAACATAGCCCAAAATAGGCTACACCATTAATCAATCTTTACTGGCACCCTTTTTATCCCACCAACCATCCACTCACAACATGGCTAACCTACTAAACACAACAGCGCCCTTAAGCAGCGAACTGAGCCTGATACTCCAGCTACTATCTCTAGCTGTACTTGTGATAGGCTTCATCGTTGTCAAGCGTAAAAACTACAAGATACATGGAGGCGCAATGTTTGCAGCCGGAGCACTCAACGTCATATTTGTATTAATTGTGATGCTACCTGTGGCTCTGCGTTTGGTAGATAACTCGATACCCGGCTTCAACTTTCTATTCAGATCCCACATACTACTAGGAATTGTAGTCATTGCTCTAGCTGGCTACATCTTGGTTGAATGGAGATTCCAGAACCCGGGGCCAACATGCTTCCAGCGAAAAAAATGGATGCTTGGACTATCCTTGGGATGGATGGCCCAAGTCATAATGGGTATTCTCCTATTCCTACAGCTATACCAAATATAATTGGTTAGGCTCTCCCCTTAGGAAGATTGTAGAGGACTCTCGCCCTCGCTCGTTCCAGCTGCCTGATGGTTCTCCCTAGATCCATATCCTTCATGGCGCCTAACTTGCTCCTGATATAAGATAGACTTACAATCTGTTGATTGAAGTTAATAGTCATCTCTGGGCTCAGATAAGTTATCTGAGCGGAACCAAAACTATCAGGGAATAGGGTGCGATAGTTTTCCTCCCACCTCAGATGATCATCGAGATTTCTATGGTTCCCGAAAACTAGCATATTGAACTTACCATTAATTGTCTGGATCGCTATGGGTATGCTTGGGTCAATTATTACTTCGTTCAGCACCCGCTCATCCAGCTGTTTAAACTGGACAAGAATATAGGTCAACAAGTAGTTTGGAGGAACAAAAAAGTTAGGGAACCTACAGATCGGGACACCAAGAGTACCATCCTGTTGCAGAGCCATGATCCGCTTCTCGATTGTCTTCCTGTGGAGCCCTGTTTTTTCGCACAATATTGTATTATTTGTCTTGATTCCTTTTCCGTTTACCAGACACCTAATGATATCCAGATCAAGTTCATCTAACTCATATCCCCTGAGCTTCAATCCGCCGTGTTCTCTAAAATCTTTCTCAATTAGATTGATCCCTGTACTGGGGTTGTATTTTATCATCAACTGGTTACTGAAATAAGCAGTACTCGAGTCAAAGTTGCACTCGTCCTCAGTAATCGCGTAATTAATCCTCAATATACTTGGCACAGTAGACATCCAGAGCTGATAAGCGGTAATATTCTCATGATAAGTAAACAGAATAGTGTCATATTCTCCCTGTCTTGTCCTGAAGGCCGCGAAGATCTGGGGATCTTCCTTAACCCACTTGATTATTCCTTCAGTACAATCTTTTGCGTCTGGAATGTCTAGGTAAACCACTGCCAAAAGCGGATAGACCCTGTATAATCCATGGAAAGGATAGATCGGTGGATCAATAATATTGTGTTCAAATATTGCGTCAACTTTGTTCTTGATTGTATTCCTATGTTTTCCAAGTATACGGGATAACTCGCTAATGTTGACGCTGACCGCGTTTCCCGAGACCAGCTCCTCCATTAGCTTCAAATTATCCATATCTTCTAGCAGTTCTGACATCCTAAGCTATCCCCCATGGCAGTAATTAATACTTTGCGTATCAATAAATACCACCTTTCTATACCGTATATACCGAAAAACGTTCACACTTTCCTGCTCCTTAATACAAATCCTTACCTGTGTCTCTCTATAGGAGTAGCATTTTTTTATATATTTTGTGGTTTTTTTGTAAACTCGTTTTATATTAATCCGGTATATACTGTCACCCAGATTAGGAAGCAAAAACAATGGGGATAAACGAGAAAAACAACCTGGTTTTCTTCGGGGCCGGGGTTACTAATCAGCAAATGGATATAGAGTTCAAAAAACTCTATGATAGCTTGCTCGTGTACAAGCATAATATTTTCCACCTTGTGGACACCGTCTGCAACGATTGTGATGCAGGTGAGCGCTTGGCAATGAACATAGCAGAACGCGATACCGCTCTTCTACAGAGGCTTGTCGCAAAAGAAGTTGATCTACGACGCATGTCCAGAAAAGCTGGAAAGGAATCAATACTTGAAGAGCTTAGAAAGGAAGAAACACCTGACCAAACTCTTCAGTCTATCCTTCAGGCAAGAGCAGATTCGCTAAAAGAATCAATAAAAACAGATTGAGGAAAAAATGTTGCAACTTTCGATAAAAGAAATCCAAGATACCATCCTAGAGACCCAGGAAGACAAGACGCTTCATGACATGTATATCCATAAGTCGCCTTGTGCTGAGAACCAGCTTGGTGCCGTGTTTTTTGCCATTAGCGGTACGCCTCCAAGAGGCTATGCTATGTATCTTCCGGGAGAAGAAGGCAAGGCTGGCACATTACACGTCTTTGATAATCTGGGTCTGAAGAGAAAGATCATGCACTGTCAGATCAAGGATCTGGATGGTTTCAAGGATAACGACGTATGGAGTGCTCAGGCAGTAACGCCCCTCGTAGAGGCATAAAATGGAATCCAAGAGAAGGAATCCATAATCTCTAAGAGGTAAAAAAAGTTGAACCCTGAGACACTCGTATCTATTAATGTAGGGCTACCAGTGGTCTCTGCGCTTGCCCTACTTGTTTTAAACGATAGACGTCTACGAACCGCAATCGTTTCACTCTCATCCCTTATTTTAGTTTCATCATCCTTCCTGCTATATCAAGCAGGGGGGGTTGTGTTCTCACCAGGACACATTTTCGAGCAGGCAGTAGTCATTCTCGACTTTGCCCTGCTTCTTTACTTCCTCTACGTGGGTTTGAAGGCCAAGAGTCCACAGGTAGTACTCCTTGGGTTGGCACAGATAATCCCTGCTGCTTATTTTGAGTTTGTAGTTAAGGGTACCCATGTAGAGAACATCATGGTTGTTGACAGTCTATCTATACTGTTGACCCTGATAATCAACATAATCGGCTCAGTGGTGGTAATCTACGCTCTGACCTACATGGACGAGCATGAGCATCATCTACAACTGGAGAAGAGTAACCAAAACAGGTTCTTTTTCTATATGATCATGCTTCTCGCAGCAATGAACGGCCTAGTGTACAGCAACAGCCTATACTGGATTTACTTCTTCTGGGAAATAACCACCCTATGCTGTTACGAGCTAATCCGTCACGATATGACAGAGGAAGCCATACAGAATAGTATTTTAGCCCTATGGATGGGGCTAGTCGGAGGCGTAGCTCTAATAGGAACAATGTTTGTCTCCTACTACACCATTGGAAACATCTCACTAAGCGAGCTTCTAGTAGCTACCCCCGGACAATATGTCCTATTAGCCTTTGCATTAATGGCAATAGCAGCCTTCACCAAGAGCGCACAGCTTCCCTTCCAAGGATGGCTGCTAGGCGCCATGGTAGCTCCAACACCCGTATCAGCGCTACTACACTCAAGCACCATGGTAAACATCGGCGTCTATACTATACTCAGGATAGCTCCTGCGATACATGGAACCTATCTAACATACGGTATAGCCTTTGTTGGTATCTTCTCGTTCTTAATTACATCAATTATTGCCCTAAGCCAGAAGCTAAGCAAGAAAATCCTCGCCTACAGCACAGTCGGTAACCTAGGCTTGATGATTTTCTGTGCAGCCATGAACACATCACTATCCTACAGCGCAGCCATCATTCTCCTAGTTTTCCACGCCATGAGCAAGGGATTGCTCTTCATGTGTGCAGGGATAATTGAAAACAGGCTTCATACCAGAGCCATCGAGGACTGGGCTGGTCTAATTACGAGGCTACCTATCACTGCAAAGGTGATGATGATTGGTATCATAAGCATGTTCTTGCCCTTATTCGGTGTTCTACTGGGTAAATGGGCAGCCATCGGAATCACCACCAGTGCCCCATCTATTCTAGGTATGGTCATGGTGGCCATGATGGTAATTGGTAGCAGCGCGACCACCCTGTTTTGGGCAAAGTGGCTCGGCAGCTTCGTTATCACCCCCCTAGTCAAAGGGACAGCAAAGAATGAGGAGTTATCAGCAGGTTACAAGCTAAGCCTTTACGGCGTACTTGGTCTTAACATACTCACGAGCCTTGGTTCTGGATATGTCATTAAGGCAATAGTCACTCCCATCGTCGAGATGAATTACCAGCTTGCTTGGAATATCGATATACTTACGCTCCACTCCCAAGTTGGGGACTTTATGATTCTTCCATTGTGGGGTGCTTTGGTAGCGATAGTCATCTTGGGTAATCTCTTAATCAGTTCCAAGGGTGGCGAGATCAAGCCCCCTTACTTATCGGGAGAGAATGTTGAAGGTAATCCAATTGGCTTCAGGACAACCGCTGACTCTGTTGTAGAGTACAATGTCGCTGGAATGTTCTTCGACTCGGAAATAACAGAGGCTAGATGGGTGCCTCTCAGCACCATAGCTGGGATACTACTGAATCTGGCTCTACTGGCGTTGGTGATGCTATAATGATGATTACAATGAATCTTGAACGAATAATACAAGTACTATTCATAATATTCGCCCCCATACTAGGAGGCATACTAGCTGGGTTAGACCGAAAAATAACTGCCCGAATGCAGGGTAGAGTCGGACCCCCACTGTTGCAGCCTTTCTATGATGTTATCAAACTGTGGGGCAAGGAGCCCTTTATTGCTAGCCCGCTTCAACCGATGCTGGTAATGGGTTATCTGGTCTTCATAATGACCGGATTGATTTTACTCGCATTCCGGAGAGACATGCTGCATATAATCTTCACATTAACCCTCGCAGACATATGTCTAATCGTCGCCGCGTACAACTCAGGCTCTCCATATAGTAACTTGGGTGCACGAAGAGAACTGCTAGCAATGCTGAGCTATGAGCCATTAATGGTACTCACAGCCATGGGGATACAGATGGTCACAGGAAGCTTCCTCTTGGAAGGAATATTCTCCTATAAACTACCCTTGCTCCTAGTTCTACCAGCAGCTTTCGTCGCCCAGCAATTCGTGCTCATAATCGATATGAAGAAAAGCCCATACGATGTCTCTGGCTCAAGCCACGCACATCAGGAGCTTGTACGAGGAAT
>Ga0272442_10002787_pt1 | contig 24980 bp, 26 predicted proteins | sample SSMForm2O_FD_200262 | JGI IMG/M metagenome (GOLD analysis project Ga0272442, IMG submission 200262) | Marine sediment archaeal communities from Little Sippewissett salt marsh, Falmouth, MA, United States - SSM-Form-2O | ecosystem: Environmental > Aquatic > Marine > Wetlands > Sediment ... | reverse complement strand
GAGACACGCCATGCTCCCTGAACAAGCTAAGCACCGCACCCACAGACCTGCCCGCGTCAATAACCTGAGGCGCCTTCGTCATAATCTTCTCAACTGCAACGTTACCCCACTCCTGAGTCACAGCGCCATGAATAATATCCTCGTCAGTAACAAACCCCAAAAGCTTGTTCTTCTCGAAAACCGGAAGCTGCCGAACCCCACTCTCAATCATCAACTTCGCTGCCTTACTCAAAGAAACCTCAGGCGAAACCTTCGGCGTAGGCCGCATCAAACTCTTGACTTTTGTTGCCGCCGGGTCAAGCCTCACCCTTATCACCCAGCGTCTGGAAATCACGCCCGCATACTTGCCTTTGGCGTCTAAAACCGCGAGAACCGGCGGCTTTTCCCTCTTAAAAAACTCTAGGCACTTGGAAATTGAATCATTCTCGGTAACTGAGGAAAAACCCTGTGTGAAAACATTTTTAACTTCAACAAAACTCATACGTTGATCCTCCACCTCGTAAAGGATAAAGTAGAATTTAAACATTGCAAACTCGTGAAGCCTGAATTTGTGAAGTAACGACAACCATGTTTGTCTATGGGAAAAAACTGGCAGTTACAGAACTCCAGAGCGTTTTATAGAAAAATATGTACTTATTCTAGATAAAATGCATAAATGTTCTATCATACACCGTACAAAAAGAACGCTGCAAAAGAAGAACAGGAAGCAAATTAACATCACAGCTAACATGGCTGACCCATTAACCGTTCATATCAACTAAAGTGCCCCTGAACCTATAGATTTAATAGTTAGCCGAACTGATGTTTCGTTTTCAAGGAGGAACCCGCATCGTTTGCTATAGGACACATGGCGCTAGCATACCTGCTAAGCAAAGCATCCGCAAAGCTTCTCACGGTAAACATCAATGTGCCCTTAATCCTGGTACTCTCAGTACTTCCAGACATAGACATTCTCTTCAACTTTCTCTTTAACATTGAGATACATCGAGGCCCAACACACTCAATAATAACAGCAACACTCGTCTTCATCCCTTTCTTCATACTCTACCGGCAGAAGGCAGTACCCTACTTCACAGCTTTAATCTCTCATTCTCTAATAGCCGACTTCATAATCGGCGGGCAGCTACAGCTACTATGGCCCTTATCCACAAGAGAGTTCGGTTTTCCTTACATCATCATTGATAGTCCAGTAAACATTACGCTTGAATTCACGTTATTCGTTATAGCTGTGATAGTCATGTTGAAAACGCGTGACGTGTTCCATTTTTTCCGAAACCGCAAGCTAAACTTAATTTTAGCTATACCGATTTTCACGGTCTTGCTACCCACTTTTATAGGTTACCCGTTGAGCGTTCCCCTCTTGTTGGTGTTGCCGCATCTGTTTTATTTAGTATTGTTTTCCATTTCAGTTTTGGTAGTGCTCAAGAATTTTCTAAAATAACTTTGCGTGAGCCCGTTTACACACGTGATATATACTTTTCATCAACTAAATAGGTCATTTCAGACCGTTTGCTTAAAGTCAAGAAAATTTAAAAAAATATAATATCATTAGGGTGTATGTTTTAAGGGCAACTCAAGTGTGAAAAATTTGGTATTATTTGACGCGCGATTTTTCTTTAGGTGATGACGTTGAGAGGAATATTCTGTAAAAACCAAAAACTCATGGTAATTTTTGCCTTTTCTTTAATCTTGTTTCTGATAGTTCCCAAGATCCATTTTTCGGTAGCTGATAAATTATTACCTAATTTTGTTTTAATTTATGACCAACCTTGGCTGTACCAAAACAGAAACATCCTTGACACTGCATATAGACAAGACCTGCTTAGCATTTTATCAACCGCTAACTGCAAAAATGTTGTAGTCTTTATTGGCTATTGGGATGCCACCGATCCTGCAAATCCCTTAATCTTTCCTACGCTGGGGGCTCATAGTGGTCCACAAAATTATATTCGCACTCCAGCTTTCTACCAAGAATTAATTGCACAGCTACATCAGATAGGTCTTCAAGTATTCTGTTGGGTAGAAGACGGTGTTGGCTTAATGGATATAAGCCCTGCAAATTTACCTAACATATTTCCAGTGATTCTTGAAGCGGTTAATATAGGATTTGACGGTTTTACAGATGACGTTGAAACTTGGGTTGAGCATTCTGACGGAAGCACAGCTACTTTACGTCAAGCAGATTATGACGCTCAAATAGACTATTTAAATAATCTTACAACCTTTTTGCATGATAATGGTAAACTTCATGCTCCAGCAGTAGGCTTCGATTGGGAACAATACGTTAATCAACGTCTTCATGTCGACTTTATACTTTCCATGTTCTACTCTGACAGTACAACATTGGCAGATTCTAAGTGTGACGCATACTGGCAGGAAAACTTTGGTATATATGCAGGAAACAATGCACAATCTTCATCGCCCCTTATCATCGGTTTGTTTATTCATGATACAAATAACCCTGAACCATACAATACAATGGCTGGGATACTCACAAAAGTTGATTCGTTGCTTGATACATATCCGCATCCAATGCTTCACGGCTTCTTCATCTGGATATACGAGTATATGGATGATACAGACTGGGAATCATGGAAAAGTTGGGTGAATACTCTCCCCGATAAGGACATACCACCAACAGCGACGCCTACGGTAACCTTTTCCCCAACATTAACTCCAACCCCCTCGCCCTCCCCTGCTCCAACTTCATTTCCATCGCCCTCGCCTCCCGAAGAACCGCCAACTATACTCTACATCGCAATTGGAGTAGCTGGTGTTGCCGCCGTAGTCGTAGTCGTGGTAATATTTCTAAGAGTGCGCAAGTAATCTTAATGAGTGGCCAAACTTAGTTGAAGATTTTCTATTCTTGTTGTTCCGCTGTTTTCTTTGAGCCTCTTCGTTTGAACTTTAGTTTTGCGGTTAAGATTTTTTCTGTGGCGAACAATCGTGATGCTATGTACATTATGACTACTGTGAACGCGGCAACGTAGATTATGCCGAATATGACCTTTGTGTAGTCTCCAAGCACGATGGCTTTGGACGCGATTATGGGGTGGCTGTATGGGATGGCGTATAAAATGGCTTTCACCGCTAGGGGCAGCGTGTTAATGTCCAAGTAAATCAAGACCATCGCTGGAACAAAGATGATTGGGTAAAGGTAGCCCACAAGCGCTTGTGCGCCTCGCACGTCTTCGGAGAAAGCTGAAATTATCACGGCAAGCGCCAACGCTGACAGCAGGGTTACGAAAATCGATATTCCCAGAAGCGCGTAGCCGAGAGGTGACGGAACAAGGCCCAACGCTACAAGGTCTATTGGTGTAGCGGTTGTGATGCCCAGTGTTATGGAACCCAGCATGTAATTGTAGCCAACCAACACTGTCACGGCTGCCACTCCCGCTACGATTATAGTGCTGGACACCTTGCCCATGAGAATTGCGAAGCGGTCCACAGGAACCGTCAGTAATGTTTCCAGGGTTTTCTCTTCTTTCTCCATAGCCACGCTGGTTGCAGCTATCTGCATCGAATACGTAAGCATAAGCATCAAGGTAATCGGCAACGCAATTGACTGCGAAAGCAATAAGCCTGACAAAGTAGCTGGGTCAACGCCCTTCTGTATTTCGCCCTTGATAATAGTTGACTGCGAAGTGTACACGACATCAGGCGCTACTGCCCTGTTGAAACCGTTAACAAAGGCGTTGAAACTGCTTGAACCGATGTTGCTGAAAATTCCGCCGCCTTGGAAAACACCGTAAACGTTCACCATAGCCGTAACGTTCCAGTCGCCGCCGTCTATGTGTTGCGTCATGTTTTGGCTGAAGTCAGGTGGAATTTCCACGAACTGCGTGCTATTATACTCCGTTAACAAGTTTTGCGTAACCACTTCTTGCGGCGTTATATCGTTGAGGACTGCGACGTTCATGGTCCTGTTAAGGTAGATGATGAAGGATTGGCTCCAGTCTTCGCCGTCGTTGTTAATAACAAGCAATGTGGCTTTTTGAGCTTGCTCTTGAGCTGACTCCACGGCGTAACCCATCACTAGACCCATAACTGGGAATATCACCAACGGCAACACAATCATGCCGATGAGAATTTTAGGGTCGCGCATAAGCTCCTTTAACTCTTTAACCAAAATTGTTGTGAAGCCCTTAAGCATAGCCAATCACCTTTGCAAACACTTCTTCCAGATTTTGGCTCTGGTACTTCTTCTTTAGCTCATCAGGTTTGCCTTCAACCACGATTTTGCCCTTGTTAATCAAAGCCACGCGGTCGCACAGATACTCCACTTCCAGCATGTTGTGGCTGCTGAGGAGAACTGTTACGCCGTGCTGTTTCACGTACGTTTTGATTATTTCCCTAACATGATAAGCGTGAAGAACATCTAAACCGCTTGCCGGCTCATCTAGAACAGCGAGTTTCGGACGCGTCATTAACGCTCTCGCCACCAGCAAGCGCCGTTTCATACCCTTACTATAAGTCTTTGTCTTATCCTTCAAGCGTTCTCCTAAACCGCTGATTTTGACGGCTTCCTTGATGGTTTCGCGGAGCTCGTTTTGGTTTTCTGTGTTAAACTTCGCCATAAACTCCAAGTACTCGTTGCCTGAAAGATTCGGGTAAGCACCGGCTTCTTCTGGGAGGTAGCTTATAATTTTGCGGACTTCACCAGCCTGATTAACCGTGTCTAAGCCGAAAATCTCTACGCTGCCCGAAGTGGGTAGCATTAAAGTGGAGATTGCACGGAGGGTCGTGGTTTTTCCCGCGCCATTTGGACCAATGAGACCGAAGATTTCCCCCTGTTTTATGTGGAAACTTAACTCGTCTAAGGCGCGGATGTTGCCGAACTGTTTAACTAATGCTTTAGCTTCAACTGCGAGACCCAAAGTGAATACCCCTCTTGTGTTTGTGGAGTCTGAAGCTTATTTAAGGCTTTACTGGTACAATGCCTTACTTTAAGAAGAGTTTTTTGTCATGGCTGAGAACGCTTTTATTTCTGGTTTAGCTTACATTTTCTTGCCGGATGATGAAAAGGCATTAGCTTGACCGTTGTGGATGAAAGTTCAGAGTTACTCGGACGGCAACGTACGATAAACTACATATAGTATGACAGTGTATGCTTAGCGTATTTTTCAAAAGATTTATCGCTCCTGTTAAATTGTCATTAGCTTGGTGCAGGAGCTATCATGGGCGGGTGCGATGCAGCAGGGTGTGCTACATGCAGCAATATCATGAGTGCTAGTACTGAAGGGTGCCAATCTGTTTTGTAGGGTTCATCTTGATCAACAAACCAGCCGCCGTCGGTAAACTGAGCTGCGATGACGTTTTGCACAAAGGCGGGGTCAACCAGGTTGCCTTGCCCTGCTTGGTATAGGAAGGCGGCGGCTTCGAGTTGTATGTCGTTGACTTGTGAGCCGTCGCCGATTAATGCGGCGTTCATTTCATATAGGTTAGTTGTGAAGTCTTCTGGTAGTTGGAGACTGCAGTTGTTGTTTTGCAGCCAGATGGTCGCCAGCAACACATGTGTCAGCAAGTAGGCTCCGCTATTTAGGCTTCCACCAGTGGATTGTGACGCGAAAATAAAGCCGTTTTCCATAGCGTTTGTGAGCCGTGTCAGGTAATCATCGGGCAGGCTGCTTCGGTCGGAGTAGAGTGCAGGAATCGTGAGGCGGTCGAGTTGGTCTGTCACTGAATTGAAATCGTCTGGCTGAACGATAGAAGTGTTATAGTCGGCGATGCGCCGCCATACTCGGATTAGAGGGTCAGTGCTAGAAGCCCACAGTTGGTCGTAGCGCTGCAATGAATCTTTGAATTCTGCTATGGCGAACTGTCGGTAAATTACGTTAAGCATTAACAAACCGATGGGATGCTGGGTCTGCTTCAGGTAGATAATGCTCTGGTTTATTGCTTGTTGTAACGCCTGATTTGTTGGTTGCGCAGTGCTTGTGGGCGTGGGTAGCGCGGGCGCGTCAGAAGGCGACGAGGGCAGCTTTAGCAGTAGCAAAGCCGTCAATAGACTGCATATCACGATAACAACACAGAGCACTATTAGCGATTTTTTCATACTTCTTCTAACTGGGTTCAACAGTTATTATATGTGTTTCTTCGAAGGGCACGCGCTATCCGGGGTCGGTCTTTTCTCTATCGGGCGTAATTTGACACATAATTTAATTTGCTGTGTGCGAGAGCCAGTCCTCGACCCCGCAATTCTCCGTTCTTCTTTCCCCTGAACCTGAACTTAGACTTTGTATGCTGGGTTCACTTTCTAAATATTATGTCAGTTTTCATAAGTTAGTTAAATACCTTAAGCCTATTTCTGACTACAAATTGGAGGAAAGTACGTGAAGCAACAAATTACAAATAAAGGTAGAAAAGAATTAGAAGCGAAAATGGCGACGCTTTTCGGGGAAAACATCAAAGGACTCTCGACAGAATTGCAAGAAATCTTGCTAGATGACATGGTTACTGCCTTCGAAAATAGACTAAATGTGTTAAACATTGCACACACAAAAGGCTTCTGCTGACGCAGTGCGATGAAGAAAAATACTTACTACTGATACATAAAAGCTTTATACAAAAAAGGCGAATATGGCAAAAAAAGAGGTCAAGATATGCGACGTTCCAAACTTGAAATGTATGTAGACATCCTGAAGGTGTTAGCTCACAGAGGCCCACTTAAGTTAACTCATGTCATGTACAAGGCTAACGTTAACTGCAGTGTACTCAAAGAATACTTAGAGTTCCTAATTAAGCAAGGGCTAGTGGAAGAAAGAACAGCAGGAAAAAGACGTGTAGTTTATGCCATCACGCAAAGAGGCATAACTGTGCTGAAATACTTCCGCGAACTTAAGCAAGTGCTGCCTATCGTAGAAGAATCTAGAAATCAAGCACCAGTCCCCTTCTAAACTCCCCGATTTCTCCCCCTCTATCTAATTCTAAGCTCACTTTAAGTTTTTTCACTGACCAATCTGTAGAACATGTTTTTGGCAACATTTCATGTTTCGTTTATTTTGGCGTTTATGTCGATGGCAGTTGGCTGTTTGTTGTAGATAGCGGGTGTAATTGTTGTGAATAATTACCAGTGTTTCGTAAGACTTAATAAACCCCGCCTGTTTAGTTCTACAATAGTACACGTGAACAACACTCGGGGAAAGCCTTTGACCAGAGAAGAAATACTGAGCAAAAAACCTTTACATATACTCGAAAAAATAAGAGAAAACCTCGAAAGGCTCAACGAAAAAATGGAAGTCATGATTGAACTACAGAAACACGGTCGCAAAGATGTCCAACCGCTTCCCGATACCCCATTAGACGTAATGACTTTACTCTCAATGCCTGACCACCTCAGAAAAACCGCCATGACCATCTGCAGATGCGGACGAGCAACCGCAAACGAAGTCTCCCAGCAAACAAGCAGGGCCCGAGCTGTAGAAAGCGCGTATCTAAATCAACTTGTAATCATGGGATACCTCAAGAAAGAGCGCAAAGGAAGAAAAGCTTACTTTTACGCTGATAGGGATAGTCAAGGGTGAATGTGAAAAATGGGCAAAATTGTAGCAGTACACTCATACAAAGGCGGAACAGGAAAAACCCTTCTCTCCGTAAATTTGGCAGCAACCTTTGCCAAACACGGAAAGAAAGTCTGCCTCTTCGACCTTGATTTTCGAGCGCCGAGCCTATTTGCAATACTCAAAATGGAAAACGCGACATGCTGGTTGAACGATTACCTAAACGGTAATTGCGGTATCAACAAAGTTCTTGTCGATCTAAGCAGCCGGCTCCAAGGAAACGACAACTTCTTCGCTGCGCTAGCGAACCCATCGACCGAAGCGATTAGAGATATGTCCGCGAAAGACAGAAAATGGGAAATGCGTGCATTGGGCAGACTCCTTTCTCTTAGAAACACGTTGCTAAGTGACCAAAAATTTGACTATCTGGTCTTCGACACAAGCCCTGGGCTCCAGTATTCATCAATAAACGCTATAGTAACTGCCGACTTCGTGGTAGTGGCAACAACCGGTGATAGGTCTGATGTGAATGGAACACGGCGCATGCTCCGAGAGTTGTATAACCTGTTTGAAAAGAAAACAGGGTTAGTCATGAACAAAGTTCTTGAGCCCACCTCTAAATCAAACAAAGACGCAATGGATACAAGAGTCAAAGACGTGTATCAGGTTCCCATGCTGGGGCTAGTGCCATGTTTCTGTGAAATTCTCAGAGCTGAAGGAAATTTTATATTCGCTCAAGATAAACCAAATCACCCCTTCACTAAAATATTGGATGAAATGGTAAGGAAAATAGACGCTAACGAAGTCAACTAACTTTGCCTTAATTTCCTTTTTTATGATTGTTTCTTAGGCGAAATGTATAAAGCAGTGTCAGCGAAGCTTGACGCAAAAAAGCTTCAGTTTGCACGTTATGTTTCCTGATCATTCAGCATTTAGATCCAGATCTTGTTACGTTCAAGATGCGCTGCTGCGAACTGGCAGAAGAGCATAACACCACCGTTTTAAGCTTTGAGATTAGCGTGTGTGAAATAGCTTCCACCCGACGATTTTTAAAAAGTTATCCGCCAGCAACTTTACAGAACCCACATTGTATACACCACAAAAAGATATGCCATTTTTTCACCTTTAGAATAACTCTGAAACATATTCTCAAAAATTACACAAATCTTAAATACAAACGTAAGCTCTTAAACTCACATTCACCTAATGTTTAGGTGTAAAAATAAAAAAAGGAGAAAAAGAGAAGATGAAATTTGCTAGACGTAAGACTGTTGTTTCTATTATTCTAATGCTAACTATTGCTGTTTCAATTATTGCTTTGCCAATGGCTAATGCTCAACAAGAACAGGCGACTAATATTTCCCATATTTACGTTGCTACTTCCCCGCCCGTTATAGGCACCGGTCAGCAAGTTTTGCTTATCGTTTGGACTGCAGACATGCCTCCAGATATTGGTGAAGAAGATGGTGATGTCGATAGTCCCAGTGGGAGAGCCGGCTGGTATGATATTACATTGACGGTTACAAAGCCTGACAATACCACTGAAACTATAGAGCTGCCATATACAGATGCGATCGGAGGCACATATCATTCATACACACCTACGGACGTCGGCACATACACTGTACAAGCTAATTTCCCTGGAGCATGGAAAAACACCACCGGCAGCATGGGAATGTTTGGATGGACACCCGGGGTGGACACATGGTATACACCTGCCACCAGTCCGGAGGCAGAGTTTACCGTACAGGAAGAAGCAATACAGGCATGGGTTGAGTCTCCTCTGCCATCAGGCTACTGGACTCGTCCAATAAGCGAAGCGTCCAGAGACTGGTACGTGCTTCTAGGAGACTATCTGGGTGGAGCCGCTAACGTATATCCTGCAGGCTATGGTGGAAATACTGAGAAATACTCCTACGGTGTAGGACCAGAGAGCGCTCACATACTGTGGACAAAGCCACTTTATCAGGGAGGCTTGATGGACGCTTACTTTGAAAACATAGGCTATGCAACGTCACACTACCAAGGCGTCAGTTTCTCACCAATAATCATGGGGGGAAAAATTTACTATTCCTACCCAAATACGGGTCATTCTACTCAAGGCTATCTTTGTGTAGATTTGTACTCAGGGGAAACTCTATACTACGAAAACGCATCCTTTACGCCATCGAGGGGTCAAATATACAACTATGATTCACCTAACCAGCACGGAGGCTACTCTTATCTATGGCAAACTGGCATCGCAGGATTCTTTGGAGGCGGTACACCCGTCACAATTGAGCACGAGATAGTGCAGATACCTAGGGCGAAACTTTCGGCAAACGTAAAGCGATTGCCTACTCAGTATGGAAGTGTAGAAACTGTTAATTTAACTGAGACACCGGTGCAGATGGGCACTGTCTGGGAGATGCTTGACGGATACACAGGATCACACGTGTGCTATGTAGCCAACGTGTCTACTAGTGGTACACAGGTTTACGGCAAAGACGGAAGCATACTCTATTATAACATTGCAGACCTTCAACCAGGACCAGGGGAAAACCTTTATCTGCAGATATGGAACTCTTCTCACGGAACTATGGTTTCGAGTCAAAATGGAACAGGTGCTTGGCAATGGAGACCTATGGGCGGTACTTTCGGCGGGTCAGACGCGTATCTTGGTGGTGTTGCTTACAACTATGTACATGACGGTCAAGACTTTTTCTCGCTAAACGTATCAGTACCAAGTTTAGCGGGTCCAATTAATGCGAGATCAAATCAGACTGCTAGTATCAGAGTGATACGTGAGGGTGAGTACATCATTGTTGGAACTACTGGAACAAACGACGCAGACGGAATTGCGCCATGCTGGATGATGGCTCTAAGTTTGGAGCCAGGCAGAGAAGGCACAAAGCTTTGGGAGAACACGTTTACACCGCCATACGCAGATGAATGGGCAGCTGGATTTTTCGGCGCTGGGCTGGGTCTTGATGATGTCTATCCAGAAGATGAAGTTATCACCTTTGCTGACAGGGTAACGCTGAAACGCTATGGTTACGACATGAAGACAGGAGAGAAACTTTGGGAAACTGAACCCGAAGGACAAATGAACTACTATGGTATGATGACAAATTACTACGAAGGTCTAATCTTAGCAGCTGGCTGGTCTGGAGAAGTTATAGCCTATAATGTTACGACAGGAGAAAAAGAATGGGTCTATACAGCTTCAAATGTTGGCTTCGAATCTCCCTACGGCAATTACCCAATAAACTTTGTAGGTATTGCTGACGGAAAAATCTACACGCTCACTGGTGAGCACTCAATCAATCAGCCAATGTACCGTGGTCCAAACTTACGCTGCATCAACGCTACAGACGGAACGGAAATATGGTCAATGCTGAACTTCGGAGCTAACGGCGGAGCAAGTCTCGGTGGAACGTACGTGTGGCTAGCAGAAGGCAAAGTCGTAGGCATCAACTTCCTAGACAATCAAATATACTGCATCGGCAAGGGCAACAGCGCCACCTCAGTTACGGCGTCGCCTAAGGTTTCAGTGCACGGAACACAAGTAATGATCGAAGGCACAGTCACTGATAGCACCCCCACTGGCAGGCGTAACACTAATGACCTCGTAGACTTCACGTTGAAAGGCACTCCGGCAATATCCGACGAAGACATGAGCGCGTGGATGGAATACATGTTCCAGCAACAGGCATACCCAGCAGACGCGAAAGGCGTTGAGGTGGTTTTGACGGTGATTGACCCGAACAACAACGTTTACGAGATTGGCAGAACCACAAGCGACGTAACTGGCGCTTTCGGCTACGCGTTTGAACCGATGGTTCCGGGAACGTACCAGATTACTGCTACTTTCGAAGGCTCCAGATCCTATGGCAGTTCGATCGCAAAAACCTACCTAACTGTGGAGGAAGCTCCTGCAGCTACAGCTGAACCTACACCGCCGCCAGCATCAGTTGCCGACATGTACCTTATACCCTCAGTCGCAGGCATAATCGTAGCAATCGTCGTGGTCGGGATAGTACTTATCCTGATGCTTAGAAGACGCTAAACAACAGCAAAACACACACAAAAAACAAAACACATTTCCCATTTTTCTTTTTTTGTTCAGCTACCCAAGCGAAGAGAAGGGCTGAAGAGGGTTCTGGATCAATGCGCGCAGTCATAGCTAGTATTCTTCTATATTCTTTTTAATTTCAGGTTCAAAGCCCCAGCAAACTTAAATCCCGAAACGATGGACGAAGACATCGTAGTGACAGTAATCAGTGCTGGCTTGGGCTTTCTAATATACCTCATCAAAAGAAAACAACCAAACTGGTTTCGTCAGAGCCTTGTTGAAGCAAGTCTTGAAAAGTTTTTATTCGTGGTCCAGTTATCCTACTGCTGATGTCTGGCAAAGAGTTCTTTGTAGAACGTTATGAGCGGTTAGGCTGGAAATTTGAAGACGTTAAACCCAGACAGGCAATTAGACTAAACGTTACCAACGTTGAGGGGAAAAACCTCGAAGAAAGACTGCAAGCCATAGGCGTTCAGCTCGATAAGGTACCTTTTCTCGAAACGGGCCATTGGGTTCGTAACTCTAAGGTTTCCGTGGGCGCCACTGCCGAGTACCTGTTAGGGTTTTATTCGATTCAGGAAGCTGCCGCCCAAATTCCAGCCACATTGTTCGCTGACTTGCAGGGCAAAACTGTGCTGGATGCTTGCGCCGCACCAGGCGGAAAAACCGTGCAGCTGGCGGATCTGATGGGAAACACTGGTGCAGTCGTGGCTTTGGATATTAAAAAACGGCGCTTGGCTGCTTTATCGAATCATTTGGAACGCTGCCATGTTAGCAATGCGGTTGTTTACCCTTTTGACGCAAGGCAGGTTTCTCGGCTGAAATTGAAGTTCGACAGGGTTCTCGTGGATGCACCTTGCTCTGGAAATTTCGCTACGGACAGAGACTGGTTTAAACGGAGAACGCTGAAAGATGTTAAACGAAACGCGCGACTGCAGAGAGAAATATTAGCCGAAGCCGCAGCGTGCCTCAGCGACGATGGAGAACTTGTTTACTCAACCTGTTCTCTTGAGCCTGAAGAAGACGAGGTTAACATGGATTGGGCTGTGAATCACTTGAACCTCCAGATTGAAGAGGTTGACTGTCAAGGTCAAAACGGGTTAACCGAGGTTTTCGGAAAACGCTTGGACGCATCGGTGGCGCGGTGCAGGCGAGTTTGGCCTGGCGAAACTCAAGGCTTTTTCGTCTGTAAACTCAAGAAGGTGGGTGAGCGATGAAGGCGATTACGAAGTTTGCTGTTCATCTCGGCGCCAAGTTTTCGTTGGACGCTGATTTGACAGTGAACAAGGGTGGTCGCTATTTTCTCTTGAACGAGTCTTTGCTTGGCGTCGCTCGGAAGGATTTCTATTATGCCGGGACTTATCTGGGGAAAGTTAAGAACGGAAAGTTTTTCCCGAGTTTTAACCTGTTGTCGATGCTTGTGGAGGGTAAAGCTAACAAAATTGTTTTTGAAAAGAAAGCGGCGTGGCTGTTTATTTGTGGCAGAGACGTTTTCCGAGCGGGAATACTTGCTGTGTATGGTTCGCGGAGGAAAGGTGACCATGCGTTGGTACTAAACGAGTTTGGCGAGTGCTTGGGTTTCGGCAGGATAGTCTGCAGTTTGGTGGGCGCCGCGAAGAAAGGTGAAGTTGCGGTTAAAAACATTTCAGATATTGGTGATTTTCTGCGTAGAGAAATTTAGCAAAAGTGGGGTTTTGCCCTTCTTCTGTCGCGTGTTATATAAACCCTGACGCGCAATATTCCAGTAATTTGCGTTTTTCTTGAACGTTTATACATAATAATCGGCGATAAACTTATATATGTTTATGATAACTGTGGTTTCCATAACATATGAAAACCAAAACACCGAAGCTAATGTGAGGATATGTAAAAAAATGAAAAACTATAAAGACGCAGTTTGGAAAGAAAACGTGGACCAAGCAGTCAAACAAATCAAAAAATACGAGATAAAATTCGTAAGGCTCCAGTTCACCGACATCAACGGCATCGTAAAAAACTTGGCGGTATCCTCCAAGAACATCGAAGCCATCTTTGAAAACGGCCAGTCCTTCGACGGCTCATCAATAACAGGCTACAGACCAATCGAAGAATCAGACATGGTCTTATGCCCCGACCCAACAACATTTGCAGTTTTGCCGTGGCGAGCAAAAGAAAAATCATCATGCAGACTCATCTGCGACGTGTACACTCCAGAAGGCAAACGCTTCGAAGGCGACCCACGCTACATCCTAGAACGAGCCCTAGCAAAAGCCAAAGCAGCAGGCTTCACGTACATATGCGCCCCAGAACAAGAATTCTTCATAGTAAAAGAAAATGAAACTGAATTGCCAACACCCATCGACTTAGCAGGTTACTTCGATTTCCACCCTGGCGACCTAACCGAAGGCATCAGGCGCGAAATAGCCGACACCGCCGAACAATTCGGCATAGAAATTGAAATCTCCCATCACGAAGTAGCCCTAGGACAAAACGAAATCGACTTCAAATATGATGAAGCACTCACCACCGCTGATAGAGCCATAACCATGAGAATGATCACCAAAATCGTAGCTGCACAAAACGGTTACGTAGCAACCTACATGCCGAAACCCTTCGCAGGAATCAACGGCTCAGGAATGCACACACACCAAAGCCTATGGAACGCTGACACAACCCAAAACATGTTCTACTCCGACAGCGCCGAGACTGGTTACCTCTCCAAGACAGCCATGAATTACATAGGCGGACAACTCGCTCACGGACGCGAAATGTGCGCGGTTCTCGCTTCCTGGCCCAACTCGTACAAACGATTAGTACCAGGCTTCGAAGCGCCAGTTTACCTTGCGTGGGCACACAAAAACAGGTCACCACTCATCAGAGTCCCCAACTTCGGAGGAAGAAAAGCTGCTGCCCGATGCGAAATTCGCTGTCCTGACCCGTCTGGAAACCCGTACCTACAGTTTGCAGTTCTACTCGCGGCAGGATTAGACGGAATCAAGAACAAGACTGACCCAGGCGCACCAGTGGAGCTGAACGTTTACGAAATGGGCTACGAAGAACGCAAGAAACGAGGCATAGTTTCACTGCCTGAATCACTGAAAGAAGCGCTAGACGAACTAGAAAACAGCAAACTAATGCGCGAAACACTCGGCGAAACAGCATTCGAAAACTTCCTACGCGAAAAACGCAAAGAATGGGACCTCTACAGAACACAAGTAACCGAATGGGAAGTCAACAGGTACATCAGACGACTCTAAACCACAAAAAGCCCCTTTCCAAGGGCTTCCACCTTTTCTATTTCTTCTCTCTAATTTTCTCAGGCAACTCAGCGATTTTCACTGTTGTCTGCTCGCGTTTCGCCAAATCCCGAACGACTACCGCGTCTTCTTTCAGTTCTCGTTCACCCACTATCACTGCATAATCCATTTTTCGTCTGTCAGCGTCCTCCAAAGCTTTACGCATTTTTCGCTCCATAACCTCGAACTCCACCGACACTCCTGCCGCCCTGAGCATCTGCGAAATCTTCAAGGCTTCAGCTTTTAGTTCTGGCTTCACGGGAATCACCACCGCAGTTTTCTCTCGCCCTGTTGGCAACGCGGTTTTCTGCGTCTGCAACGCTAGGGCTATGCGGTCTAAGCCATGTGCAACGCCCACGGCTGGCGTAGGTTCGCCCCCGAAAACTTCAATAAGCCTGTCGTAGCGTCCGCCGCCGCCCAAAGCTATGTCCAATTCTGGCACGTTTACTTCAAAAATCATGCCCGTGTAATATTCCAGTCCTCTGGCGAACGCGGATTCTACGGCTTTGACTGGACACCCGCTTGCCGTGACAAGCTGCAAAATTTCCATAAGGTTGTCTGCTGCCGCTTCAGCCTCAGCGTACCCCGCAACGTAATTTCGTATTTTCTCTGCTGTTTCGAACGGCGTGCCGCCTTTCAGCTCCAGTAGCCCTTGAAGTGCGGTTCGGCATTTTTCCTGTTCCAGCAACTTGAATGCTTCATCGTATTCTTTTTTGTCCATGCGTTGCAGAACGGAGTTTTGAACTTTGTCATCCACGTTTTCTTGGTTTAGAATGCCTCGTATCACGCCGATGTGACCTATCTTGAACGCGTAGCCTTGCAAGCCCGTGGCTTTAATTACACTGTTAGTGAGAAGTATAGCTTCGGCGTCGGCTTCAGGATTGCTTGAACCCATCAACTCAAAGTTTGATTGCCAAAACTCGCGGTACCGTCCGCGTTGAGGCTCATCATACCGGTAAACGCTGCCCACGCTGAAAACCCTCAACGGCTTCGGCGCGGTTTTCAACGCGGTTGTGGCCAGACGCGCTATTGACGCGGTGAATTCTGGTCGCAACGCCACAGCGCGGTCTCCTAAATCCTTAAAGATGAACATGCGCTGCCGGATTTCTTCACCTGACTTGGCACTTAACAGCTCGCATGGTTCAACCACGGGCGTTATGACTTCCTTGTAGCCGTAAACCCGCGCGGTTTCCCTTGCCTTGCAAATTACGAAGTTCAGGGTCGCTGCTTCTTCAGCTAGTAGGTCTCGCATTCCTCGGACAGTTTGGAAGTTTGGCATATTTTTTCACTTGTTTACTTGAATGTTAATTGTGAGACTGTGTAGTAAACTGTTTCTCCTCTGCGGTTCATCACCGCTAGGACAAGCTCTTTCTTTTGGCTTTGGCAGTGCCGCAAAGCTTTGGTTAAGTCGTCCACGGGCAGGGGTTTGCCTTCTTGAGTGCCTAAAACCATGTAAGAAGCGGTGTCTTTGCCGTAGGCGCCCCGGTCGTATATGCGGAAGTCAGTTCCAGCGCCGAAGCCTTCTCTGACCACGTAGCCTCTGCTGCGGAGGTCGCGATAAACCAGATAGTTAACCCAAGCGTTAGGGTCTGTTTTCTCGTAGGACTTGAGAAGAGCTTGAAAAGCCACTTCCTTCCCTTTTTTGTCTTTAACGTCAATCAGTTCCTTATCCAAAAGGTAAAGCGCCTCGTAAAACGCCAGCGTTAACACGCCGTTTTCTGCTGTGCCGTATCCACGTTGAGAAAGCGAGTCAATACTGCTTTGCTCGGCGATTTCAACACCTTTTTTTGCAAGAACGCCAGTGGTTTTAAGTTCTGAAACGCTTTTGCCTGTTTTATCATCGCTCATCAGTAATCAACCGTCATGAACATTGCAATTTAGAATAGTTAACTCTTATACGTTATACTTTTCCTTTTCTATAAACGTTGAAAAAGGAGATGCTGAACATCTTCCATTTAGTCACTGCTTAAACGCTTAGTTCTAGCAGTTTGCGCAGGTTGTTGATTTCCACAGCGTTCGTTCGTGTTACTAGGCGTGAAAACTTGGGTTTTGCTTCTGACCCTATTGTAACTAAAATGTCTCCTCGGTAAGAAAGAGTGATAGTTAGCCCCTCGTCTTTTAATTCTCCCGCGATATCTTTAAGCTGTGCAAGCTTGGTTCTGATTGATGCGCCGCCTCCTGCGCTGTCAACTACATCTTTCAGAAATTCTTTGCTAGCTATGCTAAGCTTGATTTTGTTGTCTTCAGCTTTTACTTGTAGGGCTTTCTCGTCGCCAGTGAACAGAGTGACTTCTCCAGATTTGACAACGTGACTTAACCATGTCGGTAGTTGCACGTCTTCACCTCTTTAGGAGAAGGCTACTTTTTTGGGGCGTCTGTCACGTAGAGAATGTCTAGGACTATTGAGCCGTTGATTTTCGCTTTTACTGCACCCATGTCTAAGGTTAGGTCATGGAAGCTGAGTTTGATGTCTGATTCTTTTCCTGCGAGCTTGTCTATGAGTTTTAGCATAGTGTCGCCCATATCTCCAGAGCTTTTCGACATTATTTAATCACCATAAATGTAATAGAAGCGACTGGAAGATAAATGTTTACCGCTGACATTCGCAGAAAAACTTATGGTTAAATCCATTTCTTTCTTCTGAAGTAAACAACCATCAACATCGCCACCGTAAGCATCAAAATCAAAACCGCAGGGTAGCTCCACGCCTGCTCAAGCTCAGGCATATACCTGAAGTTCATCCCGTAAATGCCCGCCACAAAAGTCAACGGAATAAAAATCGTGGCAATAACCGTTAAAACCTTCATGACTTCGTTCATGCGGTTGCTTACGCTTGACAGGTAAATATCCAGCATTCCCGAAAGCATATCGCGAAACGTTTCCACAGCATCCATAACTTGAATCGTGTGGTCATAAACATCCCGCAGATAAACAAAAGTTGACTTGTTGATTAACGGCGATTCTGACCTTTCCAGCCTGTTTATAACTTCTCTTAAAGGCCAAACAGACTTCCGCAAGAAAATCATCTCTCGCTTCAAATCATGAATCGTCTGCAGCGTTTCAGATGTCGGATTAGTGATCAGCATGTCCTCGATGTCTTCAATTGTCTCGCCAAGCTTCTCAAGAATCGCAAAGTAGTTGTCAACAATAGAATCTATCAAAGTGTAAGCAAGGTAATCTGCGCCTAGTTTTCGTATTTTGCCTTTGTTGTTTCTAAGCCGCTCCCGGATATGGTCGAAAACGTCGCCTTCCCGTTCCTGAAAAGAGATAACAAAGTCAGAGCCTAGAATTATGCTCATCTGCTCAGTTTTTGTCTCGTTTTCGTTGCCGTCAAACCTGAGCATTCTTAGAACAACAAAAATATAATCGTCAAAATCCTCCATCTTGGGGCGTTGCCCCGTGCTTGCAATGTCTTCCGCCACAAGGGGGTGTAAACCAAAACTCTTTCCAACCTGCTCGATGATTCCTGGCTGGTGAACCCCATCGATATTCAGCCACATCACTGACGACTTATTCCTAAAAGAGCACGCTTCCTCAACGTTAGCAACCGTTTTCTCCTGAAAATCAGCCCCATCATACTTAATTACGGATAACTTAACCGGCTCGTACCTCTGTTCACCTACATGCACTATGGTACCTGGGGGCAGACCTCGCTTCTTGGAACGCTTAGGAATTCGGATGGCAACACACCCTAATCCGATTCGTCTATGCGCCTTTATAGAATTTGTGATTAAGAACTCTTAATTGTAGAAACGGCTTGCCTGCTGAAACGTAGTCTGCCACATCCGCCTACACGGGCGCGTCAGTTTTGAATTTGGCAAAATCCTTTTGGTAGTAAACACCGCTCTCATGAATAATCGCCGACACGTACTTCAACGGCGTAACGTCAAAAGCAGGATTAAGTACGTCTACGCCTTCAGCGGCGACTTGCTTACCACCGTAATGTGTAACCTCCGCAGGTTTCCTTTCTTCGATTATAATATCGGCTGATTTTCGCGTTAAGTCAAAGGTGGATTTCGGTGCTGCCACGTAAAACGGCACTCCATGTTCATGCGCTAACACGGCAACAGTGAACGTGCCAATCTTGTTAGCCACACCATCTTGAACTATGCGGTCGGCGCCCACCACAACCTTATCAACCAAACCCTTGCTCATAACATAGCCAACCATGCTGTCCGTTATCAACGTAACAGGTATACCATCACGCTTAAGCTCGTAAGCCGTAAGCCTAGCACCCTGCAACAACGGCCGCGTTTCAGTGGCTATGACCTTAATCTTTTTGCCTTGCTTCCAAGCTGCACGTATCACGCCTAAAGCTGTGCCGTACTCAACCGTGGCTAACTCGCCCGCGTTACAATGCGTCAAGATAACATCGCCATCGTTGATTAGCGCAGCCCCGTTTTCTCCCATAACACGATTTGCCTCTGCATCCTCATCCGCGATGCTCTGAGCCTCCCCAACCACAAGCGCCTTCAACCCCTCAACGTCACCCGAAAAACCGCGGGCTTTGTTCAAGACTCGGTCTGCCGCCCAAAAAAGGTTAACAGCTGTAGGTCTCGTGCCTTTCAGGATTGCCGCCGCATCTTCCAGTTCCGCCAGCACTTCCGACACGCAACCTGCTTTTGAGTTGCAAGCAACCAAGGCTAAACCGAAAGCGGCGCATGCCCCAAGCAACGGTGCACCGCGTACTCGCAGGTTTTTTATAGCCTCAGCCATCTGGTCAACTGTTTTAATTTTCAAAGTCAGTGTTTCAAGAGGTAATTTGGTCTGGTCTACAGTGATGACGGTTCCATCTTGCCATTCTATAGTTCGCATTTCCGCAACCTCAGTTTACAATTTGTATAAAGTCCTTACGTTAGAAGATTCTGTAAGATTTTGTAAGCGTAAAGTAAAAGCTTGAGCGTTTCCTCATTCGCGGGGTGATTTAACATAGGTTACGACTTCTACTGGAGCGTCTTTGCCGAATTTCAGCCGCTCCTTCCAGGCGTCTCCAACAGCGATAAGAGAGAACACGCCTGAAATTTCCGCTTTTGCCTTTTTGACAAGGTGAGCCAACGCCTCTTGGGTTTCCCCGCTTTTAACCATGTCATCTACTATCAAGACACTGTCGCGTTTTTTGATAGCGTCTTTTGGAATAAAAAGCGTCACGGTTACACCTGAATCTTTTCCCAGAACATATGTTTCATCCAGAAAAGCTTTGACGCCGACTTCCTTGTTTCTCTTAGCCAAGATGAGGTTGACTCCGAGGGAGTTAGCAACCATCGTAGCCAAAGGAACCCCGTCGGTAGCCGCGGTTAAAATTTTCGTTACCCGTTTCCCAGCAAAATTCGCCAGCGCATGATTCGCGGCTTGCTGAAGTATATTATAATCGCCCACGATTTCGGTGTTGTCAAAGTATCCTGTGTCATCGAATTTTATTCTGCTTCGCAGTTCAGTTTCTAAACCGACAAGCTTCGTGAGCACTTTCCACAACTGCTTCGCCCGGGTCGTGTTTGGTAGAACGTGTCCCTTCGCGTATCTGCTGAGGACCGTGACGGGTAATCCTGTTTTGGAGGCTAACTCCCGGTATGTAATGTTCCGCTTATACTTTGCAGTCCTCAAAAGCTCGATGGTCATCAAACGGAGTTTTAAATCTTCTGCGTGAGTGCTCATCCTCTTCCCCCTTAAACACCTATGAGTCAAATACTAAAACATTTACTTTCTATTGTAGCTTGCCAATTTATACCTTCCGTTAAAAAATGGAAATGCACTTTTAACTCTTTAGGTCAACCTTGCGTGGCTTAATTTTGCGTTTTCATGTCAAGCTTTTTTAAATTGAAACGCGACTCATATGTAAAAAGAGGCGTCCCTGTGCAAAAAGCTAAACGGTTATTCATTGCTGCCCTTTTCGGTTCGATAATATTCATCACCCGGGTTTTCGTGCCCTCCCCAATCGATAAACTGCTAATTGTCGTTGACGCAGTTTTATTGGCTCTGGCTGCACTTTTCATAAAAAAAGCCGGCGCAACTCAAGTTGGCGCTGTCGGCGGCGTGCTCGCAGGCTTATGGCGACCCGCTATTCCTTTCTCATTTATACTTGTTTTTCTATACGGCGTTTTCGTGGATGTTTTCCTGTTCCTCCTTAAGATTAACGCTACAAAGGAAGGAGTAAACCGAAACAGGCTCATGCTTGCAATGGCTCTCAGCACTTTTGTAATCGCGTTTCTAAGCTATTACGTGACTGCACTGGGGTTCGACATTGTTACAGCTAATCTTATGCTGGACATGCTCGTGGCCTTTATGGGTCCAGTTAGCGGCGCTGTGGCAGGCTACGCAGCAGCGTATCTGTGGAATAAATACTTGAAAAACATTAGCCTCGCCTCCTAGCTTAAACCTAAGGGTTAACGTTTAACGTGTGAAATTAGATTTTTGACATATTCCGATTGTGAAAATATCCCTTTTAAAGCTCTGCACTGATTTGAAAGCAATGGAAAAAGGAGAAGGCTTCAATGATACTCTTCCGCAGAAAAAGACAAGCAGCGAAGAACTGGCATGCACGAGCGCTGATTATAGACCCTAACAAGACTAGAATAACCATAGTTAAAACAAAAACAGCGAAACAGATACCTCTATGGGTTTACAGAAAATACGCTCCACAGCAATTATCAACAAATTAGAGATAAAGCGGCAAAAACTTGGCTATTACTTTACCTTTTAACCCGCTCAACATCCGAGAATTAACAGAACTTCTCTTTAATCTCTGCATCCGCGATTTTGGCAATCTTTGCGCTAGAAATCATAACATATTTGACGCCCGTAAGCTCCGCCAGTTCAGCAGGCTTCTGATCCTGCGTCACAAGAATTAAGCCATGCTTACCCGCGTACTCTACAACATCCTTGTCTTTCGCAGCTTTCAACCCTGCCTCCTGAGCCGTAAAAACCTCGTAACCCAACGTCTCAAAATACTCTTTCAAACCCGCGTACATCTCATCAAGCAAAAGTTTCATTTCACGCACCTTGTCTGGGCTTATCTTAAATGTTTACGTATTTAGATGTTTTGAGTAAACCGTAAGTATGCACTCAGTTGTGTGCAATTTCAGTCGCCAAAGAAAAAGTGCAGCAATCAAATTATCCAACCCAAGAGTGGTGAGAATTCACTTTCACACTTTTAGGTATCAGAAAGCCACAATGGAATATCAAAGGATAAAAGCCATACTTTATGTTATGCGAATACTTGGGAATAAAAACATTCAGAACTCGCTCATCTATACGTAGATGGAGGAGTTCAAGAAGGAAGAGTACGTGTCAGCCACAGTTAACACCCTAGAGGGTGCTCAGAAATTGATAGAAGCAGAATTTGAGTGCGTCACTGATTTAGATGGAGTGAAACTGTTCAGAAAAAGAAAGTGACAAACACTCTATGTTTTAGCGTTTGCGTTTCTTGAGGTAAACCGCTAAGCCGGGGGCAACAACAGCCACTGAAGCTAGGATAACTGCGGCGATTGCTATTGGAAAAGGTTCTGGTTTCTTAGCTACAGTGAAAGTGATTGTTTCAGAGGCTCCAATGTTTCCAGCAACGTTAGTTGCGTAAACCGTTATGCTGTGCTCTCCCTCAGACAAGCCAGTCAATGTTGTGTTCCCAGCAGCAGTCACATTGTCTTGTCCATCAAGACTGTAGCTGATTTGCGAACCTGATTCGTTCACAGTGAAATTTAACGGAACATCAAATTTAATGTAAGTTTTGTTTTCAGGCGAGGCGATTGAAACAGACGGTGGAGGAAATGCATCCGTGTCAATAGTGAAGGGTATTGTTTCATGGACTTCTATTGGGTAAATGTTAGGGGAATCAATATACCTTGGGTCGGGGTAAAAGGTAAGCTCTGCGTGAACATTTACCTGCAAGGTATGCTGTCCCATGCTTGCATTCAAAAGTATCGAAAACTGTCGAGTTGATGCTAAAGGTGGACCGGTCAAAGTCCAAAGGGTGTAAACCTGCCCATCGAAATCATAGCTGATTTCTGTTATTCTGGTGGGTTCACCCTGCGCGTAAGGATTTACCACTGTAAAATTCAGTAAAACCTCATTAACTCGATACGTTGTGTTGTATTTTGGTGATTGCACTATCAGGTCAGGCGGATTCGGGAAGGGTGAGACCGGACCATAAGGTATATCGGGTGAGATTGGATCATGATAGCCTACATTAGCCGTTGCCAAACTAACATGCTGTAATATAGCAACTGCTGAGAACAAAAGTGCCAAGATGAGTGAGAGCACCAATGCTTTTTTCATGAACACCAAAAGATAATACTTTAAACTTTCACTTATCTTTTATTCTCGCTGCTTATGCTTACCTATGTCTGCAGAATAAGAGTCAAAGTATAATTACCTACGCTTGAAAGAGATTTACAAGAAAACATTTTATATAGGAAACGCCGATAGCATTTTTGCTTTCAGATGACGCCCAGTATAAGCATAATACTCCCGACGTTGAATGAAGAAAGGGGTATTATCGAAACTCTGAAAAAAATCAGCAAATTGGACCTCGACAAAGAGGTTTTGGTAGTTGACGGTTTATCAACAGATAACACGATTAAAAATGCTGAGGCATATGGCGCTAAAGTTGTTATTGAAAAGAGGAAAGGTAAAGGCGTAGCTATGGCTACAGGCGTGAAAGCAGCGAAATCGAACATTATTTGTTTCTTGGATGGTGACGGAACCTATCCTCCAAAAGTCATACCAAAAATGTTAGACTTAATAAAAAATTGTGATGTCGTGGTTGCTTCTCGATTACTAAAAAAGGAGGGTGCTAATGATTGTATGAACACCTTCATTCATTACCGCTTTTTCCCCTTCATATTTAAAAACTACTTGGGGAAATTCAAAACTTCCGAACCAATAACAGGCATGCGGTTACTGAGAAAAGAGACATGGAATAAACTGAGTTTGAAGTCCCATGACTTTCTGATTGAGACAGAGATGGAAGTCAAGATGGCAAAAAACAAGATGAAAGTAATTGAAATACCCATCCCCTGCATCAAAAGAATAGGTCGCAGCAAATGGGACGCGAGTTGGGGAACACTTTTTAAAATTAGAAACTATGTTAAACGGAACGAGAAGTACCTGAAAGACTTGGTTGTTATTAGATACCCTCGTGCTTAGCGCTCACAAATAGTTGTGCAGTTTGGTTTTCCTTTTTTCTTGAGCAGGCGATTACGCAGTCAATCTGTAAACTAATGCGGGGATAGCAAAAATAATAAAGGTAAAAGCGGATGTATTTTCATGGAAGGTCCAAAATGTTTTAAGTGTGAGGCATCGCTCGACTCTTTCACATATATCGATTATCCTTTTGGAGGAAAGTTGATGGCAATAATTTTCTGTGGAAAATGCGGCGCTGTTCAAGGTATAGTAGCAAAGGAACTATGAAGCTGATTAGCTGAATCCGAAGTCCTGCTCTTTTCAAGCGTTGTGCCCAGCGTTGCGGTCCTGAGAAGGTAGCGCGCGATAGTCATTTGGGTTCTGCTATCATATTTGTGGTTATAACAGATTTTACCGGTATAGTTGTAGTCTCCTGCAGCAGATTTGACAGGACTTCGATCAGTTTGCAAACTTCTTGTTATGTCTGTTTCTGCTGCAACGGGGTTATTTCGATAAAGCTAATATTTAAATTGAATCGTCAACATCTAAAGGTTACACATGAAAATCGGAATAGCAAATCTTGTTTGTGAATTGCTATGCTAAATGAAAAAAATAAGAAAAAGAGGATAAATAAATGAAAAAGTTACTTTTATCTGCTATTTTGAGCTGCTTGATTACAATTACTCTTGTTTCATCAGTTTCGGCTCAACTTCCTTATTTCACTGTTGACTTTGATAGAATATACTACTCTCTGGGCGACACAGGAGCTGTTAAAGTAAATATAATAGCTACTGATCGAGCATTCGATATAAGAGATATGGGTTTCCAACTTTACTTCACTAGAACCGAGGGGGATTTTTTCGTCACCGAGCTTTTTCTGGTAAACTATACTGACACACCTTTGCAAATATCAGCAAACGATAATGCAAACGTAACTATTGACTTCACCATTCCACAAAGAAGTGACCTCTTATCTGGGGGATTCTATTACGTTTTTGATGTGACCCTTAGAGAACAGGGTACAACCGCATATTCTGA
>Ga0272442_10002786_pt1 | contig 24985 bp, 19 predicted proteins | sample SSMForm2O_FD_200262 | JGI IMG/M metagenome (GOLD analysis project Ga0272442, IMG submission 200262) | Marine sediment archaeal communities from Little Sippewissett salt marsh, Falmouth, MA, United States - SSM-Form-2O | ecosystem: Environmental > Aquatic > Marine > Wetlands > Sediment ... | reverse complement strand
TATCTTAACCTTAACCGAAGAGTTCGAGTTGCTGACTATGCAATTTCTTATACTCTTTTTCTCGACCTTGATTCTTTACATATTCCGAAATGGTCTTCTCATTGCCAAACTGACTAACTGTATTGATATAATATCCCTTCGTCCAAAACTCCCCACCCCAAAGAGCTTTCTTAACCAACGGAATCCTCATAAATATCTCTCTGGCCGTTATACTCTTGATTGTCTGAACAACTTTCCTCGGACTATATGTCGGAACCGATTGAATCAAAAAATGAACATGATCTCTATCAACTCCAATTTCCAAAAAGCTGATCTCGTACCGCTTTGATATTTCAATACATATGTCGCGCAGTTCTTTATCAACTTCTTCCGTAAATACCACCCGACGATACTTCGCCGGACATACCAGATGGTACAGTATAACAGATACGTTATGGCTCTTATGAATATATTTACTCACATGGTCAATATCTCATAAGGTACTTCACGAAGCAAGCTTCGGGGAATTAGACCCGAAAGAGATTAAACATTCAACATTAAGCATTTAAAATTACGCATTGCAGTCATACTCCACCCATTCCTGCAGCGCCGTGAGATAGATGCCCCGCCGGATCTCTGTGACGTCGACGCCCTCGGCGTGGGCGACCATGGCGGCATAGGCATTGAGTTGTGACCGATAGGCGGCCCTTTCTCTCGCGATGAAGTCTTCTTCGCCTTCCAAATCTCCCGGACGTGCCGTCTTGAAATCACAGACCCACCAGGACGAGCCGTCGAAGACGAGGAAATCGATGACGCCGCTGCGCAGATGGCCGTCGGCGCGGATGTCCTCGACGGCGACCTCCGTTTGTACGACGTGGTGGCTGCCGCCTGTCAGCGTGGTGATGAAGGGTGACTGTACCGTGGCCGTGGACGCTGCGAGCAGGTCGGGGGCGAGAGCGCGGGCCTGGTCGACGGTAATGCCGCGCTCTGCGAGGGCCGTGACAATGGCGGTCACCGGCGGGAGCGGCCTGCCCGTCAGTGCCGTCGTTATGATGTCGTGTGTCACTGTACCTCCGATGGCATCCATGGATGGGTCACCGGAGAGTTCATCCCCATTAGCGGCGGCAATTCCATCGTATATCCTGTCTTTGTCGAGTGACGACGGTGTCTCGATTCCATAGGGGAGCCTTTCGGGAGTCAGTGAATAGGGCTCGGCGATCATGATGTCCCCGCGGTCCTCCAGGGGCGGAACGGCGGGCATTGCGGGATTCACCGAGACACCGATATGCCGTCCCTCGGCGGGAAGTCTCTCTATCCCTTCATGCCGCATGACGAGGCCGAGCATGCTTCCCGTGGGGGCGGTGATGTCGTCATCCTTCACCGTGGCGATGCCGCTCATGATGAGCCTGCTCCGTGCCCGCGTGGCGGCGACGTAGAACCACCGTTTCGCCTCTCCCCACCGCCGGTTCCGCTGCAGGGTGCGAAGCAGCCGGTAGGTCTTCGGTGCTTCACCCGTACGGTAGTCATGTCCCATGGCCATGACATATCGTCCCCCCGTCCCCGGTATCCGTTCCAGGAGATAGGGAGGGGGCGTCCGGGAACCACTGGCCAGTGGTCTCCAGTCCATGAAGGGGATGAAGACGGTATCGAATTCGAGCCCCTTGGCCCGGTGGATCGTCATCAGATGAACGGGAGAGAGCGATGCCCGGGGATCGGGCGGTTCGTAGACGGTGTCGATAACCCGTTCCAGGGTCTCAAGCGTCTCCAGCGGGATCCCCCGCTCGGCATCGGCAAGGAGCCGGAAGAGGGTGAGACAGTTGGCAACACCGGCCATGCCATAGAGCGAGGCCGTCCGTCTCGGACCGTCGAGATCCTCCCAGAAACGCTGGATCACCGATCCCAGGGGATCACGTCCCAGACGCTGGGACGCTCCGTCACAGGCTGCCACCAGTCGTTCCAGTGCGGGGGTCGATGCTGCTGCCAGCCGTATCTTATCCATCCAGCCGTCTGCCTCCTGCAGGGCCGTTTCGTGGAGCGTCTCGGTGTCGAACCACGACCAGGGGGACCGGAGGAGAGAGGCGCAGGCGAGATCGTCATGGGGATTGACGAAGGCCCGTGCCGCCTGCAGCAGGTGTATCACCTCGGGTCTGTCCTTCAGGACGAGACCTTCCTCGACCTGCAGGGGGAGTCCTTCGTCCCTGCAGGCACGGAGATAGCGCTGCAGACGGTTCCGTGTGAAGAGGAGGATGGCGATGGACTGCGAGACCCCTGTCTCCATCCAGAGCTTCTTCGCTGTTCGAACGAGCCACTGTGCCTCCCGGTCACGGGCGCTGTCGCGGTTGTCGTCGTGGAAGAGGGTGAGGGTGGGTTGGTGGGTTTGGTCTGTCTGGTCTGTTTGATCTATCTGGTTGGTTTGGTCGGTCTGGTCTGTCTGGTCGATGGGGACGGAGGGACTGAAGTCGACTTCGTCGGCGTCGTAGTCGGGATCGGTCATGACTGTGGTGGCGAAGAGGTCGTTGGTCCAGGCGATGAGGGCACCCGTAGATCTGAAATTGGTCTTCAGCCGGTGGCTGGTCAGGGGGAGGAGGCCGTGACCGGCCAGGGGGATTCCCTCGCGTGCCTCCATGAAGAGGCGGACCTCGGCGTTTCTGAAGGCGTAGATCGACTGCTTGGGGTCGCCGACGATGAAGACTGTCCGGCCGTCATCGCCGGTCCACCCGCTGCAGAGCCGCTGCAGAAGTTCCCACTGATTCCCGTTGGTGTCTTGAAACTCGTCTATCAGGAGGTGCCTGATACGGGCATCGAGATAGAGGTGCAGGTCAGAGGGATGGTCGCCGTCGAGGACACGAAGGGCCGACTGCTCGAGGTCAATGAAATCGACGACGTGTCGACGGCGGCACAGGTCTTCGTATGCCCCCGTCACCGCCGCGGCGACGATGATGAAGTGTGACAGTTCGTCGATCAACGTGTCGGGCTCGTCGACGGAGGGGAGTTCCCGCGTGTCGTGGAGGATACTGCCGGTATCGTGAGGGAGTCCGGCGATGCACTTCCCCCATTCGGTTGTGCTGAAGCCGGCATAGAAACCGGTTTTCGGCCCCATACTCTTTCGCGGCGTCCCTCCCTGCGTCAGCAGGACATCGGCCATGCACTGCCAGTGCGGGAGTTCCTCCCAGTTTCCCCCGGGAAGGGTCGGGGGAAGCGACAGGGCGGCGTCGGCTCCCTGTGACGAGAGGTGGGTGACAAGGGCATCCCACCGGTCTCCCAGTTCCGATGCGAGCAGGCCGCTGTGCAGATGGGCAAGCCGTGCCTCGATATAGACACGGAGACGGTCACGGATGACATCGGACAATGTCGACAGTCCCCCCTGGGCAGTGTCCCTGACGAAGCGCGTCAGGTCGGCGAACCGGTCCCTTCCCCTGATGATATCCTGCAGTTCTCCCGAAAGAGAGGACCAGTTGTTGTTGTGGCGGAGCAGGCGGTGTTCCAGTGATACCCGCGTCATATCGTCGGAGGAACGGGAGAGGATGCCGTTGCAGGCGGTCTCGACGGCCTCTTCGATTATCTCGGTCTGTCCCTCCGATTCGATGATGTCGTAACCGGGGGCGAGGCCCGCCTCGAGGGGCGCCCGCCGGGCGATATAACTGCAGAACCCGTGAAAGGTCATGATGTGCAGGCCGTCGGCAGCGGTGATGAGGGACGTCTGTTGGCCCTGTTTTTTCAGTGCCTGGGCGGCCAGTGACAACAGCTTTTCATCGAGGTCATTGTCCGGTGGCTCCGATCGACCTGCACGGTCGAGGTACCGGACGATGCGGTCATGCATCTCCCCCGTTGCCTTTTCCGTGAAGGTAAGGGCCACGATCTCCCGGGGGTCGTCGACCTCGCCCAGGAGCTTGAGGAATCGCATGGTCAGGAGGAGCGTCTTCCCCGATCCCGCCGGTGATTCGACGTGGTGCGAGCAGGTCGTGTCGAGAGCGGCCCGGCGTTCTGTTTCATCTATAAGAGGTGTCATAGTGCAATTAATAATTCTTAATTTTTGATGTTTAATTCTTAGTGATCAATGGTGATTACCTTCGGCAATGGTTTGTTTTTTCATTAATAATTCAAAATTAATCATTCAACATTTCCGCAGGAAAGATTCCCTTTTCGCAGAGACTGATGAAGGGGCAGTCACGGCAGGTGGTGCTGCCATCGACGCCCGGTGAGACGGGGTAGGGACGTGCCGGGAAATCGCCGCGCCGGAGTATCTCGCCGAGATCGGCGATGATGTCCCTCCAGCGGCCCAGTGACCCCTCGATCCCCTCGATGGCCGCTATCTTGACCGCCTTCAAGGACTTTACCTGCATGTAGCCCGCCGAAAGCGGGGTATCGACGCACCGGTAATCTTCCAGACCGGACACCCGTCCCGCCCCGATGGCCATGAGATAGAGGGGGAGTTGCGGTGCCGTGTAGCGGCCGACGATGGCCGTTGCCGTCGGTGTGTTCCCTGTCTTGTAGTCCCAGCAGACGAGCCCTCCCTCTTTGCTGTAGTCTATCCGGTCTATGCGCCCCCGGAGCGAAAAGGGCCAGCCGTCGTCACTGAGATCGCTGAATTCCGCCTCTTCGGCGATGCACCGCCAGCCGGTATGGCGATACGCCTCCTCGGCGTCGAGCCAGGCCATGAGGAGCCCCGGTTCCCCGGCGGTATCGGTGTCCATGAGGAGGCGCTCTTCCACCTGCCAGTGGGGGTCCCTTTGGACGCCGCGGAATTCCTCGGCGGTACACTGCCTGAGGAGCTCACGGGCGCCCTCCCGGTCGGAGAGGTCAATCCCCTCTGCGCGGAGGCGCCTCGTGAAATGTGCCAGGATGGTGTGGACACAAATCCCCCGGTCGCGCGGAGAAACACCGCCCCGGACCGATTCCAGTTCCTCTATCCCGAGTATGCGGGAGACGAAAAAGAGGTAGGGACAGGTAATGGCCCCTTCCATGTCACTGATGGAGAGGGCGGTCGGCAAAACGGCGGGACCGGGATGAAAATCGCCGGTCATGACCTGTGACAGATCAGCCACGGGTTCTGAAAGTCCCTGCAGTGACGCACCGAGCCAGGGCGCCCGTGACCACGCCGGGCCGGCGTCGTTCCAGATATCCATGGTCTCCCGCATCTCCGCGGCAGGCCAGAAGGGGGAGGGGGACAGCACCCTGGAATCCCGCTGCAGTGCTCTGAGGAGCGTCACCTGCGGGGCGGCATGGAGGATCCCCTGAAAGGCCCGCTCGGCGAATTCGTACTGGTTCCGGACCGTTCCCCCCTGGACGACTTGTCGTTCCAGGCTGTCGAGGAGGGGAAGGGGTCGCACCGGCTGGGGGAGTGACCGGTCATGCATGTCGAGGACATAGATCCGGTCGAAATCAAGCCCCCGTGCCTCGATGAGTCCCATGACCTGTATCCCCGCCTCTTCGGAGGCGCCGGTGTGTGTCGTCTGTCCCGAGAGGACGTGACTCATCCAGGAGAGGAATTCCTGTGCCGTCATGCCGTCCCCCGCCATTGACCCCTCCATGTCATGGAGGCACTCACTCAGGTGGCGCCAGGCGACGGTGTCGGTCTCGTCGGAGATCACGGGAAAGCCAAGGCGGGCCCAGAGGGCCGTCAGTTCTTCGATCCAGGTGCCGACGGCGGTCCGCTTCCCCCGTCCCACTGCGCAGAAGGGGCGGATATCCCCCGTACCCCCCGCTAAGATCATGTCGGCCAGTGCCGGTGAGACGCGCCTCAGTGAGACCAGCATGGCATGCAGCCCCGCGTCAATGGAACGCCGGCGCCAGAGACGGTCGGCACGGGCGATAACCTGCCGCCTGCCCTGCCAGCAGCCATAATAGGGTGACAGGAGGAGTGACAGGAAGGTCTCCCGTTCCTCTCCGCCGGTGATCAATTGGAGCGGCAGGAGGGCGGACCGCACCAGCGGCACGTCGAGGAGCGGTGTCCCCAGGGTGATATTGAACCACTGAGACCCTGCGGGGGGGGTGGTCCCCAGCACCTCGGAGAGACCGCCGGCAAGCATGGACTGGCAGGCCTGCAGGTCGGGCGCTATGACGGCGATACGATGGAGGGGGATCGACTGCGCGTCGTCGCAGAGACGATGGATCAGGTAGTGGATTTCCTGTTCGGGAGAGGGGAGGGCGACGGCCTCCACAGAGGCGGGATGTTCCCGCCCGGTCCGGTGATAATCCACGGGGAGAGCCCCTTCCAGCAGGGCAAAGAGATCCGCCTCGATGGGTGAGGGCGTGTCGAACCCCGCCAGTGAGATAGCGCCGGGCAGGGGAATGGTGCCGTTGTCCAGTGCCTTCCCGACATAGCGGGGCAGCTCGGCGGGATGAAAGCAGTTATCATCGGCGAGACAGCGGGCGAAGGCGCCGCTGATTGCCCGTCGCCACTCAACGAGGGGTGTCGAGGGGACGCCCGTGGAGGGGGTCAGGCGGTGGCGGATCATGACGCCGTAGGTATCGTCGAGGAGCCCGCAGAGTCCCAGGTCACCTTCGAGGGGGGCCGGCGGGGGCATCTCAGTGATCAGGCGGTGCCAGAGACGGGTCCGCTCGATATCGGGCGCCGGGAACCGGTGGGGCCACGACTCCGACCAGAGACGTTGCAGCCACGCATTGAGACTCATGATGCGGGGGGGATACCAGCCGCGGACACCCTCATCGATGCACCGCATGCGGTTTTGGTGACGCAGACGCCGCGCCAGCCGTCCCGTCGCTGTCAGATATAAGGGATTTGAATGCATAATTTTGAATGTTGAATGCTTAATGTAAATACCTAATTAAGAATTCTTAATCGAAGAAGCGGTGGTCTTGACTATGGATGTCAGCAGGCGTATCAGCTCCTCTGTGTCAGAGATCAGGGAGTCCGCTTCCTGAGGGTTGCAGATGCCGCTGTCTCTCAGGAGTCGCAACCAGTAGAGTGTTTCCCGTGCCTCCTTTGAGGCAATTGACATCTTGGAGAGAAAATCCTTCTTACTCTGAGCCGCAGTCGCCTCTTCAATATTTGCCCCGATACTAGTTCACGCCTTTACTAACTGACGGGATAAAATAAATTCGTTCTCCGTGCATAATGACCGATACAGATGGATAATTTCCAGAGCAAACTGATAAGCCTTATCCCTCACAACATTCGGCTTTTCATTCATCACGCATGCCCAAATTAGAAATTAAGAATTCAACATTTAACTTTAAACATTGTAGTAGTTGCGGTACCACTCCACAAACCTCTTGATTCCCTCCTCGATGGGGGTGTCGGGCCGGAATCCCACGTCTTCCATGAGATCGTCGACGTCGGCGAAGGTCGCGGGGACATCACCGGGCTGTATGGGGAGAAAGTTCTTCTTCGCCTCTTTCCCGAGACACTGCTCCAACGTTTCGATGAAAAGCATGAGATCGACGGGGTTGTTATTGCCGATGTTGTAGAGGTTATAGGGCGCAAAGCTGCTCCCCGGATCGGGCGCGTCGCCGGACCAGTCGGGATTTTTCCGGGGAACCCGTTCCATGACGCGGATGATGCCCTCGATGATGTCATCGATATAGGTAAAATCACGGCGCATCTTTCCATGGTTGAACACATCGATGGTCTTGCCCTTCAGTATGGCCTTTGTAAAGAGAAAGAGCGCCATGTCGGGGCGCCCCCATGGACCGTAGACGGTGAAGAAGCGAAGCCCCGTGCAGGGCAGGTCGTAGAGATTGGCATAGCTGTGGGCCATCAGTTCATTGGCCTTTTTCGTCGCCCCGTAGAGACTGACGGGGTGGTCCACATTCTGGTGGACGGAAAAGGGCATCTCTGTGTTCGCGCCATAGACCGAACTGGAAGAGGCAAAGACCAGATGACTCACGCCGGCATTTCTGCATCCCTCCAGTATGTTGGCGAAACCGACGAGATTGCTGTCGATGTAGGCACGCGGGTTTTCGATGGAATAGCGGACACCGGCCTGGGCGGCAAGGTTGACGACGATGTCAAAGGAGTTGTTCAGAAAAAGCTTATCCATGGCGTCGCGATTGGCCAGATCGATGAGCCGGAAGTGGAACTTCCCCGCCTCTTTGAGGATATTAAGTCGCTCCTTCTTTAGGGTGACGTCATAATAATCATTCAGATTGTCAATCCCCAGGACGCGGTCACCCATTTCAAGCAGTCTCCTGGAAAGATGGAACCCTATGAATCCAGCAGCTCCCGTGACGAGTGTCTTTCTCATGCACATCTCCCATCTTTAAAATGAATTCTATATTTGTAACATTTTTTTATAGATAAAGGAAGTTGAAAGCAAGACGCAAAAAGGGGTCAGGTTTCAACCGTTGACAATTATAAGATCTGGAATAATGCTGTTACTGCGCTTTCAAATTGTCAAATGTTGAGGCCTGACCCCTATGACTCAACAATAAGCCTTTCCAGTATGCCTCTTATTCTTTCTGATGCCTTACCATCCCACAAATCAGGAACTTTTCCTTTCTTTCCATTTCCCTTGATTATATTGTCGACTTCCTTTTCAATGTTGTTGACGTCTATGAGTTTGTTTGTGCCTTCCCATATAGTAATGGGACGCTCTGTGTTGTTTTGTATGGTGAGACAGGGGACTCCAAGCACTGTTGTTTCCTCCTGAATGCTCCCAGAATCGGTAATCACAACAGTGGCATTTTTCTGTAAAGATAGAAACAAAAGGTAGCCAACTGGTTCTATGAGGCTCACATTCCAATTTAGAATGTTACAGTTTACATCACGCAGTTGCTGGAGTGTTCTCGGATGCACAGGAAAGACCACTGGCAATTTTACAGCAATCTGCTTGAGGTGCTTCATTATGCTCATAAGCATTTCGATATTATCCACATTGGAAGGGTGGTGCAATGTTACCAGAGCATACCCGTTTTTACCTTTGCCCTTCGGTAGAATCAGCGAACTATTTGTGATTGTGTCTACTTCAGGCAGCAACCGTATCAATGCATCGATCATCAAGTTACCTACCAGAAAAATATGTTCGGCGGCTTTGCCCTCGCGCATCAAATTATCATTTGCATCACTACTGGTGGTAAAAAAATAATCGCAAATTCCATCAGTAAAAAGTCGATTCATTTCTTCAGGCATTGACCGGTCATGGCTTCTCAGACCGGCTTCATAATGAGCGGTGGGGATAGACAGTTCCGATGCAACCAGTGTGCAGGCTGCAGTGCTCTTTACATCACCCACCACCATCACCATATCGGGGCGCATATCGAGGCACACTTTTTCAAACCGTTCCATTATAAGAGCAGTCTGGGCAGCATGCGGGGCAGCACCAACCTCCAGGTTGATGTCCGGTTCAGGTATGTCGAGCTCACTGAAAAACGGATCAGACATATTCCCGTAGTAATGCTGACCGGTATGTACAAGGACAGGTCTGATTGTGGCGTGCTTTTCAAAAGAATTCATTAACGGCACTATTTTTATGAAGTTTGGCCGGCCACTGGCGATGAGCATCAAATTATATTTGTTACTGTCAAACCGTCTCATTATTAATACATGGTGTCACTATATGTGATTCCTTTGTGATAGATTCCCGAAATATGTGGTAGGGAGTTGTGGGCTGGTTCGTACGGTAGAAAAAGATTTTCTGAGAAAACCGTTTCATTTGAAGTGGCACATATATACGGGGATAAGGGTAAGAGATTAGATTGACCGCCCACTGTAACAGTCAGGGTGTTACAGCCTTCACAAGTATCTCACAGGAGAGTCGGTATGTCATTCCTGCAATGGCTGAAAAGGCCAGTGCATTCGATGGGAGGATAAAGAGATAATCAAACTGTGAGTGAATCAATGCGGCAGTCATGGCTGCCAAACCTCCCAGTATGAGAGCCTGGACAAAAACATCTGTTCCATGTTTCAGCGCTATGATCGCCTTTCGATAAATAATAAATAGAAAGGCGATAATGCAGGAGAGTCCTGCCAGTCCCGTTTCTGCCGCAAGCTGCAGTGTATCGTTATAGGCGATGCGCGGCATCCATATTTCTCTTCCAATCATGGAATGATACTTCAAGATGATATCCTTCCAGCAACCGAATCCGATACCGAAGAGAGGAAAGTCGGCGATAATATTTATGGCGTCCCGGTATACGACGATTCGCCCCTGTGGACCGAGAGCCATGAAAAAATAACGAGATTCTTTAATGATGGGGCCTACACCAAGCCATACAAGATAACAGAACGATCCGGCAAGCACGAAGACAAAGAGAGCGAAGACTTGCTTGTTACGAAGCCGGTAAGACATGAACATGAAAAGCAGAACTGCGATCATCGTAATGGAGAAGGTTACCAGACCTCCTTTGGAGAGGGAGAGAAGGAGTGCCGATACCATAACGATAATACCGAAGGAGATCAGGCCGGATCGAGAAAACAGAGCACTGATCCAGATAACTCTGGATCCGTTGATGAGCGGCATACGTTTCATATCATGGTAATGCTGGGCAATAAGCAGGCTCATGGCCAGCGGAACAGCCATCTCCAGGAATTCTGAAAAATTGTTGGGTGATTTGAATGTGCCCAGGTGAATTCCGGGTGGTGCCAGGGGAAGGAGCCATTGAATATGACCCATTGATGTTTGCTGAAGAAAGAAAAAAAAGGTGTTGAATACGCCTAAAAAGAAAATTGTCCAGACTAAGCTCACAATAAACTGATTCGGTAAAACAATGGCTGTGCCTTTGTATTCCCTGGGCGAATTATTTTTCCTGTTATGTTCGTTGCCTGACTGTGAAGAGAGGTTGGAGACACGATTCTTCTTATTGTTGCTATTGTGGTAATAAAAAATAATCATAAAAATTCCCATATAGGCCAACAATTTCAAAAGCATTCTGAAGGTTTTATGCGTATTGATGGAAATAGTTCTCCACTGATGCTCGAATCCCACTCCTTGATCCCAGATTCCGGTCTCAAGATACAAGTTATATGTTGCCGGTGACAAAACCTTGAGAACTCCTCCGGGAAGGGGAATCAACTGGAATAGTATCAGTAGAGTGAAGAGGGCAACTGGTATCCAGATGACGGACTCACGAGTAAAAAATAAGGATGGCACGCCTTGTTGGAAAAAATGGACACTGAACCTGTGTATCCTCCCATTATACAATACCACCATAACAATAAAAAGAAGGAACACAACAAATTGGATAATCGAGACTGCCCATACCTCGGCTGCGCCGAAGGCCAGAACCGAAAAGGAAATAACGAAATAGAGACCGAATTTAATAGCTCTGTTCATAATTGATCAAGAAATATACGGGACTCATAATCGATATCAACACACCATATAATTCATCTTTGTTACTTCCAATTCCGTCCCAGCCATATACCCAGAAATAACCATACCGGAATCGGAAGAATGAGGCCCCAGAGCAACAATCGCATCCTCTCAACTGACTCCATCAATTGCCGTGCATGAAGAGCACGTTCTGTCTTGATGCGAAGATCATCAAGATTAAAGGGTTTGGCGATATAATCATAGGCGCCCTCTTTCATGACATCGACAGCCATTACAACTTCCGGTTCTCCTGTCATCATGATAAACACAACTTTCTCATTCTGGGCCTTTATATTCTGAAGCAATTCAATGCCGTTCATCTTAGGCATAAAAAAATCTGCAATGACAAGGTCAGTCCTTCGAGAATCAAACTTAAGTATGGCATCTTCTCCATCTGTTGCGACAGAAACATCATGCCCCATTTCCATCAAATAATCACGCAACGCTTCCCTGATGGATGCCTCGTCGTCAACCACAAGAATGGTTCCGTTATACATTCCATGCTCCTTTACTGTATATTGTCTGGTGTGGCATGTAATCTCAGTGTTGCTGGTATCAAAGGTGAACTGTCGAGTAAATCCTTGTGGATTCGCTCCATCGACTTCACCACAACAAACGCATCATATCGATATTCAGTAATCTATAAATCGTGTCAAGAAGGCAAAGGGCAAACCGATAATGATCTGTATTTCCTTCTCTCCATGCTGTAGCAGATCGGTTACTTTTGTATCGACAAAGGATAAAAGAATAAGTGCAGAGATGAAGGCCAAAGCATGGGCAAGCCCCCCGATGCGCGGTACCGGCCGCGTATGTAACTTTCGTCCATCGGGCATATCCTTGAGGCCGCAGTAAGCACCTACCCTCCGTACCGCGGGGTGGCAATACGGGACATGATCGGCGCGATGCAAAAGACAAAAATAATAGTCGTTATAACGTTAAACCGCGTGATCTGATGTGATTATTTGAAACCGCCATATTCATGAGGATATGGAAAACATTCACTTGAAGGGTGTTTGTCGTTCGTGAAATCCGTCTGTGGCCAATCAAGCCGAACTGTCACAGAACAAAAGGTTGGTAAACTCTTCACCGTTCCACTCTCCCGGCACGATCAACGACCAGCTTCTTCGATAACGTCTGCTCCGGTGCAGAAAGCGGAATTCAGGTTCATTTATCTGAATATTATAGAACTCTCCCTCTCCCGCAGACCGATCATAAAACAAGAGATCGGTGCACGAAGCCATCTCGCCGTGATATGGATCGTCTGAGCCGGCGGCAAAATAGCCGGGAACAATAATATCCCACGTATGCCGCCAGTTGTCGTAGCGTTTATGGAGGACGAAGTCGTCAATCTGAATCAGGCCAAGATCGCTACTGGCGTGGAATTCGCCAACACCGGCGCTTCGATCATAGAGGAGCATGTCAGTATAGAGCCCAAAGGGTTCTCCGGCAAAGATTCCAGGGATTATGAGATCCCAGTTTGTGCCGATGTCAAACCGTTTGAGAAAGCGCAGTCTTCCCTTGCGGAGTGTGGAATGGACATCTGCGTGACCTGCTGAGCGATCATAGAACAACAGATCGGTGTAGGGAAAGACACTTGACCAAAATCCGGGGACGATAGCATCCCATGTGCGTTGCCAACCACGAGTCCGTATACCCCACTCCATACCGCCATAGTCGTTAAGGCCGTAGAACTCTCCCTCGCCTGCTTCACGATCGTAAAATAATAGATCGGTTCCGGTACTGTTGTCCCACTGTCCTGGCACAATGATGTCCCATTTGTGCTGCCAGTTAGACCATTTCCGAAGTTCTGTGAGACTGCCATCGGGTGCGACACGGAATATATGAGTTTGTCCAGCCGTTCGATCATAAAGAAGAAAGCCCGGACCGCCCCACCACCCGTAGACAATGATAGAAATATTCGCGCTGATTCCCGAGTGACATGTCCCTAACATATCAAGCCGACCATGGCCGTCAGTTTCGTAAAATTCGATTTCCGCCATGATAGTATTCTCCCCTTTTGTTTGATCTTTTACCAAAGTTTGATCCATTAATATTGGATGGAATCACAATGCGTTATACTTCCCCCAACCTCTGCATCGAACAGTAGCCACTCCTTCAAAATACGCTTGGCAACCTGTGCACTCTGCGATTCCATGAGCACATTCCCATTGAGCCCGTACCACGGCAACTCCAACAGACTGGTGGAGAATTTTACCATTTTGTTAAAAAATCATTTTTCTTTTAGAAAACTAACCGGAGGTATTGCTGGTTGTTCGTCTTACTCACCTTGAATGGGTGACCCTGATATCGCGGACCTAGCTGGACGTGGCGGTACTTAAAGACATGATCTCTTCAAAATCAGAAAGTGTATCGACTATCCATATCTTATCGGAAAGCATTCTGGTTTGTTCCGGCCCTAAAACATTTTCGGCCATAGTGTTATACTTATTGGTCAAATCATCATCTGATAACGGATTTTGAGGCGTTCCGCTTGCGTGGGTGACATGCGCATGGAGTGTAGTCCCCTTGTTAAGAGTTATGTGAATACGTGCCTCATCGTGCGCGAAATCAGGATTCACTTTAATCGATGTAATTTCCCTGAGGGAGACGTTACGAGGATCACGTACTTTTTGATCGGAAAACTGATCCGGACCGCATGCGCCATCCAGCAATGCTACCGCGATACTATGATATATGCTAAATTTTCCGTCGAAACCTGTTTGCGGCGATTTATTCCCGGTGACATCCAGCACCATGGGGTTGACCTCTGCCTCGATGTGAGAGACGTCATGCCAGGTAATACCGTTCTCATTTTTGATCTGCAGGATCCCATCAACCGTTGGATGGGTGACCACACCGCAGGGATAAGGTTTGACGCTGTTATGTAAAATACCAAAATATTCTCCGATATTGTCAAGCACGCCTGCGATATTATCTTCTCCAACATTGACCGCGAAAAATCCGCGTGGCGTTTCGAGGACTTGCTCTGAAGTGGTAAATCCCGCTTTGACCAGTAAAGCTGCGTAAAGACCGGACATAGCCGCTTTGCCGGGATGCAACGATTTAGACATGGTTCCAAACATTTCACGTAAACCGCTCGCGTATGTTGCGGCCTTACCAAATGCCCGGCTCACCTGGGACACATTGAGTGATAATAACTTTCCAACTGCGGCAGCAGCACCAAAACTACCGACCATGCCGGACATATGACAGCCTCTTTCATCATGGTGTTTGAACAAGACGGTTCCGATTCGATTTTCCACTTCATATCCCAACATGAATGCCAACAGTGCATCTTTCCCGCTGACATTCGCAATCGAACTCACCGCCGCAATAGCCGGCCACACTGGGGCACTGGGATGCACAAAGCTTGCTATGTTCGTATCATCATAATCCAGCACATGTGACATGTAGCCGTTTATTAACGCTGCATGCAAGGCATCGGTTCGCCTTCTTTTCCCTATAATAGTCGCCTTTCCCTGGTGGTCGACCTTCTCAACCATTTGAAGCAAGCTATCGACACCTCGATGGTTCGAACCACCTAACGCAACACCCATCCAGTCGATGAGGCACCGTTTCGCTGCATGAATTACTTCGGCAGGAAATGTCTCATAGTCCGCATCGACGACATACCGAGCCAATTGTTTTGTAAATTTATTATCATGTATTACTTCTGCCATACTCGTCCTTTCTTGACAAAAAGAAGGGGACAAGTCAGGAATTTTGCATTTCCAGGGTTCTTTTAATTCTAAATTAATAACTCAAAATTAAATATTGCATCAATTCCCGGCTATATCGGCCAGATCTTTCCCGCATAGGGCGCATTTCATTTTGTCGTCGAGCCGTTCACCGCATTCACAGACCCAACCAATCTGCTTTGCCGGATTGCCCACCATAAGGGCGTAATCGGGAACATCTTTCGATACAACGGCACCGGCTCCGATGAAGGCATACCGGCCGATTGTGACGCCGCAGATTACGGTTGCATTGGCCCCTATGGTGGCGCCCTTGCGAACCAGTGTAGGGCGGAGTTCTTCCATCTTTTTTATAGAGGCCCGCGGGTTGTAGACATTGGTAAAGACCATGGAAGGCCCGCAGAAAACATCGTCTTCAATATGTACACCTTTGTAGATACTTACATTATTCTGGACCTTACAGCCATTGCCGACAAGGACGTCGGGACCGATGACGCAGTTCTGGCCTATGGTGCAGTTGTCACCGATTGTTGTGTTGAAGAGAACGTGGGAAAAATGCCATATCTTGGTTCCATGCCCGATGAGGCATCCCTGATCGAGAACAGCTGTTTCGTGGGCGAAATATGCCTTTTCATTGTGAGAAAGCACTTCCTTCACCTTGTCATCTTGATTGTCCTGAAGGCTTACGCTTGCCTCTACCAGTATCTCCATAACTTCCACTGCGTTTTGTGCGCCGGCAATCTCCACCCTGCTGCCGTCAAGATGTGTAGCGAAATACTTTAATTCTTCATCAAGGGGGAGCACTGATTCGTATGGGATCGTTTCGGTGGGGCCGTCATGGGTTACGGGCTCACCATTTATGAGATTGATTCCTTTCTCATAGAAAAGGATCTTCTTGTCATTAGACGAATCCTCAAAAAAGAGCATGCCTTTTGAGCCGATGACGATGATCCGATGTTCCTTGAAGGGGTGAAGCCAGCTAACAAAAATATGCCCCATTCGATTTTTAGTATACGTTAGTATTGTCATCGATGAGTCGTGGATGTGGGGTTGAAGAAAGGCGCCGCCGCAGGATTCAACCTTTATGGGATAACTCTCCGTGAAATACTGGAAAATTGAAATATCGTGGGGCGCGAAGCTCCAGAGTATGTTTTCCTCGGTACGCACCGCACCCAGGTTCAGCCGGTTGCTGTACATGTACTGGAGCTTTCCTATCTTGCCGCCTGTAATCAGGCCCTTCATTTTTCGAATGGCCGGGTGAAAGAGAAGCAGGTGGCCGACCATCAGATTGACTCCCCTTTCCTCGGCCATGTTTTTCAGCTTTTTTGCCTCATCAACTGTCATCGTCAAAGGTTTTTCGACGAGGACATGTTTCCCCCGTTCTATTAAATACTTCGCAATCTCAAAGTGCGTTTCAGCAGGTGTGGCTATCGTAAAACCATCGAAAATATCATCCACAGCATCTAGGACCTTTCCGAATACATTGACATGGGGATATTCCCTGGCAAGTCTATTCCTGTTATCTATGTCCGACTCGGATATGCCGGCAAGATAGCCCAGTCGGTCCAGCGTCCTGATATGATTCATCCCCCACCGGCCGGCGCCGACGACGCAAATATGTGGATTGCTGTGAACTACCTTGACGTCTTTCATATCTCCTCCCTTAACCCCTTATAGTAAATGAGAGTTGTGCATGCTGAGAATTCAGCGTAAAGCTTTCAATATTGAACATTGCATCAATTGCTCCTCGCCCCCTTGAAGAAAATATTCATCATTGCCTTCCAGAAATAGACCCACTTCGTCCTCAGGGGGTGTTTCAGATAGGCATTGATATATTTCCTTTCCGAATCGCAGATCTCATCGAAGGTTTCGGGTAGGTCTGCATAAAAGGGTGGAATCAGCCCCGGTGGCACGCTCATTCTCTTTTTTTGAAGATCAGGGGGATAGAGGTTGAAATACTGAATGCTCAGGGGACGTACGCCCACCAGATTCAACTCTCCCTTGAACCAGTTATAGAGCATGGGGATCTCATCAAGCCAGAGCTGTCTCATGAACCTTCCTATCGTCGTGACACGAAAATCATTAAAGAATTTTCCCCCCGGCTGCAGCTGATTATTTTCGTAAATATATTCCTGAAGATATTCAGAATAGGGATGCATAGTTCTGAACTTATATGTATCGATGATATGACCGAATTGACCGACTCTCTGGAATTTCACAAAGGGTCCGTATGAGGGATTCTCGTCAATGGAAATTGTCTTATCCTTTTGTGCCACAAAGTAGAGATAATCGCCGATCTCTTTTTCCGCGATTACTTTAAAACCGCAGAAATAGAGCCTCCCAAGTGTTTCAGCCTTTGAAATGGCCCTGTTTTTACCTTTTGTAATCGAAAAATAAATCTTTTTTGTAACCGACAATTTGGGAAAGACACGTCTGAAAATGAAATTAAAGAAATAGAAGATCTGAGCAAAATAGGGCGGATATTTCTGGAAAAACCTTTTCCTGTACAGTGAAATGGTATTTACGCTGCTGACAAAATAGCCATTGGGGATCAGTATCTTGTACACCTCGAGGAAGAATCTGTTGACCCACCGGAGATTGTTGACATGCTCCAGGTTGATCAGGAGGCGGAGTCGGGGCGGATCGAGTGTTTTCTGCTGGAATGCTTCGGTCCTCTCTATCAGGGCAGTTTCCGCCCTGATAATGGAAAGCAGGTCAAGTGTGCTGTCGAGAAAGTTAAAGACCTCAGGAGAATCAGCAAAAAATATTTTTTGTAATTTGGTTCGTATCTGTTCGGTAAGACGTCTGTGCAACTCCTCAATATCCAGGGTATGATCCAATTCTTCCTGACGTGCGATGGTTCTTATCTCATCAGAGGATTCAATGTCACCATTGCTCTCCCCATTTCTAAAGGCAGCAAAATATATAAAATAGAGGACTGATTCAGATAGTATGAGCGCGGCAAAAAAAACGAATAGCTCTGACCTCGAATAATAGTAAAGCCTGAAAGCACAGATAATAACGGCGATAGTCGCGGCCATGAAAACAATAGCCTTCATGCACTGCGCTATGGCGTAGTAATAATTTCTATAATGGGAATGAAACTTACGTGCCATCATTGCACTGACAAACCAGAGACCATATATGATGACGAGGAGTTTCTCATATTCAATAGAGAGGACAAAGGTTCCCCTGTACAAGTAGTGCAGGGCAAAGAACAGGGCCGTGACCAGGAGAAAATCACTGACAACCAGGGTGTACAGAAACTTGGACTGCGGCTCTGACTCGATATTCCCCTTATCCCTGCCCGTGTTAAAGATCAGTAATTTATCGATACTTGCATAATAGATCGACACGATAAGAATTTCACCCACATAGAAAAGGCCGCAGGTCCCGGAAATCTGAAGCCTTGAAAATCCCTGGAGATCCATTACAACTATCATGACAGCTAAACAATACACCATGTAGATGACTGCTTTTGTATGGAGAATTATCACTGTCCGGTAACTGTTATAGGCATCAATGTGGAATCTCTTCGTGAAGAGGGATACAACAAGCCAGATACAATAAAAGGCTAATAACAATCTGACATATAGTGGGGAGAGGGCAAGAGTATCCTGTTTCAAATAATTCATTCCGAGGAATGAAATATTGAGCAGGAAAAAATCGAAGACAGCCAGAGTAAAAGGAGAAAAGTAATGGTTCTTCGTTATATGAGCTGTACCTGCGCGTGCCAATGTCTCACCATTTACATGTGTTTAAATTACAAATACTTAAAGCAATTGTACTGATTGATATGGGTGCTGAAAAGGTAGGGGTGAAAGAAGGTACCCGGAAGGTGTTCAGTGAAAGGAAGAAGAATGTTGGACGAGGAATGTCAGAAGGAAATCGTACTTAGTTACAGGGAGTAAACCTTACATTTAAACAAAACCCAGATAACAACAAACGACAGGATCCCTATGCCGTTTGCGACAACATCATTCCAGTTGAATGTCCGGTAAGGCAGGTAGAATTGTACACCCTCCAGAAAGACTCCCAACAAAATGATAGACACCAGGCACAGCAGGAGCCGTTTCCTTTGAAATGCAAGGCATGCCAGGGCCGTCAGGATAAAATAACCGATCAGATGAAGGAAAAAACCGGATTGTGTCAGAGAGACCGCGGATATAACAGATCGATCACCGGAACCATTGGGCGCTATCGAAAGAAGAAGAATCAACCCGAACCACATGAAAAACAAGGTTTTACGATACATCCTCACCCGCCCCCACACATAAGAACATCTTTTTTCTTAACAATATATCCTTTAAGACTATCATCAGACACGCATAGATTGAAATAGAGACGACAGGTCAGAAACTGTGTCGCAAGTCTGCCGCTTAAAGAACAGGGATCATCGTATACCAATTGTATCAGCTTGCAGCCGACCGTGACGTTAACAGTAAAGGAAGGGTAATATCTCAGAGTGGGTCATATCTTATTATCTATACACACCAGGATGAACGGCTGATAAACGAAACAGCAAGAATCCGTTCACGAGGCGACATTAGCAAAAGGTAAGTATGGGATACAGACGATACAGGGACATGGAAAAGTGAAAATTGTGGTGATAACTATCGATACAATCCATCCCATCGTCTGACCTTGTCACCATCCGCTTACTTGAATCTGTCCTGATAATCGGTGTTCTCTTGTATAGTCCGGTGACTTTCAGGATAATTTTCAACGAACCAGACCATAAAATCTGTGGGATTGATTTTATCTGAGAGCATTCTTTTATGATTTTCTTCTAAATCTGATCGTAAGTCTTCATTGGTTATAAGCTGAATCGCCTTTTCAACAAGCCCATCGTCTGTTTTGAAATTATAACAGAGCTTGTATTTTTCTTCCTGTTCTATGCAATAGCCTACTTTCAAGCTGTTTACATAAACATTTGGTGTGCCTAAAACTGAACATTCAGAAGCTGTCGTTGAACCTTCACCGATGTATAAGGCAGCATAAGCCAGGACGTCATGCAGTTTTTCCGGTGAGATCTTAAGTCTGTATGGTTCAAACTCGGCAGGAAGGGATGCCTCTGACGATATGAAAACCCTGGCGTATTTACTCAGCTCTGATATTATTTGGCTTTTGGTGTTATATGACAGCCCATGTTGTCCAATATCATGATTGGCATTCCATGAGACAAACCTTAAAATCACAAACTTTTGATCCTTTGATATACCGAGGGAAGAAAATATCTGATCACTTGGTGTGAAATATTTGGGATGCAGATAACACAATTCCATGTAAGCATCTAAAAATATCTGTTTCTTGCTAAACGGGGCATAAAAACAGCTCGGGCTTAAAATGACCTCCGAGAACGGCCCGTAAAGGCTGTGACTTAATTTTGCATGTTCAGTGTCATCAAAAGTCACGTGAGGCTTTTTCAGTAGCATTGAGACGTGGGCTGCATAAGGAGAGGAAAAACTTAATAATAAATCAGGATCGAATCTTCTAACATGCTTAAAAAGCAAATAGTCAGCCCTGAATATATATAAAAATTTACCAATGAGATCGTCTTCCCCTTTTCCACGATTGATAAATTCTAAATTATATGCCCGCAGCAAGTTATGGGTAACTTCCTTATCCCTTGCTGTAATAAAAAACTCATGCTTTTTGGATTTCATGATTGAAATAAAATTTCGAAAGTAATGCACATGCGCCGGATGGCCAATGTCGATAAATATTTTCATGATTTAAGGCGTCCTGTTGCTGACAACAAAAGGACAAGGGCAAGCATCATCCATGCTTGATTCCATCGCAAATAGCTTATTTTATTAGTGATAAGGGGCCATTTTTGATAATAAAAATTCCCCCTCGGGCCTTGCATGTTTTCGATGGTCCATTGAGTTATTTGTTTCGCAAAGCGTAAATAATTTTCATGGTAATCTCTAAAGCTGCTAAATGTAATGATCCCCTGGCTTTGATTATGTATATCCACCGGCCATTTTTGGGGCAGACGCCAATAGGCGAAGCCTTCTTTGTCGAACTGATTATTATAGTAGAACGCTAGTCCTTTTTGGATTTTATCATGATATTTTTCACAATCTATTTTGGTATATTGGGATAGTCTTAAAATCGACTCCAAGACATATCCTTGATGAAAATCTATTTGTTTTTTGGGTTTGCCGGTATCATAGTGAAAACTATAATACCAAGAACCATCTTCATTTTGATTGTTGAAAGTGAATTTTATTACATTTTCAATATAACTTTGATATTTATCTTCTGCATTCACATAATCGCAATAGGCCAAAATCTCAGATGCAAGTAAGCTTGCGTTAACTGTCTTATCTCGTTTGACAGGAGTATAAGAAAAGCAGTAGCCGTCATGACCTTTATATAAATGAATATCGTTCAAAACAAACTGGGCAGAGCTTTTTAATATTTTTTTTATAGTATCGACTTTGAAAACTTCGTAATATACAAGCATGCTACGAGCTATAAATCCGGTTACAACAACACTAGGGGTGTAGGCAGGCACGCCACTTCCATCTCTTTTTGGCCAATAATAATTGTATCCCCAGCAATGTCCTGAATAGCCCTGACTTGGGTTACGTGTCAGCCAATCAAAAAAGTATTGGGCTTTTTTTTCTGCCTCTTGAGGGCTAATAACATCCATCTGCGACAGCAAAGAATAAGCATGAAGTAACAGACCATACGCCTTGGGATTTATGTCTTTCTTTACTCCTATCAGGGGTCTGATATTGATGGGTGACCTTTTGCTTATCTGATTAATTATAAAAGATATTTTATTTCCAAACATTCTAAATGGTATTGGTGAGTTATGTGAGTCCAACAGACTGTAACCCTTATACTTTTCTTTCTGACAATAATTATGTAAGGCACAGAGGACTTCGCCGAAACTCTTTATATTATTCATCGTTTATATCCTTTAGCATTAACCCGATTTTTTGTGAGGCATTGCTAAGGGAAAATTGATGCCTTTCATTATCAACAACATCTTTGAATTTTTTATAAATGCCAACATCTAACAATGTTTCTATTTTATTCGCTAAATCTTCATGACTTCCAATTTTTACAAATAAGCCATTATGTCCATCCTTAATAATATCTTTCTCAGATCCTGCTTTTGTTGTAATTGGAACAACACCTGCCGCTAAGGCTTCGATGAGAGCGAGTGATAATCCTTCTGAACGAGATGCTTGCACAAAAATCTTCGATTTTTTGAGAAAGCTTAAAACATTATTCTGGAAACCAACTAAATGAATATATCCCTGAATCCCTAGTATTTCTGTCAAACGAATTAGACGTTCTCTTTCCTTGCCATCACCTACAATGCATGCATGAACGTTAATGCCTTTATCAGCTAAAAGTTTTATTGCTCGTATAATCACATCAACATTTTTTAATTCGATCAGCTCACAGATTGTTATGATATCATATAGAATATCTTGCGTTTCTAAAGTGTTTCCATACCACTCATTTGATACAAAATTTGGGTGAAGAATCATTTTTTTATTTTCTATGCCGATTTCTTTTAACCCTTCTATCATGTGACTGCCATTACATATAATCATACTTGCTTTTTTGCAGGCCATTATTATGAAAAAACGGTAAGGTTGTCTTTTTAAATAATAATTATAGTCCGAACCTACGAAGCATAATATGAGCGGTTTATTATGCGAAACAGATAACAGCCAGGATATTAAGCCGTAAGGGAATACATTAAACGTTATGATAAAATCAATTTCATGCTTTTTTAGTATTTTATATCCGGATAATAGAATTGCTATAAACTTGTTATAAATTAAACTCTGGGGTTTAAAGGTATGATATGTAATTTTATTGGAGTCAATTTGCCGCCTAAACTGTCTGTACCTTAATATGTGTAATTTTTGTATACAATCAGCAGATGCAATCAGCGTAGTATGATACCATCCATTGCTCTCATTTGTTTTGCCGAGCCAAAGTCCTGTCATAAATTTCCCTGCTTTTAGTTTTCTACAGGTATTTTGTTGATAGTCTTTTTGAAAAACTAAAAAAACCTACACAGACTCGAATTGTGGCAGGAAGCCAATCTCCAAGAATAGAACCCATCATTACTTTCAATGAGGCAATGTTCCATACAGACACAAAAAAGAATCGATCATCTTCTTCATGCTGAATTCCTTTTTAATCCTTTCTTTACCCTTTTCCCCCATGCTTGAAGCAAGCCCATTATGAGCAAGCAAATATTCAATTTTAGAGGCCAATTCTTCAGGCGATTCTGGTTTAACTAAAAAGCCTGTTTTGCCTTCCTGTATTAATTCATTCGTCCCGCCACCATCTGTTGCTATTACTGTCTTACCGAGAGACATGAATTCCATTATGGAATTAGAAATGCCTTCTGTGTACGTTGCCAAGACTCCGATGTCACAAATATTCATTATTGATTCGATATTCTCCTGTAATCCAATAAATCTTATGTTGTTAATGAATTCCGGTTTTACCAGTTTGCGATATGAACTGTCGTCTCCTGCGCCCACACATAAAAAAGTTATATTGCTATTCTTGGTAAGAACCTGTTGAGCCGCTTTTATGTATGTTCCATAATCTTTTTTTAACGAAAATGAAGCCACCATACCGATAACATGCCGGGTACTGATGTTGAATTCTTCCCGTACATCATCTGGTTTTTTGAGATCGGCAAGTCTGCTAAAATTGAATCCATTATGGATAATCCGGCTTTTATCTTCCGACGCATTATATGATTTTAAACCGGCCTTGCTGTTTGCTACTAAAATATCGGAAAAAGGAAATGTCACTTTATGGCTTAATATTCTATTATTAACTGTGGCAGGAGCATCTACAATTTGATTGTTTATCATTGGAATTTTTAACACAACTTTTGCAGGAATAGCATAAATTGCAGCAAGATTCCCCCATGCATGGATAATATCAGGTTTGTATTCACGCGCAATCCAGAAAAACTTAAAAAAGAGACTCGGATCTTTTTTAAGGTATTTCCTTTCAATATAATGAATTTGTATATTCAGGTTAAAAATATCAGTATAATGAACATTCCTTCGTGTCAGCACCAGCTCCATTGAAATATCCTGGTATTTTGAAAGGCCTTTTAGCAATTCTACAAGCCTTCGCTCTTTCCCGCCTGCAGCAAGGCTTTCAATAAAAAACAGGATTTTCATGATTTGGTTTTTTCATGTCCGGATCCATATAATATCTGGACAATATACAGTAAGTTGCTTCAATTTGACGTAACAGCGAACGCATACAATATGAAAAATATCCTTATATTCAATATTATCAAAACGCTGTCATATAAACATTGCCACTATAGTTTACTGGTTTTTGCTTTTAATGACTGAATGAAGATATGAAACTATCTTTCCATATGTCTCTTCAAATGAAAATTTTTCCTCAACCTGTTTGCGAGCAAGAATACTTTGATTTTGTGCCTTTTCAGGAGAATTAAGAAACGCAATTATTGCATCGGCGGTGGCATCATCATTATCGTGGACCGTTATCCCTTTGCCTGCCTCAAGACCCATCCCAAAACAGGCATCGCTTGTGATAACGAGAGGAACTCCCAGAGCCATCGCCTCTATAAGGCGAGTTCGAAAGCCATATCTTCCTTGAAGCGGGCATAGCATCGCCGTGGCCTTTGACAAGACTGCCTGCACGTCATCTACAAACCCCGTTACTTTTATGCGTGGATTCGTCTGTAACGAAAGCAGCTTATCCGTTGGGTTTGATCCCACGAGCCAGAGTTGCGCGTCGGGCCTTTGGGACCAGACCGGCGGCATTATCTTAGTGGCGCTTCGGAGTGCAGCCATTTCATTTTCCTTGCCACGAAGTGCACCATAAAAGACTATTCGTGGAGGATTGGCAGGACTCCAGCAGTAGGGCCACTCGTCGAGATCCACACCCGTGCCGGCGGTAATCATTGAAGCATCAGGATTCATTTTTTCGCGAACATACAAGGCTTCTTCGTGATTAATGGCTATTAGATGATCAAAGTGTTGCCAGGACGCTTCT
>Ga0272442_10002785_pt1 | contig 24988 bp, 25 predicted proteins | sample SSMForm2O_FD_200262 | JGI IMG/M metagenome (GOLD analysis project Ga0272442, IMG submission 200262) | Marine sediment archaeal communities from Little Sippewissett salt marsh, Falmouth, MA, United States - SSM-Form-2O | ecosystem: Environmental > Aquatic > Marine > Wetlands > Sediment ... | reverse complement strand
TTCGTGCCACAACGAAAACTCAACGATGCACTGAAGGCCGCCCACGTCGTCTACGACTGGGGGAACCGTCACTGGGCCGTTCCGAAGATCATCGAGTTGTTGAAGCAGCTTGACGGCAACGACCAACGTGCGGACACATTCGTTCTCTTCCAGTTGTACGGCCCGAAGGGAAAGGACGGAAAAGACGCGCTGCCGGATGTGCTCGCAGCAATCGGGTACCCCGAATACGGCGCAGCGATTCAGAAGGATTTCGAGGCGTCCCTCACGTCGCTCGGGGACGACTGGCAAGGCCTCAGGCGGAAGGGGAAGCTCTGCCTGTTGCGGGGGAGGCCCCGTGAGGCGATCCCCCATCTCTACCAGGCGCTGCTCAGGGGGCCGACCCAGCAGACGCAGAGCCTTGGTGTCGACCTGGTCGACAAGGCGGTCACCGCACTCTACGGCACCGAGGTGAACCGGAAACCGTTCTACCGTTATCTCCGCTACGGGGCGGAAGGCAAAGACGTCGCACCGGGTGTTGCCGAGCTTCTGCCTCGACCCAGACGCACGAAAGACAACTCCGCGAAGCTCACCGAGGGAATCGCCGCACTCGAAAGCTTCATCGGCGAACCTTTCGCCCCCGGCGTCAATCGGAGGAATGAAGCAGGTCGACGGTTCGTCATGCTGAAGGCCTACCTGCGACTGGCCACCGAGCGGGGCAGGGAGGACCAGTGCGTTCGCTTCTGCCGGAGCGTCCTGACAAGACAGCATCTGCGTGAACTCCAGGCCGAGTGCGTCCGGCTGGCCTCACGCGTGCTTCGGCTGCGCGACGGACATCTCGCCGACGAATTCCGCTTCCTCGAGGAGACCGCTGACCCGAAAAAGTCTCCCAAGATCACCCCCGCCGCCCGCAATGCCGCGCGGCAGGAGCTTGGCAGACTCTCCCGAGTGAACGCGTGGCAGAAACCCCACAAGATCGATTTCTACCGAAGGTTCCTTCCCAGGAAGAAACGGAAAGGGAAGTAACGGCACCGGGCCCTGCTGCCGGTCGCGTTGCGTTACGACAAATCTCCGGGGCCCGAGGTCAGCGTACCGCTTGAGTCCAATCAGGGCCTGCAGCGGGCCGCGAAATGATGTAACCTCTTCCTGCGAAATAGGTTAGCGCATATTCCGTCCTTTCAGAGCCGGTGCACTCGTCTAATTCGGACATAATTCCTCGCAGACAGCTTGACAACGCGCAAAAAGGGGTTACGCTGTGAATGAATACACAGCGTGAAATGATTCACAGCCACGTCGAACAAGCATCCCGCGAGATCTGGATGAAGGGCAAGACGACGGAGGGTGCATCGCGGGCAGCCTATAGGGGACTGGTTGAGACAGCAGATTCAATGGTGCAGCGTGGGTCTGACGGGTGTCGAGAGGTGACATGATGGCTCGTGAGGAACGATCGGTCGCACGGCGGAAGAAGGGGGAAGCCATGGTCAGCGAAAGAACCATCGGACGGTTGAGCACATACCGTCGGCTGCTCAACACGATGTACAGTCGAGGCGTCAAGAACATTTTCTCTCACCAACTGGCTGAGGCCGCCCGCATGACCGCCGCGCAGGTCAGACGGGACGTGATGTCACTCGGCTACACCGGCAGCACGGTGCGCGGCTACAACGTCGAAGGTCTTATCGGAAGCATCCGTCAGGCGCTGGACAATCCCGAGGGTGAGAAGGCAGCGTTGGTGGGTCTGGGCAAGTTGGGCAGGGCGATCCTGGCCTACTTCGCCGGACGTCGTCCCAAGCTCAAGATCACGGCGGCGTTCGACCGCAACCGGGACAAGGCGGGACAGATTCTGCATGGTTGTCGGTGCTACCACGTCTCGGAGCTTGCGGAGGTGACGCGTGCAGCGGGCATTTGCGTGGCGATCATCACGGTGCCGGCATCGGCGGCACAGTCGATTGCCGATGAACTCGTGCGGGCCGGCGTGCGCGGCATACTGAACTTCGCACCGCTGCCGCTACAGGTACCGCCGGACGTTTACGTTGAGGGAATGGACGTCACCATGGCGCTGGAGAAGGTGGCTTACTTCGCACGTCATGGCAGAAAGGAAGCCGAGACCGTCCGCCGGTCCGGGGACGGATGAACGGTTGTGAAGCGAATGGATCGAACTGAAATCCTTCGTTGGCTCCGCGAGGAGGACGAGGGACAACTGGAAAAGCTCTGGGAGCGGGCCGACGCGGTGCGTCACAAGCACGTCGGCGACGCGGTGCACCTGCGCGGACTCCTGGAGATCTCGAATCACTGTGTGCGGTCCTGTGCCTACTGCGGGCTGCGTGCGGCGAATCGCGACCTCGTGCGCTATCGAATGACCGAGAAGGAGATCCTCGCGTGCGCACACCGGGCGGTCGAATACGGCTACGGGACCGTCGTCATCCAGGCCGGCGAGGACCCCGAAACCGAGACCGGCTGGGTGACCGACGTCGTCCGCCGAATCAAGACGGAAACGCCGCTTGCGGTCACACTGAGCCTGGGGGAGCGGGGCGACGAGGAACTCGCCGCGTGGCGTGACGCCGGGGCCGACCGATATCTCCTGCGCTTCGAGACGTCCAACCGGGAACTCTACGACCGAATCCACCCGTCTCTCGGATCGACACGTTCCGACCGGATTGCCATCCTGCACACGCTTCGACGGCTGGGCTACGAGACCGGAGGCGGCGTCATGATCGGCATCCCCGGACAGACGTGGGACGACCTCGCCGGCGACGTGATGACGTTTGCCGAGCTCGACCTCGACATGATCGGCGTGGGGCCTTTCATCGCACATCCCGCGACCCCGCTCGGGTCGGCCGGCGATGCGTCGGCGCCGGGCGGTGCGCAGGTGCCCAACACGGAGCTGATGACGTACAAGGTGGTGGCGCTCGCACGACTCGTGTGTCCCCTGAGCAACATTCCGAGCACCAGCGCACTCGCCACGCTCAACCTCGCCGACGGACGCGAACTGGGACTCTCCCGCGGCGCCAACGTCGTCATGCCGAACCTGACGCCGCCGGCGTACCGGGCACTCTACGAGATCTATCCCGCGAAGGCGTGCATTCGCGAGACCGCGGACGCCTGTCACGCGTGCATGCGCGGTCGCATCGCGTCGCTCGGACGCACCGTGGGCAGAGGCCGCGGCGATTCGCCCAGAAGCGTCCTTGCAGCAGAAAACCTAACTCATTGACGAAGGGACTTCACGCTCATGTGTGCCTTGCCTGTTATGACGGTAAGCGAAGACGCGACGGATTTCATCGACGAGGGACGTCTCACCGGTCTCCTGAAGACCGCACGACCGGACGCCGGCCGCGTGCGGGACGTGATCGCCAAGAGCCTGTCGAAAGCGCCCCTGACGGTTGAGGAGACCACGGCGCTTCTGGTCGTCGAAGACCGCGACCTCGTCGAGGAGATCTTCGAAGCCGCACGCGAACTCAAGCGCAGCGTCTACGGAAACCGCATCGTCCTCTTCGCACCGCTTTACATCGGCAACGATTGCATCAACGACTGCAGCTACTGTGCGTTCAAGCGGTCCAACCGTGAGGTCGTCCGCCGGACGCTGACGCAGGACGAACTTCGCGAGCAGGTCGCCGCGCTCGAGAACAAGGGACACAAGCGCCTGATCCTCGTCTTCGGTGAGCACCCGAAGTATGACGCACGGTTCATCGCCGAGTGCGTGCGGACGGTTTACGACGTCAAGGTCGGTCACGGAGAAATCCGCCGCGTGAACATCAACGCCGCTCCCACCGACCACGACGGTTACCGGGCGATCCGCGAAGCGGGCATCGGGACCTACCAGGTCTTCCAGGAGACGTATCATCACGGGACGTACGCGCGTCTTCACCCGTCGGACACGCGCAAGGGCGACTACCTGTGGCGACTGGACGCGTTGAGTCGTGCCTACGAAGCGGGGTGCGACGACGTCGGCATCGGTGCACTCTTCGGACTCTACGACTGGCGTTTCGAGGTGCTCGGGCTGGTCCGGCACGCGCTGGAGCTGCAGCAGCGCTTCGGCTGCGGGCCGCACACGATCAGCTTTCCGCGCATTCGGCCCGCGCACAACGTCGACGTCGACGGGACATGGCTCGTGAACGATGACCAGTTCAAGCGACTCGTCGCGATCCTTCGTCTCTCGGTGCCTTACACGGGTCTGATTCTCACCGCGCGTGAGCGTCCGGAGGTCCGTCGCGAGGTGATGGCGTTCGGCGTCTCGCAGATCGACGCCGGGAGTCGCATCGAGCTCGGGGGCTACACCGAGGTCGGTGACGCGCAGGTGACCGAGCGAGAGCAGTTCGCACTCGGCGACATCCGCTCGCTCGACGAGGTGATGCGGGAACTGTTGACCGACGGCTACGTTCCGAGCTTCTGCACCGCGTGTTACCGACTTGGTCGCACGGGGGAACACTTCATGGAATTCGCGATTCCCGGGTTCATCCGGGACTACTGCACGCCGAACGCGCTTTCGACGCTGATGGAATATCTCGTGGATTACGCTTCACCCCGGACGCGTGAGGCCGGTAAGAGACGCATCGCCGCGGAACTCGAGAAGCTTCCGGACGACGCACGCAAACAGCAGTTGACCGAGCGACTCGAGCGCATCCGGACAAGCGACGAGCGGGACCTCTATTTCTGACGGGAGATGTGATGACGACATCTCGCAGGGAGAAAGACCTACTGGGCGAGCGTGAGGTGCCGGCCGATGCGCTGTGGGGCATCTACACCGAGCGGGCGATCGAGAATTTTCCGCTGTCGGGTCGTCCGGTGCGGACGTCGCTGGTGCACGCCTACGGTGAGGTAAAGCTCGCGTGTGCGCGCACCAACCGTGAGCTGGGCTGTCTTGCCGATGACATCGCCGGAGCCGTCGAGGCCGCGTGCGAGGAACTGGCCGACGGTCGGCTCGACCGGCACATCGTCGTCGATGCCCTTCAGGGAGGCGCCGGCACGTCGACTAACATGAACGTGAACGAGGTCATCGCGAACCGGGCGCTTCAACTTCTCGGCGGGACCCCCGGCGACACCGCGACGGTGAGTCCGCTCGAACACGTCAACCGACACCAGTCGACCAACGACACCTACCCGACCGCGCTCAAGGTGGCCGCGGTGCACGAGCTGCGTCGACTCGAACGCGAGGTCGTGGCGCTTCAGGAGGCGTTCCAGGAGAAGGAGCGGGCGTTCGCCCACGTGGTGAAGGTGGGTCGCACACAGCTCCAGGACGCGGTGCTGGTGACGCTGGGTCGCGAGATGTCGGCGTATGCCGAGGCGTTCGCACGCGATCGCTGGCGCATCTACAAGTGCGAGGAGCGACTGAGGGTGGTGAACCTCGGGGGCACCGCCGTCGGCACCGGGCTGGCGGCCCCGCGTCGCTACATCTTCCGCGTGATCGAACACCTCCGCGAGGTGACCGGACTCGGTCTCGCCCGTGCCGAGAACATGGTCGAGGCCACACAGAACACCGACGTGTTCGTCGAGGTCTCCGGCATTCTCAAGGCCCTTGCGACCAACCTGCTCAAGGTTGCCACCGACCTGCGGCTGCTCAGCTCGGGACCGGTCGCGGGGTTCGGCGAGATACGTCTGCCCGCGCGACAGGCCGGGTCGTCCATTATGCCCGGCAAGGTGAACCCCGTCATTCCCGAGGCCGTTTCACAAGCGGCGTTGGTCGTCATGGCCAACGACCAGGCGATCGCCGCCGCCTGCGCGATGGGCAACCTCGAACTCAACGCCTTTCTCCCGCTCGTCGCCGACGCGCTCTTAGGCAGTCTCGGACTGCTTCGCACGGCGTGTCATACCTTCCGCACGCTCTGCGTCGAGGGCATCGAGGCCGACGAAGCACGCTGTCGACGGGACATCGAGGACGGCACCGCCGCCGTCACCGCGCTCGTCGAGGTCATCGGTTACGAGGCCGCGCAGGACGTGGCGCTCGTCGCCGTCAACAGCGGCAGACGCATTCGCGATATCGTGCTCGAGCGCGAACTCATGACACCGGAGACGTTCGACCGTCTGATCTCGGCCGAGAGCGTGACACGACTCGGCACGCCCGAGCGGGAGACGTCGTCGTGAGAAAAACGCCCAAGGGATTCCGACTGCACATCGCGCTTTTCGGACGACGGAACGTCGGGAAGTCGTCGCTGCTGAACGCGCTGACGCGGCAGAAGGTCTCCATCGTTTCCGACGTGGCCGGCACGACCACCGATCCGGTGGAGAAGCCGATGGAGCTGCTGCCGGTGGGACCGGTGCTGTTCATCGACACGGCGGGCATCGACGACGTGGGTGCGCTGGGCCGGATGCGCGTCGAGCGCACACGACGAATCTTCGACCGCGCCGACATCGGCGTGGTCGTCACCGAGGCGGGTGCGTGGACCGAATTCGAAGAGACGATGCTGGCCGAGCTCCGTCGACGCGACATTCCCACAATCGTCGTCTTCAACAAGACCGACCTGGCCGAGGTCGACAGCGGTCGGATTCGCGAACTTAAAGCGGCACAGATTCCCGTGGTCCTTTCAGTGGCGAGCCGCGGTGAGGGGATTCTCGATTTTCGTGAGGCCATTATCCGACAGGCGCCGGACGAATTTATCAACGCCCCGGCGATCGTCGGCGACCTCGTTCCCCCGGGGGAACTCGTCGTGCTGGTGGTCCCGATCGATCTCGAGGCGCCGAAGGGACGGCTCATTCTGCCTCAGGTGCAGTCGATTCGCGACATCCTCGACAACGACGCCTACTGTATGGTGGTGAAGGAGCGTGAGCTGCGTGACGCACTGGAGCGACTGAACCGTCCGCCCGCCCTGGTGGTGACCGACTCGCAGGTCTTTCTCAAGGTGGCGGCCGACACCCCGACGGACGTGCCGATGACGTCGTTCTCGATTCTCTTTGCACGGGTCAAGGGAGACCTGTGTGAATTCGTGCGTGGGGCGCGTGCCATCGAGGCGCTGAAACCGGGTGACCGGGTGCTGGTGGCGGAGTCGTGCACGCATCACCCCATCGGCGACGACATCGGACGGGTGAAGATTCCGCGGTGGTTCACGCAGTACGTCGGCGGCAAACTCGAATTCACCACCGTCCAGGGACACGATTTCCCGGACGACCTCAGTTCGTACCGCCTGGTGGTTCACTGCGGTGCATGCATGTGGAACCGGCGCGAGATGCTCTCGCGGATGATTCGCTGCCGACAGGCGGGCGTGCCGATCACGAACTACGGCGTCGCGATCGCCTATTCTCTGGGCATCTTCGAGCGTGCGCTCAGTCCGTTCCCCTCAGCGCTCGAAATCTGCCGCGGCGCCACCCCCACGATCACGCCCTAGTCCTGCGCGAATTTTCCGGCGAGGATGCGGAAGGCGCCGACGATGCAGTCGACAGCCGCTTCGACGGGCTCCGACAGCCCCGTGCCGAAGACACCGCTCTCGGGCTGAATGCCGAGGACGACCTGTCGGCAGGGGTGCATTCTCCGGACGACGTCGAGAAACATCAGCGGTGCGGGGCCGTGGGTGCTGGGGGTCTGTCCGGTGAGTTTCCGCGACGGCAGCAGACGGATGGTCCCCGGCCCGGCGCCGAGTTCGAGGGCGTCGACCATCACCAGCGTCTCGGGTTTGAGATTGACGATTTTCATCAGGTAACTTTCGGGGACGGTCTGTGCGTTGAAGACGGGCCAGGGGAGGGTGTCTTCGAGTCGTTCGGCGACGGCGACGCCGGCCCCGTCGTCACCGATGAGCGAATTCCCCACGCAGACGATGACGGTGGCGGGTGTGACGATTCGGGCGAGACGCTCGGCGAGATCCTCGGCGGAGACGATGGGGCCGGCATCGCCGTTCTGCGTTTCGGGCGGGAGGTCCGCGTCGGCGGATTCTGCGGGCATCTGCTACTCACCCCAGAGTTCGCGGATGACGGTGGTGCGTCTGCACGACGGACACATGACGCGCATCATGTCGCTGCGGGCGAGCGCGGGCGCCTCCTTGCGGCCGGCGTCTTTGGGTGCGAGTTTCATGCTGCCGTCGGCGAGCACGATGAGCGTCGGGTTGGCGTAGGCCTTGGCGCCGAGACGCTCGGCCACCCAGCGAAGCTGCTTGCGGGTGCCGACCACGACGCCGCACACCTCGCACAGCACCAGCTCGTGGTCGATGGTTTCGCGAAGCGAGGCACGGTCGAGCGTGGAGAGGTCGTAGGTCTTGGTCAGCTTGATGCCTTTGGTGGTGGTGCAGTTGAGCTCACACTGTCCGCAGAAGATGCACTTGTCGTAGTGCAGCTCGAAGTGTCGGGTGGGAGGCGACGCGTCGACGTCGTCGACGACCTTGATGGCGAGCGCCGGACAGACCTCGGCACAGGCCTTGCAGCCGATGCAGTCGTCCTCCTGGAACTCGGCCTTTCCGCGGAACCCGTCGGGGGGCACGTGCGGCTCAAAGGGATACTTGCTGGTGTAGGGGCCCCTGATGACGGCCTTGACCGCCTCGACCAGTTCTCGAAGCTTAGGCTTCCTCATTTTCCACTGGTCCTTCCGTGGCTTGTTCGTTCTGGATTTCCCGAGCACGATCGGCGAATGCATCCTCGACGGAACCTTCCCAGAGGTGCACTCCCGAGAGATACGCTCCGCGACAGACGGCATGTGCGGCGACGGGACTGGTCAAGAGGACGAACGCTCCGCAGAGCGCCGCCTTGACGGCCATCGAGCCGCTGCCGCCGGAGAGTGCCACGAAGAAGACCCCGGCGAGGATCAGACACGTGCCGAGTGTGACACACTTGGTGGCGGCCTGTGCGCGGTTGTAGACGTCCGGCAGACGCACCAGCCCGATGCAGCCGAACACGTCGAAGACCAGTCCGATTCCGATGAGCCAGTAGGCGATCGTTTCAAGCATCGTAGGTCCTGCCTTCCAGGTACTTGGCGAGTGCGAGTGTTCCGACGAAACTGATCAATGCCCAGGCGATACCGATGTTGATGTAGAATTCCCTGCCGGTCATGACGGCCATGATGCAGCAGAAGCCGACCACGAGCGTTCCGAGAATGTCGATGGCGACGGTCCGGTCGGGAGCCGTCGGCCCGCGACCGATGCGGTAGAGACACAACAGCGACGAGAAAATCAGCACGCCGAAGGCCACCTGTGCAAAGGACGTCATTCGAAAATCCTCCTCAAGAGCGGCTCAAAGCGTCCGCAGATCTCCGCGGAGCGCTTTTTCGCGTCTTCGGTGTCGATGTTGATCCAATGGACGTAGAGGTCCTCTCCGTCGATGTCCACCGTGAGCGTTCCGGGTGTCAGCGTAATGCTGTTGGCGAGGAACGTCTTGGCCATTTCGGACGTCAGCGTGGTGTGGACCTTGACGATGCCCGGCCGGATGGGAAGCTTCGGCGGAATGACGCGCAGCATCACATCCACGTTCGCCCGGATCACCTGCCACAGGAAATACGGCAGGTAGATGAAGAAGTAGAGCCAGCGCGTCGGGTTCAGGACCTTCTCGAGGTTGTCGGGATAGATATCGCCGAAGAGCGTGCTCACCAGGAGTGCGAAGAAGACTCCCGCACCCACCACCGCCAGTTCCGCCGAGCAGAACAGCAGCATCCACAATGCGAACGTCGCCAGGAGACAGATCAGCCACTTCATTCGGAGACTCCCTCTGTCGAGGACACGGTGGGCTTCATCAGCGCGTTGCGGGCCGGGTCGAACACGTGCTTCTTGATCGTCCCGGTGGCCAGACCGGCCGTCATGCAGACGCCGGCCAGCAGAAGCAGTCCCACGCACATCAGCACGGGGGCTTCGCGAACGCCTTCGATCTTCTCGCCCGGCTCACCTTCCAGCGCGTAGCGCTGCACCTTGATAAACGAGAGCAGCGTCATCAACGCCACCAGCACCGCCAGCGTCGCCAGGATCGGGTGACCGGCCATGGTCAGACCGACAATGATGAAGAGCTTCGAGACAAAGCCGTTGAAGGGCGGAATGCCCGCGATAGAAAGCGCACCGACTCGCGTGCAGAAACTGGTCACTTTCATGCGTTTCGACAGCCCGCCCATCTCTTTCAGCAGGCGTGTGCCGGTCTGGTGTTCAATAGACCCCGACGACAGAAACAGCAGGCTCTTGAAGGCGGCGTGGTTGAACAAATGGAAGAGTCCGCCGAAGAGGCAGAGCCCCGCCACGGCGGTGCTGCCGCCCGTGGCCAGAATCTCGGCGGCCACGCCCAGCGCCAGCACCACGTAGCCCATCTGCGAAATCGAGTGATACGCCAGCAGTCGTTTGAAGTCCCACTGACCCACCGCCAGGAACACGCCGATGACCATCGACGCGGCACCCAACACCATCAGCACGGTGGCATATTCCGGCACCGGTCCGAGGACGTTGAAGACAAGTCTTGCCAGCACGTACACCCCGGCGGCCTTGATGAGCACGCCCGAAAGCATCGCCGAGATGGGTGCCGGCGCCGAGGGGTGTGCGTCGGGAAGCCACGCGTGGAACGGCACCATCGCCGCCTTGAGCGCCAGGCCTCCCAACAGCGCCGCTGCCGCCAGCAGCACCGCCGGGCTGGTCAGCCCCGCCGACGGAAGCACCTCGGCCACCCGGGCCATGTTCAGGTGTCCGGTCATCGCGTAAAGCAGCGTCACGCCCAGCAGGATGAACCCCGAACCGACCGTGCCGAGGATGAGATACTTGAACGCGGCTTCCAGTTCTTCGCTTTCGCACCCGAAACCGACCAGCGCGTAAGACGAGATGGCCGCCACTTCCAGGAAGACGAACAGGTTGAACAGGTCCCCCGCCAGCACCACCGCACACATCGCACCGGTCATCAGCAGGAACAGCGAGTAGAAAAGCCACGTCTTCGTGAACCGCTTCATGTAAGGTCCGGCGAAGACAATCGACACCAGCGCCACCATGTTGATGACGATGAGCATCAGGGTGGTGAGTCCGTCACAGACCAGCTCGATTCCCAGCGTCCGCGCACCGCTCGGTCCCCACCGGCCGATATAGAGCGACAGCGCCTCGTCGCTTCCCAGCAGGTAGAGACTCAAGATCAGGTTTGCGATCACGGCCAGTGTCGCCAGGGCGCCGGCCAGCGCCTTCAGACCCCTGACGTGGGCCACGATCACGATGGTGAACGCGATGCCTAATGGAATCGCAACCAGGAGCGGCAGCGAGGCTTGCATGACCTTAACCCCTCAATTTACGAATCTTGTCCGTGTCGAACGTGCCGTATTTCTCGTAAAGTCGAATGGCCATGACGACCATCAGTGCGACCAGTCCCAGTCCGATGACGATGCTGGTGAGCACCATCGCCTGGGGCAGGGGGTCGACCGCCCCTGCTGCGAAGGTCTGGGCCGACTCTCCCGCCTGGATGGGTGCCGAGCCGCCTCGACGCCAGCCCACGAGCACCAGCAGCATATTGACGGCGTACTCGATGATGAGCACACCGATGATGATCTTGACGAGGTTCTTCTTGGCCACGATGGTGTAGAGACCGAGGAGGATCAATGCGAAGGTCAAGAGATAGATTGCGACACCCATGTTCTACTCCTCCGATCGGCTGAGACGGAAAGCGGACAGTGCCAGGAACACCCCTGCCAGCCCGGCGCCGACCTTGACGAGAATCGCCAGGTTCGAGAGCGGAATCCAACCGCCCGAGACGAGCGTGCCCGCATCACCCGGTGCGAGAAAGTTCAGAAAGAAGCTGCCGCCGATGTAGCCGCACAGCGCTATCGCCAGAAACCCCAGTGCCCCCGCAGCGTCCCACGTGTGACACTGACTTTCTTTCACCAGCTTGCGTGACGCACCGCTGCCGAAGGCCAGCACCATCAGCACGGCGGCCGCCGCCAGGATCACACCGCCGGCGAAGCCCCCGCCCGGTGCCAGGTGTCCGGTCAGGGCGATGTAGATTCCGAACACCGCGATGAACGCGGTCACCAGTTTCGCGACGTTCTTGACGATGAGCGTCATGCCCGTCTTTTTCATCATTGCGAGACCTCTTTTCGTCGACCCACTTTTCTCAGAAGGGCGTAGGCCCCCAGAATGGAGACAAAGATCACGGTGGCCTCACCGAGCGTGTCGTAGGCACGGTAGTCGAGCAGCACCCCCATGACCGCGTTTCTGGCGCCGGTTTCTTCGGTGGAACGTTCCAGGTAGTCCATGGCGACGCCCGGGGGAACGCCGTTTTCGGTGCGTGAGCCCGCAAGCACCGGCTCGCCGAATGTCGGCATGCCGGCCCCCGTCTCTACACCACCCACCGCCAGGAAGATCGCCACCAGCAGCACACCCGCTGCCAGAAGCACCACACCGATGCGCAGTGCGTCGCGCGGCGTGTCGGTCGATTCCTCACGACGCGTCAGCACCAGCCGGATCAGCAGCACCAGTGCGATCACTTCGACCACCACCTGCGTAATCGCAAGATCGGGAGCCCGCAGCAGCAGATCGATGATGCTCAACCCGAACCCAACCGCGCCGATGGCGATGACCGAACTCAAGAGATCTCCGGATTCGGTCGCAATCAGCGACCCGATGAACATGAACACGATCAGAATGAGGACCAGGACTTCGACGCCCATGATTTCAGACTCCTGTTCCAAGCATCAGGTAGATCAGCGTCACGATCAGCCCCACCACGCACCACGAGACATACAGTCCCAACAGCCCCGTGTGCTGTGCCCGAAGCAGGTCGACAAACGTGTGTCCGTGTTCGGCCGACCAGTTGTAGGGGTCAAGCTGTCCCTTTTCGCCCTGGGCCAGCAGCGGCCCGATGACGGGCAGCTTCTGCACCGTTTCATAGAAGTGCGTTCCGGGCACGCGCCAGCGGTCGTCACCCGGTTCGGCCACCTCGCCGCTCAGGAACGGACGCACCACGCGCACCTTCTTGCCGAGGTTGGCAATCCACACACACACCAGGCCGAGGATGACGCCGATAATGATGAGCCCGGTAGCCTGCGAGGGGTTCCAGATGCCCAGGTCTTTCGTCACAACCGCGCCGCCCGCGGTGGCAACACCTGTGCCCGCGGGCGCCGCCTCGGCAACGCCGACGGCCTCGTTCACGCCGGGCGATAGCACCTTGTCGATGGCCGTGGCAGGCCACAACCCGAGAACGATGCACGCCAGCGCCAGCACCACCATCGGTGCGACGCGACAGAAGTTCTCGCGAGGCGGGTTCTTCGCATAGTTCTTATCGGCGGGGGCCGCCGACAGGAACGCCGCGTAGATGACCTTCACAAAACTTGCCAGCGTCAGCGCGCTGCCGAACACCGCCACCACCAGCAGCGCCACCGCGAGGCCCTTGTTGGCGATGCCCAGCGTGCCCTGGTACACCAGCCACTTGCTGACGAACCCGTTGAAGGGCGGAATGCCCGAAATCGACGCTGCCGCCACCGCACTGCAGAGGAACGTGATCGGAAGATACTTCGCCAGGCCGCCCATCTTTTCGATTTCGTCGGTGCCCGACGCCTTGCCGACGGTGCCGCTCATCAGGAACAGGTTCGACTTGTAGATGGCATGGTTGATCATGTGGAACAGACCGCCGATGGCGCCGATCATCGTGCCGGTGCCCAGACCGAGCACCATGTAGCCGACCTGGCTGACGGCGTGGAACGAGAGGAGTTTCTTGAGATTGTGCTGCATCATCGCCATGAGGACGGCCGCGAGAATGGTGACGGCCCCCACGATCATCATCACCACCTGCATGGCGCCGCTGGGGGTGAACATCCTCAGCGAGAGTATCGCCAGCAGGTAGATGCCGAGGAGTTTGTCGAGCGCCGCCGGAAGAAACGCCATCACCGGGGTGGCGGTGTTCTTCGCGATTGACGGGATCCAACTGTGCAGTGGAATGGCCCCGGCCTTTGCCAGCGCGGCCACCATCATCAGCAGATACACCACGTACCCGGTGGCGCCCATCTCGGCGACGTCCAGGGGACCGCTTTTCAGCGAGAGGGCGTCGGTGCCGCCGAAAGCCGCCAACAGCGCGATCGCCAGCAGCAGACACGCGTCGGCAAAGCCCAGGACCCCGTAGGCCTTGGCGCCGCCGGCTTTGGCGTCACCTTTGCCCTGGTTGATCATCAGGAACAGCATCAGCGTGACAATTTCCCACCCGACCAGCAGCACCAACAGGTTCCCCGCCAGCGCCACCGTGCAGGTGCCGGCCAGCGTCCAGATGAGATAGGTGTAGAATTTGCCTTCCCAGTATTGTCCGCGCATCGCGCTGAAGCTGTAAAGCACGATCAGCACGCCGAACGCGCCGGCGCCATAGAACACGGTCATGCCGAGCGTCGTGCGCGTGAGGTCCACCGTGAAGGCGATGCCCGAGTCGACGTCGGTGGCTTCTACAAGCGTGACCCACGTCCACCGGAAGTTTGCCTGATCGGCATCGAGGCTCGAAATCGCCAGGCCCGTCCAGATGACGGCGATCGCCGCCGCCAGCGCCAGCACCTTGCACGCCAGGGCCGACCACCGCGACAGGACATAGGCGATGATGCCGAGTCCCATCACCGAGGCGATTGGCAGAACCAGAGGATGTTGGAGATTCGTCAGGAGTTCTTCCATGGCAAACTCACCATTCCTTGCGCATGCGCTCCGTCTTGAGCTGGGATAGCTTCACCAGGTCCGAGAACGTGTACAGCGGCTTCTTGCTCGAGGCGTCCGCGACGATGCACGCCCGCTCGGTGCACGAATAGCACGGGTCGACGCTGGCGAGCGTGATGGCGACGTCGGGGATCTGCTCGCCGATGCACGACGCCTTGAAGGTCGGAATGTTGTTGAAGCTCGGTGCCCGCACCTTGTGACGCACCGGTCGGTTGGTGCCGTCGGAGCGGACGTAGTGGAAGGTCTCCCCGCGCGGGGCTTCCACGTGTCCGCAACCCTCGCCGGGCGGGATGCTCTCGACCTTCGCGTCGATCTCTCCCGGCTCGATCTGGTCGACGCACTGTCGGATGATTTTGGCGGCCTCGGTGCATTCCTTGAGTCGGACCACGGCCTTGTCATGGACGTCGCCGTTCGGCTCGCAGATCACGTCCCAGTCGACGCGGTCGTACATGGCGTAGGGGTCGTCACGTCGGACGTCGATGGGCCGGTTGGAGCCTCGTGCGGTCGGGCCGCTCGCCCCGTAGGCGCGGGCGTCCTCCTCGCTGAGGATGCCGACGCCCTTGAGTCGCGCGTGCAGCACCGGGTCGTCGAGCACCGCCATGGTCAGCATCTCCAGCGGTGCCATGATCTCGTCGGCCACCTTGCCGATCTGTTGGAGCTGCTCGTCGGTCACGTCACGCCTGACGCCCCCGATTTTGCAGTTGGCGTAGTTCACGCGACTGCCCGTGGCCGTCTCCAGCACGTCCATCACCGGCTCACGATACTTCCACGCCCACATGAACACCGTGTTGTAGCCGAGGAAGTGTCCGGCGAGCCCCACCCACAGGAGGTGCGAGTGCAGCCGTTCGAGTTCGTTGACGATGGTGCGCAAGTAAAGCGCCCGCTCGGGGACCTCGACATGTGCGATGTCCTCGACCGCCTGGATGTAGGCCAGCGGGTGACTCGCCGAGCAGATCCCGCAGACACGCTCCACCACGAACGGGACCTGGTCGAACGTCTTCGACTCGTCCAGCTTCTCGATGCCGCGATGGTTGTAGGAGATGCGGACGTCGACGTCGACGACCGTCTCGCCCTCGACGTAGAGCTGGTAGAACTCGGCCTCCTCCTGCAGTGGGTGGAACGGGCCGAGGTTGACGATGGTTCGCTTGCCGTTTCCGTTGGTTTTCTTCATGACGTCGGCCCTCCCTCCGGTTCGATATCCGGTGGTGTCTGATTCTCCGGAAGCGGCGGCCGGTCAAGCACCTGGTCGAAATCCTTTCTCAGCGGGTAGACCCCTTCAGGCCAGGAATCGTCGAGAATGAGTCGACGCATATCGGGGTGGTTCCTGAAGTTTGCACCCAACAGGTCGTGCATCTCGCGTTCGATCCAGTTGGCGGCCGGGATGTCGTTGGCGATGGAGTCGATTTCGAGCGACGGTCGGGCCGCGAGGGCCTTAAGCGTGACGACGACGCCCTGTGGCTCGATGGCCCAGTGATACAGCACGTCGATGCCGTCACGCACGTCGATGCCCGTGCAGGTCGCCAGGCGTGAGCCTTCGACCGCCCACATCTTCTGTGCGGACTCCTTCACGCGGGCCGGGTCGATGCGCACGAACCCACGCCGCGCTTCACACCGGTGCACCTCGATGACCAGCTCACCCAGACTCTCGATGACCTCGCCCACAAAGCCTTTCAGAGGCACCTGTGTTTTCGGTTCCATGATACTCATCGTGACTACCTCGCCTCCTTCGAATCCCCGACGCGTCGGGGGCCGGTTTCTGACGTTACGTGTCCAGCGTTTTCAGCAGTTCGATCCCCTTGACGACCGCATCGATCATCGCCTCGGGTTTCGGCGAACACCCCGGCACGTACATGATGATCGCGTTCGGGTCGACCGCCTTGATCGCCTTGTCCACCGTCGGTCCCATGTGGTAGGCCTCGGCGAAGATGCCCTGGTCGTTGGCACACGCGCCAATCGCCAGCACGACGCACGGCTTGGCGGTCTGCATGTAGACCTCCTGGAGTCGCGGCATCGCCTGGCGCGTGCAGACGCCGGTCACCGCCAGCACGTCGGCGTGCCGGGGTGAGCCGACCAGGAGCATCCCGAGCCTCTCGACGTCGTAGCGCGGCGTCAAGAGCTCGAGCACCTCGATATCACAGTTGTTGCAGGCCCCCGTGTTCACGTGGTAGACCCACAGCGATTTTCTCAGAGCCCAGTTGGTGAGCGACATGGGAGCTCCTTTTAGTATCCCGCAAGCGCCAGAATCACCGCCAGGATCGCCAGCGGCGTCAGGCCGAACCAGAAGAACTTGAGTGCCTGGTCGATGCGCAGACGCGGGTTCGTGTTGCGAATCAGCGTGACCAGCGCGACCAGGAGGACGTATTTGCCCAGAAATGCCAGCACCCCCAGGATGCTCAGCGTCAGACCGCCCCAGAACAGCACAATCAGCAGCACCGGCAACAGCGCCAGGAGCATCGCACGCGTCATCAGGAACATCGCCAGGGACGGGCCGGAGTATTCCACGTAGACACCCGACATGATCTCGCACTCGGCCTCGGCCAGGTCGAACGGGACCTGTCCGAGCTTGGCCTGCATGCACAGGATTCCGATGATGATGGCGATGACCCCGGAGATGCTGTAGAGGAACGACCCGGTGGCCTGCTGCTCGGCGAGGATGGTTCCAAACTGCAGTGTCCACCCGGCACGTGCGATGGCGATGACGATGATGAGGAACAGCGGCAGCTCGTAGCTGAACATCAGCTTCATCTCGCGACTTGCACCGATGGCGGCGTGCGGGTTCCCGCTCGCCGAGGCGCCCATGATGGTCATCACCGCCGGTATCAGCAGGATGTAAACCAGCACGACGAGGTCACCGAGGAATCCGGCGCCCGGTTCGGGGTTGAAGACCGCGTACCAGAGGATGGCCGAGGCCACCGCCGTCGAGGCCAGTGCGATGACGGGGGCCAGCAGAAACCCCGTCCCGCGTGCGGTCACGGGCATGAGCGTTTCTTTGCCCATCAGCTTCAGCACGTCGACCATCGGCTGATACCAGGGCGGTCCCACGCGGTACTGCACGCGTGCGGTCACCTTGCGGTCGACCCATTTCAGCAGCATGCCCAGGATCAGCGTCACCACCGAGGCGACAATGAACAGAAGAATGATTGATAGAATGCTCACGGCCTCACCTTCGTTTGAAAGGATGTTCACCGGTGGTTCGACCACCCATCATCGTGATGCCGAGTTCCTCGGCCTGGTGTTCGTCCTCGAACGACAGCGCACCGGTGGGGCAGGAGGCCACGCACCGCGGCACCGCTTCCGGGTCGCACTCGGTCCGGTCGGCGCACAGGTCACACTTGGGTATCTGATGACCGCTGATGCGGTCGGTGCTCCGCACCTGGTCGGGCACGCCGGCGGTCTCGTTCGGCAGCACCCCGAACGGACACGCTCGTGCACACGACCCGCACCCGATGCAGCGGAACAGACGTCGATGCACCACGCCGTTCTCGTCACGGACCATCGCCTCCACCGGACACGCGTCCACACACGACGCCGCCTTGCACTGTCGGCAGATCAGCGGCAGCAGCGCCACCCCGCTCATCGCAAAGCGGACCACCGGCATCCCGGCGTGACTCACGTGACACGCCGCCGCGCACGAGCGACACTCGATGCACCGGTCCAGGTTTGTCAGCACCCGTTTTTCGATGACGTTCGACATAAGCGGTTCCATTTCATGAAATCAACGTAACCTTCTGAGGCAGCGCCGCACCCGCGGCACTCGGCAGAAGCGCACGCACCGCGGCGGCACCGTCCGAAATCACCACCGCACCCGGTGTCAGCTCCGGCGAGACCTGCACCTTCACCTCGACCGAGGCGTCACCGGTCTGGATTCGGACGATCGCCTCGTTCTTGAGTCCGGCGTCGGTCATGTCGGCCGGTGAAATCCTCAGGACGCTCTGCGGTCGGTCGCCCTGCTGCCACGAGCCGTAGCCCGTGAGATCACCGCATCCCGAATGCATCGCCTCGCGTCCGATCAGGAGCGCCGGTGCACCGACCTCCGGAGCCGCCGGGGCTTCACCGGGGGCTTCGGCTTCGATCGCACCGAGTTCCTTCGCCGCGGTCGGTATCGTCGGCTCGGCGATGCCCGCCGACTTTGCCAGCGCCGCCACCACGTCCGACGGAACCAGCGTCCCCGCCGGAGGCGCCAGGAGCGCCGGAACCGATACCATGCCCTTGCCGACGAACCACGTGCTCCCGCCGATCTCGCCGCTCAACGCTACCGGAAGGATCACGTCGGCCGATTCGGTGGTCCGGTTCGCAAACGCTGCGGCGGCTGCCGCGAATTTCGGCTCGCTGATGCCCAGCATGCCCAGCACGTCGCACCCGAGCGCCACCCTGGTCGAATCGCCCGAGAGCGCCTCGGCAAGCGAAATCGCACCGAGTTTGCCGGCGAGACCCACCGCGGCGAGTGCATTGGCCCCGGTCGTCTCGACGGCGACGCCGCCTCCGAACTGCTTCGCCATCGTCCCCGCCAGGAAGCCGATCTGCTTCCAGGCGGCCGAGCGTCCGTATTCGGCGGAGAGGATGACGCCGAGTCTCCTGCATCCGGCGAGTGCCTTCCCGGCGGCGACCGCCGTGGCGGCCTTCCCGGTCGCTGCGACCTCGACCCCGGCGGCTTTCGCCACCTCGGCGAGCACCTGGTATTCCATGCCGGCGGGTGTCGTCACGGGAAGTGAAGCGAACTTGGTCGTGCGACCGGCGGCCGAGTCAATCACCACGATGGGCGTTCTCGCTTCCTCGGCCCGGCGGTCGAAAACCGGCCTGGCGCACGTCGGGTTCGCACTGAACGCGTCACCCACGATCAGGAAACCGTCACACCCGGCCAGATCGGCGTTCGAGAGCATCGCTGCCCCGCTCGCCGCCACGCCCGAGAGTACCGCCTCATCCGACGGCTCGATCACCAGGCAGAGCGTCGCCCGGTCCCACGCGCCGCACCACGCCGAGACCGCCGTCATCTCTTCCACCGGAACGTTCCCGTCGAGGAAAAACGTGATCGCTCCGTCACCGGCGGCCGCGAGAATCGTCTTGACGGCCCCGTCGAGGTCGACTTCGCCGAGCGTGCCGTTGGCCCGCTGTGCGGGAAACGTCAGACGCTTGCGGTGTGCCAGGAGCTGTCCGAGGATGGCGCCTCGCGGACAGAGCCCGCCGACGTTCTGAGCGGGAAGCTCCGTCCGCCAGTTGTCGGGACCGTCCTCCAGGACAATAAGCTCACACCCCGCGGGACACAGCGTGCACCGTTTCGTTTCCGTTTGCTGCGCGTTTGTCACCGTCATACCCTCTTATGTGTTGCACGCGCTCAGAACACGTTGGGGTAATCTTTGATCAGCGCGTAGTTGATGTCGGGACCGTCTTTGCACAGGTAGTAGGGTCCGATATTGCAGCGTCCGCAGTGTCCCATCCCGCAGCTCATGCGACGGTTCATCGAAAGATAAATCTGCTCCGGTTTGAAGCCCTCTTCCAGCAGCGCGAACGTCGTGAACCTCAACATGATGGCCGGACCGCAGACGAATGCGTACGAATTCGACTTGTCGACGTCCACGCCCTTCAAAAGCGTCGTCACCACGCCCGTCTTCCCGTCCCAGCCTTCCTGCGGGTTGTCGATGGTGACGTCCATATCGACCTTGTCGTGCTTCGTCCACGCGTCGTACTGACCGCGGTAGAGCAGCTCCTCCATGGTGCGAGCACCGTACTTAATGCTCATCCGCTTGATCGGGTCCATGTTGTCCAGAAGCGCCAGGATAAGCGCCCGAAGCGGTGCGAGCCCCACGCCGCCACCGACCACCAGCACTTCCTTCCCCTCGAGCTTCTCGATGGGGTAGCCCTTGCCGTAAGGTCCGCGCAGACCTACCTTTGCGCCGGCGGTGCACTCGTGCAGCCGGTCGGTCAGCACCCCCGTCTTCAGCACGGTGAAATCGAGACGCTCCTTCTCCGAGGGCGAACTCGACGGGGTGAAGGGGGCTTCCCCGACACCCAGCAGCCCGAGCTGGGCGAACTGCCCGGCACGGAAATCGAACGGCTCCGCCGGACGAATCACCATCGTCTTGATGGTGGGCGTCTCGTCAATGACTTCGATCAGCTCGGCGGCAACCGGGACGTACGGGTTTGCACAAGTCATTTCTGGAGCTCCTCGACCACCTCACGGATATCAATGGCCCCCAGACACGCGTCGATGCACCGACCGCATCCCACACACCCCATCATGTGCCACTGCTGCGGAGAGTAGGTGAACTTGTGAAGCACGCGGTTGGCGAGTCGACTGAAGAGGTCCGGGCGCGGGCTGATCTTCATGTTCACCCCGCCCGCCATACGGTGATACGTGCTCAGCAGACACGAATCCCAGGTGCGCACGCGCTCGAACGCGTCTTTGCCCAGCACCTGGTCATACAGGTAGAAGCAGTGACACGTCGGACAGATGTTCGTGCACGCACCGCACTCCACGCAGTCGGCGGCGAACTTCTGCCACGACGGGTCGTCGATCTCCGGCAGCGACGGCTGAGTCTCGTCGTCCGACTGGAAGGTGAAGCGACTGTTCTGTTCCTTGAGGCGTGCCACCATTTTCTCACGGACCTCGTCGCGTCTCTGCAGATACTTCGCGTCCGCTTCCTGAATGCCGAGCGCCTTCGCGTCACCCAGCCACGTCTCGCCCTTCTCGGTGGCGACGTCGACGAGGTATCCTTCCTGAATGGCCGTGATGTTGGCGTCGTAGCCGTCTTCCGCGTAAGGCTTTCCACCGACGAGCGTGCAGCAGCACGTCTCGGTGCAGTCGACGCAGTCACACGAGATCGTCACGGTCTGTTCGCGGCGTGCAAGGTAGGCGGGATCGGTGAAGTCGCCTTCGGAGAACACCCGGTCCAGGTAGGTTCTTGCCCGCAGCTCGCAGGCCCGAATGCCGAAGAGCACCACGCGCGTCGCCTCGGCCACCGCCTGTGATGACGCGGCACTTCCGTAGCGACCCAACAGCTCGGCCGCCGGCAGGAGGAAACCCTTGGGACTTTGTGCACTTCGGGGTCGCGACAGGGGAGTGAGGGAGAGCTTCTCGCCCGGTGCATCGAGCCAGGAGAGCCCCTCGGTCTCGGTGGGACCGAAAACGGTCTGACCCTCGCGTTCGCTCAGCAGGCTCTCGAGCTTCTCTTTGGGTACGAACCAAGTCGTCATTGCCATCTCCGAACTATCGCCGGTTCATCGAAACCAACTCGCGGGAGAATGACACCCAGTTGAATGGCTCAGCCTAGAACATTCTCACCATGTTAACGGACGCGCTGCTCCTGTAATGTCCAAAGTTTGCGAATCTTTTCACAAAGACGCTTCCAATAACACGCTGCTGGCGCGTCGGAAGTTACCTGAGATCGTCTTTGAAGGTCCTCAAGAAGTGTGGTTAAGCGCTTCGAAAAGAACCGATCGCTCGAGGTGCCGCTAGCACCACCCCACTTTTACGACTTTTTTCACAATGTTTCTATATTACGCCTGAAAGATGCTGTCAAGGCCTTTATAATATTTTTTTCAGAGTGAAACTCCTGCTCCGATTCACGTATGCACTGTTGCTTTGTGCTCGGGATTGTTGATAGTCGGTCGGCGGAGTTGCCGTCATCGAGCGGGTGTTCGGGTCCTCCGACGCGCTGCCGACGCAATGCGTGAGGGCACAACAACTTGCTGGAATTTTCTCCGCGGGAGAGTCATGGGCAAGAAGGCGTTTTCCAGGGCCCAACCGGGACCTCGCCGAGCCGGTGACGCACTCAACATCACCGATCGTGAGCTTTTCGAACGACTCGGCTGGTTCACGCAGGTGAGGTGGGTGTTCGGTCTATTCTGCATGATGGCGCTGCTGATCAGCTGGTACCTTCTGGGCGTACGGTTTCGCAACAACGCCGGGGAGCTGACCCTGACGCCGGCGGTGAGCGTCATCGTCATCATCTTCCTCTACAATGCGCTCTTTACGTTCCTGGTGCACGTGGTGAAATCACGTCGTCGCATCAACCGTCGCGTGATCGTGACGATGGCGCTTTTGCAGATCGGGGCGGACCTCGCGGCCATCTCGGCGCTGGTGCACAACACGGGGGGCGTGGAGAACTTTTTCATTGTGCTGGTGCTGGTGCCGATGGTGATTGCGGCGGAGCTGCTGCCTCAGACGCTGGCGTATGCGACGGCGGGGGCGGCTGCGATCTGCATCAACATTCTGGCGTGGCTCGAGCAGACCGGGGTGGTGCCGCACGTGCGCGTGGAACTCGTCGGCGCCACCGGCGTCACGCGACCGCTGGAGCTTTACGCGAACGACCTCTATGTGCTCCACGTCACCACCGCACTCACCTTTGCGGTGTTCGGACTGGTCTTCGTGGCCACCACCATCGCAGCCCGGCTGAGAAAGCGTGAGGCCGAACTCGAAGACGCCTACCGTCAACTGCACCGCACCGACGAGACCAAGAGCTTCTTCATGCGCAAGGCCTCGCACGAGATGCGCGCACCCCTGTCGGCCATTCACAGCATGCTCGATGCGGTCGCACTTTCGACCGGAGGGCTTGCCCCCCAGTCGCAGCACATGCTCGAACGCGTCCGCAATCGCACACAGGGACTCATGGCCCTCGTGCGTGACCTCCACCGATACTCCATGCTCCGCTCGACCGAAGGACTCGTCCAGGCCGAGGAAGTCGGTCTCGGGGAGGTCGCCATGAACACCGCCGAGCTCTTCCGCGAAAAAGCACGCGTCGGCGGCATTACGCTTTCGTGCAAGTCGGTCGATTCCCCCGTCATCGGCGACCGCGAGCTCCTCGTCGAGATGGTGACCAATCTCGTCGCGAACGCGGTGCAGTACACGCCGGAGGGGGGGGCCGTCGACGTCACACTCACACACGAGGGACCGGACGTGATTCTCGAAGTGGCCGACACCGGCATCGGCATCAGTGAGAAGGCCCGCGAGCACGTCTTCGACGAGTTCTACCGCTCGGCCGAAGCGAAGGAGGTCTTCCGCGACGGCACCGGTCTCGGGCTTGCCATCACCAGGCGCATCGTCGCCGTGCATTCCGGCACGATCACCGTCGACGCCCGCGAGGGAGGGGGAACCACCTTCCGCGTGCGACTGCCCCTGGCGTCGTCCGCGCACGACTGACTCATTCGCCGAGTCTGTCGCGTGCGGCGGTGAGCATGACGACGTGCGAGCGTTCCTCGTTGGCAAGGGTTTCGACGATGTCGCGGTTGCGCTCGGCGACGAGCTTCTGCATCTCCTCCATGAGGATCAGCGTGTCACGCTCGATGCGGAGCGCCAACTCGAGGATGTCGCGATCGCCCGAACACCGGGTGATGGCTTCCGAGGCGGCGGCTTCGGTCGGGAACGCACGGTCGCTCGCGAGAGCCGTCAGATAGGCCGAGTGCTCCCCCGAATACCCCTCGGGCGACTTGTAATCGCCCAGTTCGGCCAGCATGCCCTCGAACTGCTGCTGGTGAGACCGCTCCTGCTCGGCGAGCGTGGTGAACGTTTCCTTGAGATCGGGATCTTCGGTCTTCGCCGCGGCGTCGGTGTAGAACACCACCCCCGATTTCTCGTCCTGAACCGCGACCTTCACCAGCTCTTTCACGTCGAACATTGCCGGCATCGCCTTCCCCTTTCGTGAACGTGGTTCCGTGGATTGCTCGACGTCTGTTTACCGCACGACCCGGTGGGGCTGCAAGGGAAAAATTCCGGCAGGACAGATGATGAGCCCCCGTGGTGAGGTTTCACCTCGGGGGCTCTCCCGACGGCGTGGGGAATGGGCGCACCTCGTTGACGAGCCGCCGGGTCCGAAAAACGTGCACAGGCGTTCAGCCCTTCGCGAGTTCAGCCGCGCGTCGCTGTGCGTCCTGGATGAGGTTCATCAGCTCCATGCGTTTCGGATGATCGGGTTCGAGGTCGAGCACCATCCGCCACTGGGCGGCCGCGCGGGTGTGGTCTTTCGCCTGTTCGTAAGCGTCGCCGAGCTTCAGGTGCAGCGCCGCGCTTTCCGGCTTCTGCGCCACGGCCTTCGCGAGATACTCGATATAGCTCTTCAGCTTCCCCGCCTGGTTGAACTGCTCGGCCACCTTCACGTAAGCGTCCACACGCATCGCGGCGTAGGTCTTCTCATCAAGCGCGATCGCCTGGTCGAGGTGCTCGAGATACGCGTCGTACTTCCCCACGCCGAACGCGGCTTCCGCGTAGTAGTAATAAAAGAGCGCCTTGTCCGCCTTGGGGATGGTCTTCTCGATGTCGCGGAACATCGCGTGCGCCTTCGCATAGCGACGCGCCGCCAGGAAGATGTTCGCCCGAAGAAAGTGAATGTCCGGACGGTCCTTCACCCCCGACTCGATCACCTTGCTTACCTGGTAGATTGCCGATTTCCGGGGCGCCGCGCGAAACGTGTCCGTCCGGCCCTGCACAGGCTCGATGAGATACCACCCCCCGCTGATCGTCCCGCTTTTCCCGGCTTTCA
>Ga0272442_10002784_pt1 | contig 24996 bp, 28 predicted proteins | sample SSMForm2O_FD_200262 | JGI IMG/M metagenome (GOLD analysis project Ga0272442, IMG submission 200262) | Marine sediment archaeal communities from Little Sippewissett salt marsh, Falmouth, MA, United States - SSM-Form-2O | ecosystem: Environmental > Aquatic > Marine > Wetlands > Sediment ... | reverse complement strand
GTCTACCTAGTGTCTTTCCCAATGCTCTAAGGGCGTTTAAATGCTGTTTCGTACCTTCCGCTATGCTCTCACGTTAGAGCTAAGCTAACCGGCAGATAATATCCCTAACTGCCCGACCAATTGCCAGTGAAGTATCTAGGTTCTCGTTAAGGGAAAAGATACTTGTTAAATTTTAATGATTTATACTCATCTACCTTCCAATTAATATAAATAAAATATTTTTCCAGATACATATTACACTGATATTACCAATTTTCAGATATACCTTTCAGTTCTCCAATAGATAAATATCTTTTAAAATCATTCTTCGCAATTATGGGATTTTCTAGAAGAAAAAACCGTTTGCCGAGCTTATAAACTGGGTTCAAATCCCAGTACCCGCATCCATTTTAAAATGGTAAGCTTCTAATACCCTCTTTTTCTACAAGTTCTAATTTTGGAGCCAAGCAATGATTAAACTTGATCTGCACCTACATTCACAATATTCAGAGGACGGAAATGGTTCTCCTGAAGAGATAATAAAAAACCTGAAGAAAAGAGGCCTCCAAGGAATGTCGATCACAGATCATAACACACTCGAGGGCAGCCTTAAGGCCATGAAAATTGCGCCTAAGGGATTTTTAGTTATTCCTGGGGTTGAAATCTCAACACTTGATGGCCATTTAATTGCTTTGAATATAAGTGAAAACGTTGAAAAGAAAAAAACAATAGAAGAAACAGTTGAAAGGATAATCGAATTAGGAGGCATCCCAATAGTTCCTCATCTATATAGAAACATGTCAGGTATTAAAAAGGACAACCTCCAAAAAATAAAAAATAAACTATCAGCAATCGAGGTCTTTAATTCCTGTAGCACCCCACAAACGAATCTTAAGACAGCAAGAATAGCAAAGAATCTTAATTTAGGGGGAACAGGTGGGTCAGACTCACATGAACCTGAATATGTTGGATTGGGCTATACAACAATAGACACAACTGATCTAAATGTAGATACAGTTATATCTGAGATAAAAAAGGGCAATACATGGGGAGAAGGGGAAATCCTTCCATTCTCATACAGAGAGGGCAGAATGGTAAAATCCATGAAACAGTTCTTTCAGCGAGGGCTAAAGCGTATTTAAAAATATTTAATAACAAAAACCTAATACAATGTCAATTGATGGATGATAAAAACTTGGCTTTAATTAATAAAAAACTAAATAGCATTGATGAAAGAGTTACACTTATTGAAAAAGAGATACGATTGATAAGGGAGGATATCCTATCAGGCAATCCAATGGCAAGAATGCGTAGAAGAATGCTTGAAAACGTAGATGAGTCCTATATTGAAAAAAAGAAGAAATTAGAAAAGGATATCAAGATTAAAATTTAGAATCATATTCCTTTTCGTCTATTGCCTTTTGTATCTCTGCTGGTTTTTTACCTTCAACAGTAACACCTATCGATACACAAGTCCCGATTATCTCTTTCGCTTTTTGTTTAAGCTCTTTTCCCAACAGATTGTCTTGTTTCATCTTTGCAATTTTTATGACTTGATCCATTGTAAGATCACCAATCTTGTGTTTTCCAGCAGCACCAGATCCCTTCTCAACACCCAGTTCTTTGAATATAAGAGAGGATGCAGGTGGGGTACCGACCTCGATATCGAATCCCTTAGTTTTTGGATCGATTATAACCTTGACAGGGACTTTCATACCTTCAAATTGCTTTGTTTTCTCATTAATTGAGTTGATGATCTGCATGATGTTAACACCAAGAGGTCCAAGTGCTGGACCAAGTGGTGGACCTGCAGATGCCTTTCCTCCATCAACAAGAGCTTCAATAGTTTCAGCCATAATCTTCTACTTCTCCTTTGACTCTTTTTTATCTTCCTTTCTCTTAATAACTCTGACCTGTTCTCCCCTGACAGTGATTGGAATGGGAACAACGGATTCAAAGAGCTCAACAGTGATCTCTTCCTTTGTATCATCAATATGAGTGACCTTTGCAGTCTCACCTCTGAATGGTCCTGCAACCATCTCTACAACATCGCCCTCTGTAATTTTTGCAACAGCGGATGCAGGAACCAGAAAATGCTCGATTTGTTCAATAGGTATATCTCCTTCGAGCATGTTTCGAGCGTAAGATACGGTCTTTATCATATCCTTTATTCTTTCTTTGTCATAACTTTCAATGAATAGGTAACCTCTAAGTTCAGGTGTAACAAGAATAGATGGTATTTTGATTTTGGATTTTGCTGCACGGCTGTTTATCAGGTCTGCGGTGTTCTGTTCTTTTCCAACTTGGGTCTTGATGGTAAAAATCTTAGTCTGTTCCTCAGCAGCATCTTCGAAATCTGAATTTTGCATATAAATATCCCTCTTTAAAGACCAAGCATTTCCGCTATCCAGGGTGCTACCTGTTTAGTCATCAGGAAAATAAGAAAACCTAAACCACCTATAAGTAGAATACCTGCACCAGTGATCTTTGATGTTTTTGAAAACTCTTCGTTTGTTGGTTTTCTAGCCATCTTAAGGACCCTTCCATATTTGCCCTTTCCTACTCTTTTTTGTCTTGCTTCAACTTTATGTTGTAGATCCCAGGCCTTTTCAATAAATGATCTGTTATCTGGAGTTTTTTTGTCTTTTCTTTTAAATAATTTCAATTATAAACACCTCTTAAAGGCTTATCCGTCAAATAGATAGTAATATTTAAAGAATTTGGCTATTTTTAATAATCACTGGACATATGTTTCTGCAGAAATACCTTTTCATCAGTATATTAGATACCCTTGCTCAAAAATAAAAATAAGGAAATGGGTGTTTTGATAGGACGCAATTATGCCACAAAATCAATGCCCATCTCTTCATTGCCGAAGGATTTCTGAGCAGGACCAAGTATCTGTTTTGATTTTACCCCTGTTATAACTAGCATTGCACGAATATTTCGTTTGAGTTCTGGGTCAATAGTGGTTCCCCAAATGATACGTGCATTTGGATCAACCCTAGAATATATCTCCTCAACAACCCTTTCTGCCTCAGCAATGGTCATATCCTCGCCACCTGTTACATTAACAAGCGCTCCAGTTGCCTCCGAGACATCAACATCAAGAAGTGGAGAATTAAGAGCCTCAATCACTGCATTTACAGCCTTGTTCTCACCCTCTGCCTCTCCAAGTCCAATCATTGCAACACCTCCGCGTTTCATAACTGTCTTAAGATCTGCAAAATCAAGGTTGACCAGACCTGGCATTGTAATCATCTCTGTTATGCCCTTTATCGATCGCATAAGCACCTCATCAGCGACCTTAAAGGCAGCATTAAGTGAAAGATTAGGAACAATATCAAGCAGTTTATCATTTGGAATTACAATAACAGTGTCACAAATATCCCTGAGTCTTTTCAGACCATGCTCAGCATTTTCCATTCTAATGACGCCCTCTACATTGAATGGAAGGGTAACAACGCCTATTGTTAGGGCACCTGCCTCCTTTGCAATCTGGGCAACAACAGGAGCAGCTCCTGTGCCAGTTCCGCCTCCAAGCCCACAAGTGACAAAGACCATGTCAACATGACCAATGGCGCCTCTTATGTCCTGTTCACTTTCCTTTGCAGCCTCTTCTCCGATCTGAGGTAGAGACCCAGCACCAAGACCACGGGTAAGGTGTCTACCAATCAACACCTTGTTGGGAGAGTCTGTAATAAGTAAATGTTGTGCGTCAGTGTTAATTGCTATAAACTCAGCGCCAGATATCTGGCTTGTCACACAACGGGAAATGGTATTAGTGCCTGCCCCTCCACATCCTATAACCTTAATTGTTGTCGTCAAACCAGAAAGGACCTCTTCAAGCTCCTTATCTTGAATACCACGAGAAATAGTTTGACGAGTTAGTGAACCTTTTAATTTATCTTTCTTCTGAGGACTGCTATTTTTTTTAAATTTTTTATCCTTTTTTTGTTTATTTTCATTAGCAACTACTTCTTCAATTATCTTTCTCATTTAACTCACCATGCCCTCACAACAATTATCCCCTCTATTTGACGAATAGTAATAATTTTTCAATATTGTAAACAAAATCCAATTATAAAATATTTCCTAAATATTTCTATATAACTTCCAAGGAAAAATCCTTACTTATAGCTGAGTGAGTTATACATCCCAACGAGATTCGATCTGCAAAAGGTGCATATTTGGTAATGTTATCCTTGGTTATCCCACCAGATATCTCAACCCTTATGTGCTCGTTTAACTGTTTTATTTTTTTTGTAACAATCTCTGCATTTGCTGGATCGAAGTTATCCAACATTATAAAATCAATTTTATATTTTGCAGCTATTAAAGCATCTTTCTCATTTTCAACTTCGATTTCAATTATTACATCCTTAACTTTATTAGTGATTTTCTCAAGGGCTTTTTCAACTGAACCAGCAATTTTTATGTGATTGTCTTTTATCATAATCTCATCAAAAAGACCAAATCTGTGCGAATCTCCACCACCTATTTCAACTGCCATTTTCTCAAATCTCCTGAAACCGGGAGTGGTTTTTCTTGTTGCAGCAACTTTAACATTTGGATTTATATTTTTACATTTTTCAACAAGCTCTCTTGTTTCAGTTGCTATACCGGCCATCCTTCCAATTATATTTAAAACAAGCCTTTCAGCCTTCAGTATAGCTCTTGCAGATCCTCTAATTTCACCAACAGTTGATCCTTTTTTAATCAAATCGCCATCTTGAAATAAAAATTCGGGGATTGCCCCAACCCTACTGAAAAGTTTCTCTGCCACTTTTATCCCAGCAACAACGCAGTCCTCTTTTGAGATGATTTTTGCCTTAGCCTGCTCATCTTCAAATAGATTATCAGAGGTTATATCTCCCTTATCATCAAGATCCTCATTTAAATAAATATCAATCTCGTCCATAAACCATATTTTTTATATTATCATAGTGTTATAAGGTTTTGGTAAAAAAAATGAGAGTAGGAATTATTGGTTGTGGGGCAATAGGTACAGATGTTGCTTTGTATGCAGATAAAATGAAAGAAATAACTGCTATATACTTATATGATATAACAAGGACCGCTTCAAAAAACCTACATAAAAAACTCAAGAAGGCAAATATAAAACCAGTGAAAGAATTTTTAAAGGATGTAGATTTTGTTTTTGAAGCTGCATCTCAGGATGCTGTAATCGAATATGCAGCTGAAATACTGACAGCTGGAAAAGATATGATAGTTATGAGTGCAGGCTGTTTATTTAACAACAAATTCAGAACCAAAATTGAAAACATAGCAAGAGAGAATCACTGTAAGATATATGTTCCTTCAGGTGCGATATGTGGAGTAGATGGAATTCTCTCCGCAAGTGTTGATACAATTGATGAAGTGACACTTGTAACAACCAAACCACCTACATCATTAGGGAAAAAACTCCAAAAAAGGACAATCGTATTTGAGGGGAATGCAAGAAGAGCAGTGAAAAAATTCCCAAGCAATATCAATGTTGCTGCTAGTCTATCCCTGGCAGGTATAGGATTCGACCAAACCAAGGTCAGAATTGTAGCAGACCCAGTAGTAACAAGAATAAGCCACAGGATACTTGCGCATGGGAAATTCGGTAGATTAAGGGCAGAGGTTGAAAACATGCCAAATCCTAAAAACCCAAAGTCAAGCTACATGGCCTCGTTGTCTGCAATTGCAACCTTAAAAAGGATAGTCAATCCCATTCAAATAGGTGCATAATAATAAAAAAAACCAATAACCAACAGGGAAAATCCACCCAAAAGTAGATAACCCTTGTTTATTTTCTTTTTCATAACCGATCATGAGCCTAGAGATTAAGTATAGAGATGCTGCAGGGAGAATATGCAAATATGTTACAAAACATGGAGCCGTTACAACTCCCAACCTAATGCCAGTTATAAATCCTAATAAACTTATTATTACTCCTAAAGAAATGAAGGAACTTTTTGGGACTGAGATATTGATAACAAATTCCTATATAATTAACAACGATCAAAAACTAAAGAAAAAGGCATTGGATGAGGGCCTACACAATATGTTAGATTTCAACGGCCCGATAATGACAGACTCAGGCACATTTCAATCATATGTCTATAACGATATAGCCATTGACCCTGTTAATATTGTTGAATTTCAAAAGGATATAGGTAGTGATATTGGAACAATTTTGGATGTTTTTGGAAAACCAGATCAAACTAGAACTCAAGCAAAAAATGGGGTAAAGGAAACAATATCACGTGCTAAAAAAAGTGTAAAAATAAAAAAAGATATGTTCCTTGCCTGCACAGTTCAAGGTTCAATCTATCCAGACCTTAGAAAGAGCTGTGCTCAAGAGCTAAGTAAAATAGACTCTGACTTTTTTCCGATTGGTGGTGTGGTTCCACTGATGGAAAATCAAAACTATTCAACCCTTCTGAATATCATTATATCATCAAAAAAAGGTTTGGATCCTTCAAAACCTGTTCACCTATTTGGAGCAGGTCATCCCTTGATATTTCCAATTGCAGTTGCCCTAGGATGTGATTTTTTTGACTCAGCAGCCTATGCCAAATATGCACAAGATAAAAGATTCCTATTTCCCTGGGGAACTGAAAAATTGAATGATCTTACAGAATTGCCATGTACTTGTCCAGTATGTTCTAATTATTCAATCTCAGAACTTCAAAGATTAGAAGAAAAACAGATGATACGTGAAATAGCCAAGCATAACCTGTACATAAGCTTTGCAGAGATAAAAAAGATAAGAAACTCAATAAGGAACGGTTCACTTTGGGAGCTTGTGGAACGAAGGGCAAATTCCAATCCTCATCTTTTAAATGCATTATCAGAATTGTCACAAGAGAAGAACAAGATATGGCTTGAGCAGTATGAACCAATTTCAAAGAACAAAGCATTGTTCTACACAGGTAATCATACCATTCACAGGCCACTGATTTATAGATCTCATAATCGTTTATATAGTAGGTACAAGGGCCCATTCAAAACAACTGTTGTTTTCCCAGAGGGATATAAGCCATATTCCAAGTTTTATTACAATCAGATTACGATTCTCTCTGAAAAAAATAACAAAGTCAATATACTTATCAATTCAAATATTGGACCTGTACCTCTTGAACTAGATGAGACCTATCCTTTTGCTCAGTCAATATTTCCTGAGAAAACTGATGATGAGACTGAAAAATACTTAAAGAAAATCCTTAAAAAATATATTAAGGGGAAAAATTTAATAAACTGGAACGGAAAAAAGACATTAGATAAATTAGGCTCAGCTAAATCAAAACAGAATAATTTTGACAGATTGAGGATATCAGCAATATCAGATTTTCAATTTGGCAAGGGCGCTGGGAAGGCTCTTTTAAAAGGGGAACTTGATATTGTAAAATCTAAAAAGACCAGGAAAATAAGAAATGTAAAAATAGACAAAAAACACATTCTTTCTATGAGAGCCTCAGATGGCTTTTTTAGTTTAAAGTTGGAAGGGGGAAAAATACTTCATAAACATTTTAAATCCCCAAAGCTAAGAGTAATAGTTGAAGATGATGCTATACCATTTATAAAAGATGGAAAGAGCGTCTTTGCAAAATTTGTTAAAGGGTGTGATCCAGATCTCAGACCTTATGATGAATGTTTAATAGTCAGTGAAAATGACACCCTTCTTGCAATAGGCCGTTGCATATTAAATAGATCAGAGATGCTTTCATTTAATTATGGAGTAGCAGTTAAAACCAAGGACTACATTCCATAATTAAGTTAGGAGAAAATTCTAATATGCCAAGATATGATAGTAATTTTAGGGAGCCCCCATGGGTTGTTGGTTCTCCAAAGGAGGTAATGGATTGGGTTGAAGCAAGTCATCCCTCAAAAAAGAAAAAGCATGAAGAAAGCTCAAAGGGGAAATACCTTACAAATCTTCATATTAGATTTGATTTTGATGTAGATAGAAGAAAGGTTGAGCCAAATACCCTTTTTTTAAAGATGATTAGTGGAAAATTAATTGAAGAGGATTTTGAGCTTATACCTGTGGCTGAGCTAATATTGAGGGGGCTTGCGAAGGCAAAGTTTAGAAATACTGCCAAAATAGTGGTGGATGGTGATGTTTTATATGAACATCCTGAGAAAAAGTCCGATTTGAGAAAGACAATTCAGGGAATTGATGAGTTTTCAAGTATCATAGAAAAAGGAAAACAGGTGGAAATAACTGCTATTATTGCAGATGTTGAAAAGGCTACTGCAATTATAAATATAAAAAAGGTTCATAAACAAAAAGAACACTCAGTTGATATTCAGATAAAAGGAAAGATAAAAGAGGAGACCTATCATGTTTTCCTCAATTATCTTAATGAGAAAATTGGTATTAAGAAAGACTCCGAAGATTAGGCCAAATAAAAGTTAGATTCATAAACAATTTTAAAAATGGTTAGTTGTTTTCTGATTTCGCAAATTTAGGAGGCTTGTTTTATGACAAATGGAAATAAAACATCTAAAATCTCTGGTTTTTATAAGTTGCCAGTTAAAGATAGAATAAAAATAGTGAAGGATTTTTCAGGGTTAAGTGATGAAGATGCCAAGCAGTTTTCTTCCTGTATAAACATGGATATCGCAGAAAGAATGATTGAAAATGTTCTTGGAACATTTGAATTACCATTGGGAATAGCTGTTAACTTTTTGGTTAATGGCAAAGAATACCTTGTTCCGATGGCTATAGAGGAATCCAGTGTTGTTGCAGCTGCAAGTAACGCTGCAAAGATTGCTAGAGTAAAGGGTGGTTTTAAAACAGAAAGCTCTGATCCATTGATGATCGGGCAAATTCAACTTTTACATATGGATGATGTTGCAGGTGCTGCAAGTAAGCTATTAAGCAAAAAGAAGGAGATACTGAAACTTGCCAATGAACAGGATAAGGTATTGGTAAAGTTTGGTGGGGGAGCAAAAGACATCGAGGTTAGGATCCTGGAAAGTCCCATTGGTAAGATGATCGTTGTTCATTTGATAGTGGATGTAAGGGATGCAATGGGTGCCAATGCTGTCAATACCATGTGTGAGGCCCTTTCACCAATGCTTGAGGAAATTACAGGTGGAAAGGTTAGACTTAGGATTCTTAGCAATCTTGCTGATAAGCGTTTAATAAAGGCAACAGCAGTGTTTGACAAGGAGAAGATAGGAGGAGAAAAGGTGGTTGATGCCTTTTTGGAGTCATATAATCTTGCTGCAATAGACCCATACAGAGCTGCAACACACAACAAGGGCATCATGAACGGTATTGATTCTTTGATTGTTGCCACAGGCAATGACTTCCGAGCAATTGAGGCTGGAGCCCATGCATATGCCTCAAGGAGCGGACAGTACACATCCCTCAGTAAGTATTATAAAAATAAAAACGGCGATCTTGTAGGTGAGCTTGAGCTCCCTATGGCCATTGGCATCATAGGTGGTGCTGGAAACATTCATCCAAAAGCGATTCTTTGTAAAAAGATATTGGGCATAAAGACTGCAAAAGAATTAGCAGAGATTGTTGTTTCCCTAGGCCTTGCACAGAACTTTGCAGCTGTATTTGCACTTTCCACAGTCGGTATTCAAAAGGGGCATATGACTCTTCATGCAAAAAACATTGCAGTGATGGCAGGGGCTGAAGGCGAGGAAATCGAAAAAGTCGCAAACAAAATGATAAAAGAGGGTAACATAAAACTTGATAGAGCTGAGGAGATCATAAAGGAAATCAGATAATCCTCTTGGAGATATCTTCTACGACTCGTTCACAATAGTAACATTTGATTTCTGGCGGGTCCTTGTTGATTACTAAAAACCTGCTCTCAACTGGTTCATTGGAATTTGAAATGCAAGTTGGATTAGAACATTTGACTATTGCAACAATTTCATCAGGTAATTTGACCCGCTGTTTCTTTGCAACCTTATAGTTCCTAATGATGTTTATGGTCGCCTTAGGAGCAATTAGTGCGATTTTATCCACCTCTTTTGGATCTAGTTCTCTGTTTTCAACCTTTACGATATCCTTTTTCCCAAATTTGCTTTTAACGTTCATAGCAACACTGACAACTGAGGATATCTTCTCAGTTATATCCAAGATAGTTAGAACCTTTATGGCATCCCCAGCAGTAATATGGTCGATCACAGTTCCGTTCTTGATAAGTGGAACCTTAAGCTCTTTTTTCATATCTTTCCCCCTAAGACCAATGACAATAGTGCCATTCTAACAGGCACTCCATTGAATGCTTGTTTAAAATAAATTGCATGGGAAGTCCTATCCACCTCAGGATGTATCTCTGTTATTCTAGGCAGAGGATGCATGATTATTAAATCATCTTTTGCGTTTTGTAAAAGTTCATTATTTATATTGTAGGAGCCAACAACCTTATTATACTCCTCTGCATCAGGGAATCTCTCCTTCTGTATTCTTGTTACATACAAAACATCAGCATCCTTTATCGCTCTTTCTAAATTTGATGTTTGGGTTGGCTCGATTCCTAAATCCTTACATTCATCGATTACTTCTTTTGGCATTTTTAGATTTGTTGGGGAGACAAACGTCAAATCAGCCTTATACAAAGCTAGTGCATAGGCAAGGGAATGTACAGTTCTTCCATATTTCAAATCACCCACTAAGACGATCTTGTTTTTTCCAATCTTACGTTTTTCAGTTCTTATAGTGAAAAGATCTAATAAACATTGGGTTGGATGTTGTCCTGCACCATCTCCTGCATTGATAACTGGGACCTCTGCAAACTCTGCAGCAAGTCTTGCTGCGCCTTCTTGAGAGTGCCTAATAACAATAACATCACTATATGAATCAGCCATCCTAATTGTATCTGCAAGGCTTTCACCTTTCTTTTGAGAGGTTGCCGAAGGGTCTGAAAAGCCGATCACCCTACCACCTAATCTATTCATGGAACATTCAAAGCTTAACCTTGTTCTAGTGCTTGGCTCAAAAAACAAAGAAGACAATACCTTGCCTTTAAGAATATCCTTGTATTTTTCTCCTTTAGCATAAGTTACCATATCATCAGCATAATCCAAAATATTATTGATAATAGCCTTAGAAAAATCCTTAATTGATATGATATCTTTCCCATTAAAGTTCATTTAAATCAAAAGAAAGGATATGTAAAAGTAGCATAATAAACTTTTTAATTATAGAAAAAATTAGTTTTTGGAGTTCTATAAAATAAAAATATTAAAATAAAATGATAACATATTAATATAATAAAAATCTTATACTCTTTAGGTAATAATTGTTCAATAAGATATAAATATCTTAAAATTGCAAAAATTATGTTTAATAAACAACACCATATGGTGATTATTATGTCAAATAACAAAAAATCTAAAAATAACTTACTAGAAAAATTACATTTGATTTTAGATAATAGATCTCCAAGAAAATATCCTGCTTATGATGAAAAATATTTACAATCATTAAAGAAAAGAATTCATAAAAATTCTAGAGATAATGGTGGCTCTAAAGAAATCCAAGTACAACAAATAAAACAGGTTGATCTTGATCCCTTAAAACCAAAAGTTACAATACATCCAAGAAAAGTAATTAATATTGAGGAAAAATTAAAATTTGAAGAGAAGGCAAGTCCTGTTGAATTCAAAGAAAAAGCATTTCCAGATGAGCGTATCGAGCTATCAATTGAAGACGAGGATGTTTTTGAAGTTGAGAAATCAGCAAAAGAGAGTCCAGAGTTTATTGAGGTAAAACCATCTATTTTGTCAAAGGAAGATAAAAGATCTTTTGAGGATGATAATTTAAAAGAATGGGATACAGTTGATAAAACAGAATCTGAAAAGATAGATGAATCACCTATTGAATTTGAGGAAATAAAAACAGAGCCTGCAGAAAAGGTTCCACCTTCAGTTACAAAGCCTGTAGAAAAACCAAAAATGAAGACTATTTCAACTTATTGTCATCATTGTGGAGCGAAGTTGAATGGGGATGGTAATTTTTGTGGTTCATGTGGAAAAAATCTATTTGATGAAGGAAAAATAGAACAAGCTGAACCTCAATTAAAAGATCAGCAAAAAACTGAAATTAAATCCATTGAAAAACAAGAAGAAGAGCAGATGGAATGGGTTGCTGTTGAGACTGAAAAAGTTGAAGAAAAAATACAAGAAGAAGAGCAGATTCCTACCTGGGAACCAGTAGAGATTGAAAAACCAGATATAAAAGAAGAAATCCCAAAACCAAAAAAAGAACCTGAAAAAACTCCATCAAAAAAGAAGCCTGAAAAAGAAGAAATAAAACCAAAGGCAGAAGAAAAACCAGAACAAATACAACCAGAACCTGAAAAAGAAACACAAATACTCTCATTCAAAGATATAAACAGTATTGACCAACAAACAGCAAAAATCCTCTATACAAATGGCATCACAAACGTAGAAACATTAAGAAAAACATCATTCAAAGAACTTACCAAGATAAAAGGCATAAAAAGAAAAAAAGCAAAACAAATAAAAAATGAAATAAACGAAATAACACCCATTGAAACAATAATCAAAGAAGAAAACAAAACAAAAGAAAAAATATCAAAAGAAGAAGAAATGCCAACATGGGAACCAATAGCAATAGAAGAACCTAAGGAGAAAGAAACAGTTCCAACTGAAAAAGAAAAAACAGAAAAGAAAAAAGTCAAGGAAGCAAAGAAAAAAACCAAAAAAACCAAAAAAGTTGGAAAGAAAAAAGTTAAAGAAAAGGAATTAAAACAAGAGCCTAAAAAATCTGAAGAAAAAAAGGATAATGTTTTCAAAGATATAAAAAGCATTGACAATAAAATTGCTGAATTACTGTTGGAAAATGACATTGATACAATTGAAAAACTCCAAAGCAAAACGATCAGTGAATTGGTCAAAATAAAAGGGATAAAAAGAAAAATGGCAAAGGAAATCAAAAAAGAACTGAAAAATATCTCTACAGATTTGGAGCTAGACGTCTCTTATAATCCTAGTTCATCCTTAGAATTACAAAATCTTATTGAAGATGATATTGAGGAAGAAATTGACGATGAATGGGAATATTTTGATGAAGATAAAATATCTGAAGAATCATTGGATGATATCAAAGGTTATAGACATGAAGACTACACTTTATATGAAAAGACTGTTGAGGGCCCCACAGGAAAGGTCCGAACTGTAAGATTTTTTAGTAAGGGTGAACCTGACGGTGCTGAACCAATTGACCTTCCAAAAGGCTATGAAGTTAAGGTTAACAAAAAAACCGGTGTTCCTTATCTTAGATTGAAAAAATGATTTAAATCTGACAGATAAAAGCTTTTTTATACCAAATTTGTTTGTCAAATATCTATGGTTTGGAATGGCCCCCTTAACAAAATCGATGATTATAGATATGAAATTCCATCAAATTATGTGGGGGAAAGAAAGAATCTTAAGATGAAGACATCAGCAGTTATTTATGCTGATGACAAGATGATATCTCACATTAGAACAGATAATGCCCCTGAACAAGCTGCTAATGTGACAATGCTTCCTGGAATTGTGGGTAAATCACTTGCAATGCCTGATATCCATTGGGGATATGGTTTTCCTATTGGTGGTGTTGCAGCAACAGATGCAGAAAAAGGTGTTATATCACCAGGTGGAGTTGGTTTTGATATCAACTGTGGGGTAAGACTCTTAAGAACAAACCTTAACATAAAGGACCTTGATGAAAACAAGATCAAAGGGCTTATTGATGAAATGTTCAAAAATGTCCCATCTGGATTAGGCTCCCAAGCAAAGGTCAGGTTAAATAAAAATGAACTTTATGATGTTTTAAAGGCTGGTGCAAAATCCCCTGTTGAGAACGGATATGGCTGGGATGAGGATATCCAATTTTTAGAAGAGAAAGGATGTCTGGAATATGCAGATTCCTCTCATGTATCAGAAAAGGCCATTCAAAGGGGAATGTCACAAGTAGGTTCTTTAGGTGCCGGAAACCATTTCCTTGAGATACAGAAAGTTTCAGAGATATTTGATGAGGATGCTGCTAAGGTGTTTGGTATTGACAGAATAGGTCAGATAACTGTTATGATTCATACAGGGTCACGTGGTTTTGGCCATCAGGTATGCTCAGATCATCTTAGGGTCCTTGAACAGGCAGTTAAAAAATATAATATCTGGTTACCTGACAGACAACTGGCTTGTGCGCCTGTTAACTCGAAAGAGGGGCAATCATACTTCAAAGCAATGGGCTGTGCTGCCAACTTTGCATGGGCAAACAGACAGCTAATTGTCCATTGGGTGCGTGAATCCTTTGAGAAGATCTTGAATGATAGTGCTGAGAACCTTGGCATGAAAATCGTTTATGATGTGTGCCATAACATCGCAAAAAAAGAAGAGCATATCATCGATGGAAAAAAAAGAATGGTATATGTTCACAGAAAAGGGGCAACTAGAGCATTTGGACCAAATAAATCTGTGCTACCAATAAAGTATCAAAGGGTTGGACAGCCTGTGATAATACCAGGAGATATGGGTACAGAGAGCTATCTATTGAAGGGGACAAAAGAATCAGAAGAAACTTTTGGCTCAACATGTCATGGAGCTGGAAGGATTTTATCCAGACATCAAGCATTGAAGAGATGGCGTGGTGAACAGATCGTAAAAGAACTAAAAGAAAGAGGAATATATGTACACCCTGCAAGTTTCAAGGTTGCAGCGGAGGAAGCACCTGGTGCCTATAAGGATATTAGAAATGTAATTGAAATAGCAAATGGAGCAGGAATGTCTAAAAAGGTGGTAAGACTTACACCTTTAGGTGTGGTAAAAGGATGAATAAAATACCAATTAATTTTAAATGTAAGAATATGTATTTAGGTTTGAATTATGGATGGTGATGCATTTGGATAGCGTTCAGATATGTAATTTTGAAGAAATAGATTTAAAAAATGCAACAGTTATCGCAGGATTTCCCTCAATAGGCTTAGTATCAACAATTGCTGCAAACTATTTAATTGATGCACTTAATTTAAAGCAAATAGGATGTGTTACATCCCCCCATTTCCCTGCACTATCTGTTGTACATACCGGAGAACCATTATCTCCTGTACGTATTTATGCAGGATCCCACAGTGGAGGAAAGAAAATCGTTGTATTTGTTTCAGAGTTCAAACCAAAACCCAATCTTATAAATGCAATATCTGAAACAATTATGAACTGGGCAGAGGAAAAGAACTGCAATCTGATGATTTCTCCGGAGGGAATGGTTGTTGAAGGTAAATCCAATGAAGCAGAAACAGAGGTTGAGGCTTATGCAATTGGCTCAACAGATCAAGCAAGAGGCATGCTTATTCAAAAGAAAATTGCACAATTTAAAAACGGTATCATTGCTGGTGTCTCTGGAGTTTTACTCAATCTTGGTAAACAGAGTAATTTTGATGTTATTTCAATTCTTGCAGAAGCACACCCTAATTATCCAGATGCCAAAGCTGCAGCTGCTGCAATCAATGTAATGGCTCTTCTAATGGGTGTCGAGATCAATGTTACACCTCTCTATGAAGAATCTGAGAGAATTGAAAAACAGTTACAGAAGTTCCATAAACAAGCAAAGCCAATGGTGTCTGCAACCCATGCACCACAACCAAATATGTATGGATAGATAAAATCCATTCATTTTATTTTTCTTTAAACAACATTTTAAAAACTATATCCATTATGGCTAGTTTATAAAATGGAAAAAATACCAAAGAACCATCCACGATATTTATCATTGACCACCCGGGCAAAAATATCTGAAGCAATGAAAAAGGGAATTGTTCATGAAACAGGTCTTATCGCACATGGACGTGGAGAGGCATATGATTATCTAATTGGAGAACAGACCATATCACCTGCAGAGGATGCAGAGAAGGTTGCCGCTGCCTTGCTATTATTAGCAGAAAGGCCTGTTATTTCACTTAATGGTAATGTTGTTGCCCTCTCTGCTAAGGATTGCATTCATCTTGGAGAATCGATTCCAGCAAAGCTTGAAGTTAATTTATTTCATAGATCAGAGAATAGGATAAGAAGAATCATTGAAGAATTAGAAAAGTTGGGGGCAGATAATGTTCTAGGAAATAATGCAGATGAAAAAATCCCTGGTCTTAATCATGATAGGGGAATCTGTGATAAAGATGGGATATATTCATCAGATGTTATCCTTGTTCCACTTGAGGATGGTGATAGATGCAAGGCTTTAAGAAAAATGGGCAAAAAGGTGATTGTCATTGACCTGAATCCTATCTCAAGAAGCAGTAGAACTGCCAATGTTACAATTGTTGATAATATAACAAGAGCCATTCCAAATATCGAGAGATGGGCAAGGAAGCTCAAAAATGATAATATTTCTCATCTAAAAGACTTAGTATCAGAATGGGATAACACAAAAATGTTAAAAGATGTATTAAACTTGATTTCAAAAAGACTAAATTCATTATTTTAATTAGGGTGAAAATATGGATCCATTAAGAACACATTACTCAAAGGACATTACAGAGAATGATTTTGATAAGGATATAACTGTTGCTGGTTGGTTGGAGGATATAAGAAATATAGGCTCCATTGCATTTATAATAATCAGGGATTTAAAGGGAACGCTGCAGGTTACTGGGTTAAAAAAGGAACATCCAGAGCTTTTTAATAAATTAATTAATATCCCACGTGAATCTGTGATATCAGTTACAGGTCTTTGTAAAAAAAGTGAAAAGGCTAGGAACGGCTATGAAGTAATTCCAAAAGAATTAGAGATTCTATCTGTTGCTGAAACACCACTCCCATTGGGTGTGGTAGATAAGATAGAATCAGAGCTTGAAACCCGTCTTGACAACAGATTTATTGATATAAGGAAAAATGAGATCCAGGCAATTTTTAAGATAAGATATAAGGTCATATCTGCTGTTCATCAATATTTGGGAGAACAAAATTTCATTGAGGTTCATACCCCAAATATTATTGCCAGTTCATCTGAAGGGGGAACAGATGTCTTTAAATTAAGGTATTTTGAAAAAGAGGCATTTCTCGCACAATCACCTCAACTCTATAAACAGATGCTTATGGCCACAGGATTTGACAGAGTTTATGAAATTGCCTGGTATTTCAGAGCAGAAGAGCACAATACACGAAGGCATCTCAATGAGTCAACAGCAGTTGATGTAGAAATGGCATACATAAATACTGAGGAAGATATAATGAAGATCCTTGAGAACCTTGTCTTTCAGATGTGGAAGAAAGCAAGTGAATGTAAGGATGAATTGGATCTCCTAGATAAAAAAATCCAACTACCAAAACTTCCCTTTAAAAGAGTTAAATATGATGATGCAATAAAATTATTGAATGACAATGATTGTGATATATCCTGGGGGGATGATCTAGGGACAGAAGAAGAAAAGCTTCTAGGCGATATTCAAAAAAAGGATGGACAGGAGTTCTATTTTATTACAAAATATCCTCTTGAGGCTAAGCCCTTTTATACGATGCCTGAAGGTGAGAAATACTCTCGCAGCTTTGATTTAGCTTGTAAAGGTGTAGAAATGGCTTCTGGGAGCCAACGTATTCATGATTTTGGACTTCTAAAAGAGAGAATAAAAGAATGCAATCTTGAACCAAAGGATTTTGAATCATACCTAAAAGCATTCAGATACGGTATGCCTCCACATGGAGGATTTGGTTTTGGTATCGAGAGATTTATCATGGAGCTTCTGGATATCAAAAATATAAGGGAATGTATATTATTCCCTAGAGATAGGACACGGTTGACGCCATGAATAACTTATAAAGTTGGCTCACTGTTTTTTTAAAGTTCTATCTATTAATAAAATCAAGTAAGATTAGTTAAAAATATGGTTAGTTTTGGGTAAAATAATAAATACAATAAGAGAAATTTATAAGATATAGTAAATAATAGGGGAATTGGACGAAATGAAAAAAATATTTATTATAATAGGAATATTAACTACACTTTGTACCATGCCAGTCATGTCTTCTATCCAAATTATGGAAAAACCAAAAATCTCAGAAAAATCTGAAAACAAAATTTTAACACCCCCATTGCCAGGTGATGATGGGACATTTGTTGGTGGTCTGGGAAGATTGTATTTTAAGAATGGAGATTGGGAATTTGATGCATATGCTTATTTAAAAGGTACCTATAAACTAGGTGCATTTACAAGACTTGCGGGTGCTATAACAGACTCTTCGTATCAACAGACAGGTTATATGTTGGCCTTCTTTGGAAGTAGGATAATTATAGGTTTCCTTAGAGATATGGACGGTAATAGAGCCCCAATGATTGGTTTTTTAATGTGGAATGATGGAGATTTTGCTGGCCGCATTATGACCATGTTTGGCCCAGCCACACATATTATTGGTCAATATTCGCCGAACACATAACTTTCACGCATTTTTTTTCGTTTAATTTTTATTGGTGGTTGAGATATTACCATAAGAATTCAAATGCGTGCATTGAAAAGGCTTCTATGGTGGTTACTTGCAAGTTCATCTGGCGGCTTTAATAGAGCACGTATAATAAAGGAATTGACAACTACACCAAGAAATGCAAATGAACTTGCCACTATTTTAAATCTAGACTATAAGACAACTAGACATCATTTACGTGTGTTGGAAAAAAATTCTCTTGTAAATACATTGGGAACAGGCTATGGAATGATATATTTACCCTCTCGTCTTATTGAAGACAATATGGACCTGTTCAATACGATTTGGGAAGAATTTGAAAAAAAGGTTAATAAGAAAAAATTGAATGGTGATAAGAAATGAATGATATGCCATTTATGGAAAGAATTAAGCCAAGGACAAAAGCATTGATAGTAATAACTGTTTTAATTTTAGTAGGGATTTTAGCAGGGTATATAATATCCTATTTTAGCCTTGAAGTGTTATTAGATAAAGTTGATAATCTAACTATAAAAATAGATCAAATTAGGATTGATCGCTCTGTTGGCTATTATATTGGAGCGGTAATCATATTAACTATTGAACTGGTTCTTTTATTAGGCGTGCTATTTATATACTTTGATTCCTATCGAAAGATAAAATCACGTTTTCTCATAATACTGAATATATTCATTGTTGCACTTTTGGTAAAATCTGTTCTTTCAATAGTTTCCCTTCATACAATTGCTGCCGATTATATCAATGTGATACCCTATGTGAGTCGGACATTTCTTACACCAGGATTCAGTATATTAAGCTTTATTTTGACAGGGTTTGAGATTGCAGCCATTAGCATTCTTGTGTATCTTAGCATGGATTAAAACAAAAAGTATCTCTGTTAATCTCTCTAAAATATAAAAAAAGGTGAGAAAGCTTTATTTTATTTAATTTTAATTTTCTTTGGTTTTTGTTCTGGTTTTGGTTTTACTTTTGGTAATTTAATCGTTAATACTCCATCTCTGAATTCTGCATCTACATTCTCAGTCTTTAATTCTTCAGGTAATTCAAGGGTCCTGTAGAAGCTTACACTGCTTCTTTCCCTTCTTAACCAGTTCTTATTTTTGTCTTCTTTTTTTTCCTCATGTTTTGCAGATACCTCTATTGAGTTCTCGGTAACCTCGATGTTTATATCTTCTTTTGGAATTCCAGGCATTTCTAGATGCATTTCAAAATGGTCGCCTAGATCTGCAACGTCCATTGGCGGTGTTCTCCTCTCATTAAGTCCATATAATGGTTGAGTTGTTGAGCCCCATGGCCAGAATAAGTCATCAAAGTCTGTTCTAAAATTTTCAAACATTCTATCCATCTCTGACCATATGTCAAAGGGTCGCATACTAGTTATTTCTCCTTTGCTCTCCGAAGGTCTTACAGCTAATTTATCTTCCTTTTTCTTTCTTATAGTCATTTTTTATTCCTCCATAATTTTTTAAGAGTTTTTTTGTTAACTTTAGTTTTATTATAAACGTATACAAACACTTCTATATAAATTTTATTGTTTTGTTAGCTTTAAATTAACAAAATAAAGACTTTTTGGAAATGTTTAAATAATCTATAAAACATAACAGATATATATGGCTCAGAAAATAATTATTAAAAGAATTAGATCTCCTGCGCCAGGAAACTTGAATGATGATATAGATTATTTATGTAAATCCCTTGGTTATTTTTCTCAAAGAGATAAAAAAGATACAGCGGGTAAAATATTTAGATTATTGGTAAAGGAAACATGTGAGGAAGAAAATTGTTTATCTAGTGATGAAATTGCTGAGAGACTGCAACTTACAAGAGGAGCAATAGTCCATCATCTTAATAGTTTTATATCTGCAGGCTTGATTATAAAAGAAAATAACAAATACAGATTGAGATCTGCTAGTTTACAGAAGAGTATCGAAGAGATAAGGGCAGATATAGATAGGATTATGAAGCAAATGATTAAGATTGCTATTGAAATTGATGAAAAATTGGGGAATTTCTATCGTTGAATTAGATGTTTATAAACCCTTAAAGGACGAAAAAAATTTGATAATTTTTTGTTGAATATATGAACATTCTATAATATAATAACTCAATGAAGATTAGTGATTCGTTAAAAGAAAAGATATATAATTGGTTTAATTTTTACTATCCAACATGGCTATAGACATAATGCAAGGTGTAATTGGGGGACTAGCTGCAACAATTGTATGGTTTATTATTGGTGCAGCAGTATATATGAATCCCTTTGTTGCAAAGATATATAAAAAATATGAAGATGATCCAAGTGTAAAAAACAGAAAAGATGTTAAAACCTTTATATTAAATACATTCCTATTTAGCGTTCTAATACAATGTTTCATATTTGCATTTGTATATCTTTATATCCAACAAATTCTTCCTGGCACATTATTTCTCAATACACTGTATTTTGGAGTAATACTTGTTGTTTTAAAGGTTGTTCCACGATTTTTTGACATGTATGTACAATCAAAATACCCTGTTGCATTATTATTAATTGAAGTAATAAATGGTGCAATTGGTAGTTTTGTAATTGCATTTGTTTTTGCATTAATAATATAAATAATAAAGATAGAACACAATTTATTCCAAAATTTTAGAAAAAATAACGCCGTTTATTTTTTCTAATCAAATAATTTTTCTTTGTGAAAATAATATTAATAGTTTCTTTATTACCACTGTTAATGAGGTGAATAATTTTGAGTGAATTTGACATTATAGAAAAAGCAGGTGTATCATATGAAAGCTATTCTGACGCTGTAAAAAATGCACTTAAGACCATTAAAAAACAGGTACACTGGTTTGAGGTTGTTGACCAAAGGGGAAGGATGACAAAAGATGATAAAATTGAATTTCAGGTGGTAATAAAGATAGGTTGCAGCTAATAACGTAAAATAAAAAAAAACAATAAATTCGAAATAAAGATTTCAAATCTCATCACATCTTCGAACGTTATATTAGAATTCGAATCAAAAAGGTATAATGACTTTTGGAATTAATTATATATTTTTTAAAATAAGCCAGGACCACGATTGCTGCATTTTGTAATTGGAACTTGTTTTACCTTTTCATTTATCAGTATATGATTTGCTGCTATCCTTCCTGTAACTGAAGCTCTTTCCATTAATGCTGACGGAAATGGTGTGTGAACCCAGTCACCAGCAAATAAAAGATTTGAACAACCCACATCAACTGGAAATTCTGAAGAAGGACGAATACTTCCCTGGCCAATATCAAAAGATGTGAAATTTGAATATGTGCCCAAAGTAAAATCAAGTAATTTTGCACCCTTGAGCTCAGGTAAGACTTCCAAAACAATGGGTTTCACATAGTCCCAAACCTTATCCCTAGGAAGGGATGCAATTTTTTCATCAGCATAAAAGTGAAATTCAATAATTGATCCGCCGCTTTTTTCAGCCCAACCTTTGGACTCCTCTTCAAGAAGGTGGAATTGTGCTAAAAGGTGAAGTGGACGGAACTGTGGGGTTTCCATTATATCCGGCCTATCAGATCTTAGAGGCCTGTCAAACCAGGCACGCATTATACGATATGAAGGTGCAATCTTTAATTCCATTAGCTTATTCTCAATCTTCATTTTTGTCTTTTTTGAATTATCATCAAGAGCCTTAGAATTGGACAATATTTTTTTTGCAGCAGCTACATCACATGCGAGAACAACCCAATCATAAGATTTTTTATCTCCAATTACTCCATCAATCTTGTCTGATTTAAAACGTAAACCGGTCACAGGTTTTTCAAGTAAAAACTTTGTTCCAAGTTCCTTTAAACGTTTCAACCAAGGATTCAAAAGTACTTTTGCATGATTATCAATAGCAATTTCACGCCACATGGATTTAGGATGACCAATGAAAAAATAATGTGTCCACATTACTAGTTCAGCTGCACTTATTGTCTCAGGATCATTAATTGTAACTGATGCTGCAGGTTCAAAAAGTATTGCAAATAGCTTTTCACTTATACCATGCTTCTTAGCCCATTCATGGTAGCTTATATTATCAAGTTTTTCAAAAACAGTCTCATATCTGAAATACATGAGATCAGGGATAATTTCCAATAGGTATCTCATATCAAACAGGCTAAGATTAGGTGAACGTAACAAGATACCAATCAAATTAAATGGATACCAAGCAGGAGCACTACGTATAATTTCTTGTTTATACTTTTTAAAAGCAACAGAGACTTTATGGTAAGGCCGGAAATATTTCTCAACTCCTAATTTCTTAATGACATCTTTGCAAGTATGATAATGATAGAACCACATGTGCAGACCATGTTCAACATGAAACTTCCCCTGATTAGTGGAAAACACAGGGGTTGCCAATTTTCCGCCAATAACAGGTTTTTCCTCATACAAAGTTACAGAGAAACCACATTCCGCAAGATCCAAAGAAGCAGTCAAACCTGCAAGTCCAGCGCCTATTACTAGAACTGAGCGTTTTTTTCCTTTACCTAATTTTTCTGAATCATCCTTGTTCAATGGTTCTATTTTCTCTGGTGGTTGAGGATGAGGTATCATCCCAAATGTACGAAGATTTTCACGATTAAGAGCCTTTAATACCTCCATTATATCAACACCTATCCTTCAGGGTCATAGTTTTTCCCGACAATAAAGAATCCAAAACTCACACCAGAGTTTGATGTACTTTTTTGATGATGTATTCGATGTGCATTTATCACCCTTTTAATATATTTCATTTTTGGACGATATTTTATTTTGATACGCTTATGGAAAACCATATCATGATAGAGGAAAAAACCCAGCCCATAAGTAAAAATACCAATTCCAAACCAAAACTTAAAATCAAATCCATCTAGAAAACCAGTTATCAATAATACAATCGTTACAATTGAAAAGAAAAAGGTAAAAATATCATTTTTTTCAAAACGACCCTTTGAGGCTCTATGATGGTCCTCATGTAGGAACCATAAAACACCATGTTGTAAGTATTTATGCATTAACAATGAAATAATTTCCATAAATAGGAAGCCGGCAATGATTGATAATATTGGTATTAATATTTGATAAAAAATATTCATGAAACAGCCCCATTTCTTATTCTTTAATATTATCTTTTATTTTTGTTTAATAACAAATGTTCCATAAATATCTCCATTATTAATGTTTTTCGGTTGTAGGACAATAGGAGTAAAAATTAAGTCTTCATTAAAGTAGGTTAGATAAAGTTCTATATATTACTAATCCAAAATGTGATGCATTATTTCTACTATTTTTCAATTTTTCTATCTATTACTATTTTAAAGATATTCATCTAATGCTTTTTTTACCTCTACAATATAGGTCATTGCGGGTCCGCCACCCATCAGTATTGCAACTGTTGCTGCTTCCATTATCTCATCCTTATTTGCCCCTGCTTTCAAAGCCTTTTCAACATGTATTGCAATACAATATTTGCATCTGGCTGTGATAGATGTACCAATGGCAATTAGTTCCTTTGTTTTTGTATCAAGAGTTCCCTCTTTTAATACTTCATTCATGAATAGTTTAAAATTTCTCATTGAATTAGGCTCGTATTTTGATAGTTCTTGCATCATATCCATTACTTTATCAACAGATTCTTTCATTTCTCCCATAAAAATCAAAAATGTGAATAATATTTAGTTAAAATAATTAGCGCTCTATTCTATCTCAGTTTGATTTGGGAAAAATTATATAAATTTTTAACTATTAATTAAAATGGTATCTATGAAAATGAAGTTATTAATTATAGTAGTAGCAATTTTTCTTTGTTTATCCGTCATTTTATCTGGTTGTATATCTCGAACCGATTATATAGTGCATGATGGACAAAAGAGATTTTTCAATGTCAACATTCCATATAAAATTAAACTACCCTCATCATATAACTCTTCTGAGTCCTATCCATTGGTTTTTGTATTTCACGGCGGGGGAGGAAATGCTGATAATATCAGGGATACAACTGATTTTTCAAAAAAGGCAGATAAAGAAAAGTTCATTGTTGTATACCCCTACGGTACTGGACTGTTAAGATTTAAACTACTCACCTGGAATTGTGGTTTTTGTTGTGGTTACGCTCTTGAAAATAACATCGATGATATCGGATACATAAGATCCCTTTATGAGTACATAGAAAGTGAGTATTTGGTTAATTCAAGTATGGTTTATGCAACAGGAATTTCTAATGGAGGAATAATGTCTTATAGGGTTGGTGCTGAGCTATCTGATATATTTGCAGCCATTGCACCTGTTGCTGCTCAAATTGGCGGACAAGCAACTGAAGATGATGAGTTATGGCAGATTCCTGAACCTGAGTATCCTGTTTCAGTTATTGCCTTCAATGGTATGAACGACACACGGGTCCCATATGATGGAGGACAACCATTGGAAGGAAATGCACATGTCTATAGCTGGATGAGCACAAATGATTCCATCTCTTTCTGGTTGGAGCAGAATGAATGTAATAAAACCCCGGAACAAAATGTTAGTGAATCCGGAAATATTATAATTGACACATACAGAGAAGGTCTGAATAATACTGAGGTTGTATTAGTTACAATTGT